>Ga0334892_1000755_pt1 | contig 34688 bp, 7 predicted proteins | sample GraSluR3_MG_4_FD_207213 | JGI IMG/M metagenome (GOLD analysis project Ga0334892, IMG submission 207213) | Sludge microbial communities from methane-producing bioreactor in Wageningen University, Netherlands - Granular Sludge_15_04-R3 | ecosystem: Engineered > Bioreactor > Anaerobic > Unclassified...
GGTCGACCTCGAGAATCGAACCAAGCCGCTCAACGGGCTGGTGCTGTCGCTGCCCGACCGGCGCGAGCCGGTCATCAACGACGTGGTGATCCGGCGCGGCGGCTACTTCAGCGACCGCCGGCGGAACGAGGTGATCGTCAGCGACGCCTTTGCCGCGCACCATCACCTCGCGCCGGGCCAATGGATCCACCTCGTGCTGAACAACCGCCGCCAGGAGCTGTTCATCGTGGGGACGGCGATCTCCAGCGAGTTCGTCTACCTGATGCCGCCCGGCGGGCTGGCCCCCGACCGCGAGAACTACGGGGTCTTTTACCTCAAGAACAGCTATGCCGAAGAGGTGTTCGATTTCGACGGGGCGGCCAACCAGGTGGTGGGGCGGCTGGCCCCCGAGGTCCGCGACGACCCGCGCGAGCTGTTTCGCCGCGCCGAAGACCTGCTCGCGCCGTACGGGGTCTTCCTCACGACGGCGCTGGCCGACCAGGCGTCGAACAACTTTCTGACGCAGGAGATCGCCGGGCTGAGGGTGTTTGCCGTGTTCATGCCGGCCATTTTCCTGGCCGTGGCCGCCCTGGTGCTCAACGTGCTGCTGGGACGATTGGCCGAGCAGCAGCGCACCGTGATGGGCACGCTCAAGGCGCTGGGGTATTCCGACCGACGGGTGTTCTGGCATTTTCTCGAGCTGGCCCTGGCGGTCGGCGCGACGGGCGCCGTGCTCGGGTGCGGCCTGGGCCACTGGATCGGCGGTTGGATGACCGCGACCTACCGCGCGTTTTACGAGCTGCCTGATCTGACGAACCGGCTCTACTGGGGCGTGATGCTGTCGGCGGGGGCGATCAGCATCGGCTGCGCCGTGTTGGGCAGCCTGCGGGGAAGCCGGGCCGTGCTGCGACTCCAGCCCGCCGAAGCGATGCGCCCCAAGCCACCCAAGCGGGGCGGGGCCGTGTTTCTCGAGCGGGTGGGCTGGTTCTGGCGCCGGTTGAGCTCCGACTGGCGCCTGGTGCTCCGCGGCGTGATCCGAAACCGCGTGCGGACCCTGGCCGGCGCGTTTGCCGCGGCCATGGGCTCGGCCCTGCTGGTCAGCGGATTCATGATGGTCGACGCCTCGCAGTACATGCTCGACTTCCAGTTCAAGTGGATCATCAAGAGCGACGTCGATCTCGCCCTCAAGGACGAGCAGAACGACGACGCCCTGTTCGAGGCGGCCCGCCTTCCCGGGGTCGATCGCGCCGAGCCGACTCTCAACGTGGCGTGCACCTTCTCCCACGGGCCCTATCGCAAGAAGGGAGCCGTCACGGGGATCGCGCCGGGAGCCACCCTGACCGTTCCGCGAGAGGTCGACGCCAGACCGATCCCCATCCCGCCCGTCGGCGTGGTCATGACCAGGAAGATGGCCGAGCTGCTCCACGTGAGGCCGGGCGACTCGGTGCTCGTCGAACCGGTCAAGGGATTGCGCGAGCCGCGCCGGGTGTGCGTGCGGCACGTCGCCGACAGCTTCATGGGCCTGTCGGTGTACGCCGACGTCGGGTATCTGAGCCGGCTGATCGGCGAAGAGTACGCGGTCAACGGCATTCAACTGGCCACCGACCGCGATCCGGCGCGGCTCGACGCGCTGTACCGCGAGCTCAAGGCGATGCCCGCTCTGGAAGCCGTCTCCGACCGGCGCGCGATGGTCGAGAGTCTCGAGAAGATCTTCCTCGAGCAGATGGGCATCTTCACCGGGGCCCTGGTCGTATTCGCCGGCGTGGTGTTTTTCGGCAGCATACTCAACGCCTCGCTGATCAACCTCGCCGAACGGCAGGGCGAGGTAGCCACCCTGCGCGTGCTGGGATACGGCCCCTGGCGCGTCGGCAGCCTGCTTCTGCGCGAGAGCATGATCGTCACCCTGGTGGGTACCGTGTTGGGGATGCCGATCGGATACGGGCTGTCGGTGCTGTCGTCGTGGGCCTACGACACCGAGCTGTTCCGCTTTCCCGTCGTGTCGACGCCGGGAACGTGGATTTGGACCGTCGCGCTGGCGGTCTTGTTCGGCCTGTCCGCCCACTTGTTCGTTCAACGGGCCATCCATCGTATGAACTGGCTCGAAGCATTGCAGGCCAAAGAATAGAGAAGGGAGGCGTCGGGCCACCCGGCCGGTTCGGAAGCGCCGTTCCGCCGGCGCCCCTTGCCCGCCGCAACCGACGCTCAGGAGCACTCGACATGAACGCGAAAGCCTGGCTCATCGCTGCAGGGGTCGTCGCGGGCGCCGCGGGCGTGTTCGCGGCGGCCGGGGGGTTTTCGTCGGCGCTGCCGGTCGAACTCGTCGAGATCACGGTCGGCCCCATCGAGGAGTTCGTCGACGAGCGGGGCAAGACCCGGCTGCCCGAGACCTGCCTGGTGACCATGCCCATCAACGGGCGCATCGAGTCCGTCGCGCTGGCCGAAGGCGCCCCGGTCGAGCGGGGTCAGGTGGTCGCCCGGATCGTGCCCCTCGATCTGGATCTCACGGTCGCCGAGGCGCAGGCGGTGGTCGACCGTCTCAAGGCGGCCATCGAAGAGAACCGCTACAAGGCGATCGAAGAGACCGCCCTGGAGCAGGCGAAGCAGTTCGTCCGCTCGATGGCCGACACGGTCAAGGTCGCCCTGACGCGCGTCGAGTCGGGCAAGGACCGCTTCGACTACCAGGAGAAGAACCTGGGGCGGATCCAGTCGCTGGTCAAGAGCGGCGCGCAGAGCGAGGACGATCTGGATCGCGCCCGGTTGGACAAGCTCCAGGCGGGCTGGAATCTGCGCCAGGACGAGCTGGTTCTCTCGGCGACCGAGTCGCTGGCCGCGGCCACGAACCTGCTGCCCGCGATGGTCGAGCAGTTCATGGCCCGCAAGACCTACACCGAGGCCGTGCTCGAAAAGCAGCTCGCCGAGGCGACGGCCCGGCTCCGCCAGGTCGAGCAGGAGGAGAAGCGGGGCACGATGACCAGCCCGATCGACGGCGTCGTGCTCGAGCGCGCGATCGTCAACGAGCGATTCCTGTCGGCCGGCACCGTGCTGCTGGAGATCGGCCGGCTCGACGACCTCGAGGTCGAGGTCGACGTGCTCAGCGTCGACGTGGTCGACGTGAAGCCGGGCGATCGGGTGCGGATCTACGGCCCGGTCATCGGCCGCCGGTTGCCGAACGGCACGGACCACGCCCGGGGCACCGTGCAGAAGATCTATCCGGCCGGTTTCACCAAGATCAGCTCCCTGGGGGTCGAGGAGCAACGGGTCAAGGTGATCGTCGATTTCGACCGCGACGATCTGGCGTGGCTGCGGAAGCAGCGCGACCTCGGGGTCGGCTATCGCGTGCGCGTGCGGATCATCACGGCCGCCAAGCCCGACGCGCTGCTGGTTCCCCGCTCCGCGCTGTTTCGCGGCAGCGACGGGGCCTGGAACGTCTACGCCGTGCGCGACGGGCGCGCCCGCGTCGAGACCGTCGCGATCCGCATGATGAACGACGAGGTGGCCGAGGTCGCTGCGGGGCTGGTCGCGGGCGACGTGGTCGTGCGGGCCCCGGAGAGCAACCTCGCCGACGGAGAGCGCGTCGTGCGGGCCGATCCGTAGGGAGGCGAGTCTCGGGGCCCCGCGCGTTCAGCTCCCGAACTCGGTGCGGCGGCGGGCGAGCTGGTTTTGCAGCCGCTGGACGATCGAGCTGTGCATCTGGCTGACGCGGCTTTCCGAAAGGTCGAGGGTGGCGCCGATCTCCTTCATGGTCAGCTCTTCGTAGTAGTAGAGGATGATGATCAGGCGCTCGTTGCGATTGAGCCCCTTGGTCACCAGGCGCATCAGGTCGTTTTTCTGAATGCGTCGCGTCGGGTCTTCACCCTTTTTGTCCTCGAGGATGTCGATCTCGCGAACATCCTTGTAGCTGTCGGTCTCGTACCACTTCTTGTTGAGGCTGATGAGATTCACGGCGCTGGCTTCGAGGATCATCTTCTCGAGCTCGGCCACCGTAATGCCCAGCTCGGCGGCCAGCTCGACCTCGGAGGGCTGGCGGCCGAGCCGGGCCTCGAGGTTCTTGATGGCCTCGTTGAGCTTGCTGGCCTTCGAGCGGACCAGGCGGGGAACCCAGTCCATCGTGCGCAGCTCGTCGAGCATGGCGCCCCGGATGCGCGGCACGCAATAGGTCTCGAACTTGACGCCGCGCGAGAGATCGAAGGCGTCGATGGCGTCCATCAGGCCGAACACGCCCGCCGAAATCAAGTCGTCGAGCTCGACGCCCTCGGGAAGCCGGGCCCAGATGCGTTCGCCGTTGTACTTCACCAGCGGCAGATAGATCTCCACCAGCCGGTTGCGCAGTTCCTGATTCGAGGGGTCCCTCTTGAACTCGATCCAGAGTTGCTCCACATCTTCCGGAGCGAGGGTCGTGGGCATGGATGTCCTCCCTGACGGTGCTTCGCTAGCGATACGAGTCTGAGTTCCTTCTCAGCCTTCCGCCTGTCACTCCTCTGCGCCCGTCCCGTCCGTCGCGCCGGGCTTAGCCGCTCCCGGCGCCGACGGGTTCGGCCGACTCCTCACGGGCCAACTCGACTTCGATCGCCGAGCGAACCGACTCTTCCACGGTCCGGCCTGCCAGCGCGCCGACCACGTATCCGATCGGAGCGAAGACCAGCAGGCTGCCCCACGCCCAGAACAGCATCACGTCGATCTCGGCGGCATGGATCAGACCGTGCGCCAAGGAGGCGATCAGCGCCAACGGACCCAGGATTCCGGCGTAGGTGCGAGCCACGAGCCTTTCCGGCGACGGCCGTTACAACCGGCAATATCGCTAAACTCGAACGGCAAACGGACGCTTCCGAGTGTCCCTGTTTATCGGCCGTCGGCGACCCGAGGTTGAGCCTTTTCCGCGAATTGCCTCGGTTCGATGCGTCTCCTTCTCTCAGACGTGCTGGGGGCATCATGACACCTGCTCGACCAACCCGTCGGCCAGGCGGCGAATCTGCCGGACGAACGGCGAACCGGGCTTCGCTGCCAGCAGGGAGCCCCCGCGCGCACCGACCGTCGCCAGGGCTGGATCGTCGGGCATGTGCCCCAGCGGCTCGACGCGTAGGTCCAGGAACCGCGAGCACGCCTCGGCCAGCCGGCCGTGGACCTCGTCGGCGGCCCCCCGGCCGCGGGCACGGTTAACCACCGACCGGACCAGCGCCGATCGGCCCACCCCGAGCAGTTTGATCGACGCGTAGGCCGCCATCACCGACGCGACCTCCAGACGCATCGTCACCACGACCAGATCGGCCGCGCGCCACCACGCGCGGGCCGAATAGCTCAGGCCGTTTCCCGCGTCGATGACCGCGAACTCGGCTTGGCCCTCGAGCCCGCGGATCTGCTCGATGAGCCGCTGGAGATCCGAGGCCGAGGGTTCGACCGGATGGTCCCATCCCCAGACGCCGGGCACGACATGCAGTCCGTCGGTCCCCGATTCGAGCGCGCCGGCGAGGCCATCGGGCGCGGTCAGAACGTCGGCCAGACGTTTGGGCTGCTTCAGGCCGCAGAGCCCGGCCCCGTCGCCTCCCTGGGGATCGGCGTCGACGAAGACCGTCTCCTGCCGCCTCTGCGCCAGGGCGATCGCCAGGCCCGAGGCGAGCGTCGAGGTGCCCACGCCGCCGGTCCCGCCGGTCACGACGATCAGCTTCGGCTGGGCGAAGGGGCCGCGGGTTGGGCCGGCGCCCGTCTGCCGAACGAGTTCGCGAAGGTGGTTTGCCTGGTCGTCCATCGGTGGTTGCCCTTAGCTGTCGAAAACGGAGTCCACCGCCAACACGAGCCGGGCCATACGCCGGGCTTCGGCGGTCTCGATGTCGTCGGGAACGTTCTGGCCGTTGGTCAGGTAGCTCAGCGGCAGGCCGCTGTTGCGCAGAAGGGGAAGCAGATTGCCCAGCCCGGTCGCTTCGTCGAGCTTGGTCAACACGAGGGCCGTCGTACCCACCTCGCCGAACCGCTGCGCCGTCTCCTCGAGGGTGCGGGCGCCGGCGACCGCGCTGAGCACGAGGTGGACCTCGTCGGCGCCGGCCTCGGTCAGAAAGGCCTTGAGCTCCTGGATGCGGATCTCGTCGCGGGGGCTTCGCCCGGCCGTGTCCATCAACACGAGGTCGAGGTTGTCCAGGCGCCGCACCGCGTCGCGCATCTCGCGCGGGGTCGAGACGACCTGCATGGGCAGGTCGATGATGTCGGCATAGGTGCGAAGCTGCTCGACCGCGGCAATGCGGTAGGTGTCGACCGTGATCAGGCCGACGCTTCGCCGCTCCTTGAGCCGGTAGTTCGCCGCCAGCTTGGCGATCGTCGTCGTCTTGCCCACGCCGGTCGGCCCCACCAAGGCGACCAGGCGCCGCCTGCCGGGTCGCACCGCGATCGGGCCGTGGATGGGAATCTCGGCCTCGATCATCCGGGCGATGCGCGCCTTCACGAGGACCGGGTCGGTCAGCTCGACGCCCGACAGCTCGTCGCGCACCTGCCCGATCAGCTCGCGGGCCACGTCCTCGGCCACGTCGGCGTCGATCAGCTCGGCGAACAGGTGGAACAGCGACTCGGGCAGATCGCGCCCGCCGCCTTGCGAACGGCGGCAGAGGTCCTGGAGCATCCCCTGCAGATGGCTCAATTGCCCTCGGACGTCGTCCCCGATCGCGTCGGGCGCGCGCCGCGGCCGGTCGTGCCGGGAGAGCCAAGGCCCGCTCGGTGCGGTGGCGAAATCCGCCTCCGCCGCCGGGTCGCCGGGCCGAGTGCCCGGCGCCGGCTCGGGCAGCCGGCTGGGGACGTTCACCCCCGACGACGCGGTGACCTCGATTTGGCGCGGGCCGGGGATCAGCCCGAAGAGCCGGTGCAGGCGGACTTCCCGCGTGTGCAACACCGCCGCGTCGGGCCCCAGCTCGCGGCGGACCAGCGTCAGGGCTTCGTGCATCGTGGCGGCACGGTAGGTCCGGATGTCCATCGTCGAATTCTCCTAGCTTGCGTCCGCGACCATGGCCACGGATTCGATCTTGGTGTCCCGAGTGATCTCGTTATAGCTGAGCACGATCAGGTTCGGTAAATGGGGTGACGTGATCTGCTTCAGCGCGGGGCGGATCGGGGCGCTCACCAGCAGGATCGGCGGGCGGTTCGCCACGGTGAGCTTCTCGACTTCGGCCCCGATCAGCCGACACGTCGTCTCGACCGCCTGGGGCGACATACGCAGGAACATGCCCCGGTCGTTGTGCTCGAACCCCGCGCGGATGCGGTCCTCGAGGGCCGGATCGAGCGTGACCACGTACATGCGGTTCTCGGCGTCGCGATAGCGCGTCGAAATGGTCCGCGACAGCCGGGCCCGTACGAACTCGGTCAGCAAAACCGGATCTTTCGTCCGAGTCGCGTAATCGCCCAGGGTTTCGAGCACGGCGCCGAGTTGGCGAATGGGCACCTGCTCGCGCAACAGCATTTGAAGGATCTGCTGCACCTCGGCCAGCTTCATCACGCCGGGGATCAGCTCGTCGACCACGGCCGGCGACGTCTGACGCAGCTCGTCGATGAGGTGCTTGGTCGCGTCGCGGGTGAGGATCTCGTCGGCGTGCTTGCGGACCGTCTCGGTCAGGTGGGTCGCCACGACCGCGCCCGGGTCGACCACGGTGTAGCCGTGCAACTCCGCCTGGTCGCGAACCGACGGGTCGATCCACAGCGCGGGCGTGCCGAAGGCGGGATCCTTGGTGGGCGTGCCGGGGATCGTGGCCGTCGTCACCCCCGAATCCATGGCCAGAAGCCGGCCCGGCTCGATCGTGCCCTCGGCTACCGGCATGCCCGCGATCTTGATGCGGTACTGCTGCTGGCCGAGCTGGAAGTTGTCGCGGATGCGAACCTTGGGAAGGATGATGCCGATCTCCGAGGCCACCTTGGTGCGGATGCGGTGGATGCGGTCCAGCAGGTCGCCTCCCCGCCGCGGATCGGCCAGCCGGATCAGCCCGACGCCGATCTCCAGCTCCATGGGATCGACGACCAGATAGTCTTCCACCCGTTCCTCGGGCGGCTTGGCCTTGTCGGCCCGCGCCTTGGCCTCGCTCGATGCGCGGGCCTCGGCCGCCCGCCGCGACAGGATCACGGCCAATCCGGCACAACTCAGCCCGATCATCGCCAGGGGGACCGTGGGCAGGCCGGTGACGATGAGCACCGCCAAAAAAACCCCCGCCACGGCCATCGCCTGCGGCCGCGAGAACAGTTGCCTCAGGAATTCGCTGGGCAGGTTCACTTTGTGGCTGCTGCGGGTCACCAACAGACCGGCCGCCAGCGAGATCAGAAAAGCGGGAACCTGGCTCACCAGCCCGTCGCCAATCGTCAACCGGGTGAACAGCGACGCGGCCTCGCTCGCCGGCATTCCCGCCTCGACCACGCCGATGAACAGGCCGCCGAGGATGTTGACCAGGGTGATCACGATCCCCGCGATCGCGTCGCCGCGCACGAACTTGCTGGCACCGTCCATAGCTCCGAAGAAGTCGGCCTGGCGGGTGATCTCTTCGCGCCGCCGCTGGGCCTCGTGCTCGTCGATGATGCCCGCGTTCAAGTCGGCGTCGATCGCCATTTGACGCCCGGGCATCCCGTCCAAGGCGAATCGAGCCGCCACCTCGCTGATGCGGGTGGCGCCCTTGGTAATGACGAGGAATTGGATGGCCACGATAATGACAAAGATGATCAACCCCACGACGATCTTGTCGCCGGCCACGAACTCGCCGAAGCTCTCGACCACGCCACCGGCCGCTTGAAGCCCATCCGTCTCGGCCCGCGTGAGAATCAGTCGCGTGGTGGCCACGTTCAGCACGAGCCGGAACAGCGTGGTGGCCAACAACAGCGACGGAAAGATGCTGAACTCCAGCGGCGTACGCACGTAGACCGTCGTCAGCAGCATGATCACGGCGACCGTGATGTTCGCCGCCAGAAGCACGTCCATGAGCCCGGGCGGTAAGGGCACCATGATCACCAGCACGCTGGCAATGAAGCCAACGGGCAGGATCAGCTCTTGCACCCGAGCCAAAGGAGTGGCCGCGCCACGCGGCAGGGCGTCAGAAGCCATCCATGTCTCCGGACGCGAACCGGTCGTTTCGTGAGGGGTTTCGGGCTTACTTCGCGACCTCGGCGCGCCGTGGGCGCAGGTCCGAAGGTCATCTTGGCTTGCGGGTAGGACCCGCGCCAGCTCGGCCTGTTCGCGATCCCCATTGTCCGGCAGCAGACAGCCGGCCACCAACCCGACACGGAAGACGAAGCCAACTCCTTGGGCGGCCCTCGCTTGCGATTCGGGTTCGGGGGATCTCGCGAAACGTCCGGGCTAGACCGAAGCGAAGAGGGGGGAGACTATCCAAAACGACCGCGAATGTCCAGGTCGGTTTCGCCGAGATCTGGTTCGAGCTGCTTCCATCGCACATGGCGTAACCATTTTCGCAACAAGGAGTTGCGCCGCATTGGAGGTGCGGGTTTCTGGCCGCGGTGGGGGGCATGCCTCGCTTAGGGGCTCACGCCGAGCCGTCCGAAGGCTCGACGTGGCAGCTCCCCGGGTACGTCCAGCCCCAATTCCCACACCAGGTTGCCCGAGGCGGCTTCCTCACACAGCGCCCGGGCGGTCGCCAAGTTGGACGGCGACTCAACCAGCCGCGCCACGATCATCGCCACCACGGAGGTTGGCTCCCGGCAGGATCGCCAGCCCAGCGCGCTTCCTCGCGATCGCTGTTTCGGCGTGGTTTTGTTTGCCTCAACTCGACGAAGCTGTGGCGCAAAACAGACCACCTGTTGCAGAATGATACAGCGCCCGACGAGGCAGACCGAACCACGGGCCCCGGCCTCAGACCCCAGGGATCGCTTTGACGCAAGCCGCTTAAAATCAATAAGTTGCGACACGCACCCCGTGCCGATTCCAGGGGTCGCACCGGGTTTGCTGACGAACGGCACGACGACTGCGTGGATAGAATAGGGGGGATAGCGTCTCATTTTGCACACCACCACCCGTAAGAGCTGTATTTCCGGTCGAGTTCGTTTGCTTTCGGAGCCTCTCTTGGGCCACGTTCGCTCGGCAAACGCTTCCCCTGGCTGGGAATGTAACGCTTGCGCTGCAGAAACTCACGTTGGCGGGGAATCATGGTCGGCCCTCCGGCGCGTGTCCCACCGATCGTCCGATGCGGGCGCGTGTCCTTCCGACGTTTCATGCCGGTTCTGTGCTTGGCAGGGTTTTGGAGGCTCGGGTCGGCGCCGCTTGGGGTGGATCGGCGAGCAATCACGCCTTGCGCGGGCCGTTCGTCCGCACTCGCTCCCGCGTTAGAAACCGGCTTGCCGCACGGACTTGTGATGATAGACAAAAGACGATGGATGTATTGTTTGGGCAAATTGGGGATTGATTTTTGCCCTTGCTTCAATTCTAATCGAATGGACTGCGGAACAATTTGTCCGCTTGGATTGCACCGGTCGTCGTATCTGTACCGGGTTCTCATCACGATGATTTGACGGGTTCTTCTTTTTCTGATCAGATTTCGGAAGAGGCGCCTCCGGGCCGCTTGCCTAGCCAGTTCGAAGGAGATTGATCCATGGGGATCTGGGATTCGTTCGGCTTTTTCTCGACGCGCGGCAGGGCCACGCGTCAGGGCTCGAAGAAACAGCGCGGGCAGAAGGCCAAGGCACACAAGGCCCGAGGTCTGCGCATGGAACAGTTCGAGGACCGGCTCCTCCTGGCGATCAGCGACCCGGAACTGGTGGCGGTCCTGACTCCCGAGGGAAACCTCCTCGGCGACAACGACGTGCTCGACGTGGCCCCGCACGAGTTGACGCTCCGCTTCAATCGTGGCCAGGTGATCGATCCGAACACCTTGAGCGCGATCCAGATGATCCGCGCCGGGGGCGACGGGTCGTTCGCCGACGGCAACGAGGTTCCCGTCAACATCGGCTGGATCGGGATCGGCGATTTGCCCCACGAGGTCATCGCCCGTTTCGGCCAGACGCTTCCCGACGATCACTACCAAATCAACATCATCGGCGTCGAGGGGGCGACCGACTTCTACGGGAACCCCATTCCGCCGCTGGCCAACATGGACGGCGACCGGTTCAAGGGCGGCCAGAACGAGACCCGCCCGTTCGAGCTGGATCTGGGGCCTCAGATCATCTCCGTCGTGCCCCAGCCCATGGGCCGCGACTCGGTCACCGGCGCGCTCTCGCAGGCGAAGGACGAGATCGTCGTCTATTTCAACGAGGACTCGCTCGATGTGGCGTCGGTGGAGAATCCCGCCTTTTACCGCCTGATCAACACCGCCGACGGGTCGATCCAATTGCCCGAGACCGTCACCTTCCAGGCGGCGGTGGCCAATCCCGATCCGACCGACGTGAGCCTGGCGACCCTCAAGTTCGCCGGCGAGCTTGCCCCGGGCACCTATCATCTGCAAATCGGCGATTCGGACGAGAGCAACGACACGCTGTCGACGGCCATCAACCTGGGCACCGTGTGGGACGGCGTCACCACGGCCCAATTCACGCGCTACCTGGGCGACAACAACGCGACCGAAAGCGGCCGGCTCGAGGACGACGTCGACGTGTATCGCGTCAACCTGGCGCTCACCGGCGCCCTGACCGTCAGCGTCACCGGCGCGACGGGCGGTTTGGATTCGGTCATTCGGCTGTTCGATTCGGCCGGCAATCCGATTGCGCTGGTCAACGACAACGCCGCCGGCGGCGACGAGCAGCTTGCCGGGCAGGTGCTGGTGGCCGGCGACTACTACGTGGCGGTCTCCAGCGCCGGCAACGAGACCTACGACCCCACCGACGCCTCCGGGGCGGCGGGCGGCGGCAGCACGGGATCGTACGCGCTCGAGATCCTCTTCGACCAATCGCCCATCATCATCGACGCAGTCAACTCGAGCTTCGCGGGCGCCTCGAACCTCGGCGTCCTGGGCCAGGCGGGGCAAACCGTCAGCGAGCAAATCCGATCCGACCCTTATCCGCTCCCCATGCCCGGCGGCCTCGACGAACCGGGCCATCGCCACGTCCCGGTCGAGTCGCACTACGGCATGGGCGCGGTCACCGGCACCGAGGGCCAGGATTACGCCGCCGGGAGCCTGATGGTTCAATTCCGCGAGGGAGTTTCCCAGCAACAGCGCGACGCCGTGCTGGCGGCCCACGGCCTCGTGGTGGAACAGACCTTCGATTTCATCGACGTCGTGCTGGTCGGTCTGCCCGCCGGAGCGCGCGTCACCGACCAGTTGGCCGCGCTGGCCGTCGACGAGGCCGTCGCCTTCGCCGAGCCCGACTACTTCATCGAGGCGTCGGCCATTCCGAACGACCCACTTTATTCGACCCTGTGGGGCCTCGACCGAATCCACATGCCACAGGCATGGGACCTTTCGACGGGTTCCCAGAGCGTCGTCGTGGCGGTGATCGACACCGGGGTCGATTACACCCATCCCGACCTCGCGGCCAACATCTGGCGGAACCCCGGAGAGACCGGCCTCGACGAGTGGGGCAACGACAAGGCGACCAACGGCATCGACGACGACGGCAACGGTTTCATCGACGACGTTTTCGGCATCGATCCGCTGAACGGCGATACCGATCCGTTTGACGACGCCGGCCACGGCACCCACGTGGCCGGGACGATCGGCGCCGTGGGTAACAACGCGCTCGGCGTCGCGGGCGTCAACTGGGACGTCCAGATCATGCCCTTGAAGACACTCGGGCCGAACGGCGGGACCACCTCGGCCGCGATTCAGGCCGTCCAGTACATGACGATGATGAAAAAGACCTACGGGGTCAACATCGTCGCGAGCAACAACAGTTGGGGGGGGGGAGGGCGATCGTCGGCCCTCGAAGCCGCCATTCGCGCCAGCAACGACGAGGGGATTCTGTTCATTGCCGCCGCGGGCAACGACGGCTTGAACAACGACACGTTTCCTCACTACCCGTCCAACTACGAGTTAGAGGGTATCATCTCGGTGGCCGCGTCGACGCCGAGCGACACCCTGGCCGGCTTTTCGAATTACGGCCCGAACACGGTCCACCTGGCCGCACCCGGCACGTCGATCTGGAGCACCGTGCCCGGCAACGGTTACGCTCCCTTGCAGGGCACGTCGATGGCCGCGCCGCACGTGGCCGGCGTGGCCGCGCTCATGGCGGCCTACAACCCCTCCGCGTCGATCCTCGACATCAAGGACGCCATCCTCACCACCGTCGACCTCGTGCCGTCGCTGGGTGGGCTGATCGCCACGGGCGGGGTGCTCAATGCCGAGGCGGCCATGGCGAAGATCGGCGAAGTCGTTTCCCAGCCCGCCGGCGCGGTCCGCGTCGCCTACTACAACTTCCGCGACTATTACGGCGTTCTCCCCTCGGGTGACGTGCCCTCGAACGCCATCAAGCCCGAGCAGAAGGAGCGGGCCCGAGAGATCTTCGAAATCTACGGCAACTACCTGGGCATCGAGTTCATCGAAAGCGATACGCTGGGGCTTACCGTGGTGACCGGCGACATGCGCGCCGTGGAGCCGAGCGTGCCCAACGGCGTCGGCGGCATCGCCGGCGGCGGCCGCGTCGTGATGAACGGCCTCATCGACTGGGGCACGAGCGAGTTCGGCGGGGCCTGGTTCCAGACCGCCATGCACGAGATCGGCCACATCCTCGGGCTGGGGCATACCTATGATCTGCCCAGCCTGACGATCATGGGCGATCAGAATTCGGTCAGCGCGAGCCGCTTCCCCGACCGGGGCGAGCCGGTCTTCCCCGGCGACGCCGACCTCGTCCACCTGCGCCGGCTCTATCCGCCGGCCAGCACGGACGTCGACCTGTACAAGTTCCAGGTCAACGAACCGGGCTGGCTTACGGCCGAAACGATCGCCGAGCGGCTCGTGGGCGGGGCGAGCCTGCTGAACACCGAGTTGCGGCTCTACCGCGAAAGCACGGTCGGCGGAAAGCCGGTCCGCGAACTGATCGCCCGCAACGACGACTACTACGGCAACGATTCGTACATTCGCCTGTGGCTCGATCTGCCGGGCACCTACTACATCGCGGTGACCAGCACCGGCGCTGAGAACGTCGACCCGACCATTCCCGACTCGGGCTTCGGCGGGACGACCGAGGGCAAGTACGATCTGAAGCTCGACTTCGAGCCCTATCCCAACTCGCAAATCGTCGACGCCGACGGCTCGCCCACGGCCCTGGACGGCGACTGGGACGGCAAGCCGGGCGGGGTGTTCGACTTCTGGTTCAACGTGCAGGACGCGGCCCAGACCCTCTACGTCGACAAAGTGGCGGTCGTCACCGATCCCCTGGCCCCTCTCGGCTCTTTGGCAAGGCCGTATACGGAGATCGACCAGGCGCTGGCCGCGGCCTCGGCGGGACATGTCGTCCGCATCGTCGGCAACAATTTCGAAAACGACGACCCCACCGACCCCAGCACCTACCTCGACAACGTTCCCTACCTGATCGGCCGGGCGAACGACGGGGCGACGCTCGAAGACGGGCTCAACCTGGTCGTGCCCAAGGGCGTGACCGTGATGGTCGACGCCGGCGCCCTGTTCAAGATGCACCAGTCGAATTTCGAGGTGGGGTCGTCGTCGCTGCTGATCGATCGCAGCGAGGCCGCGCTCCAGATCCTGGGAACGCCCCTGCAGGAAGTCTACTTCCGCTCCTATCGCGACGATTCAGTCGGTGGCGACAGCGACGGCGTGAGCCCGGGCAAGTTCCCCGCAGACTGGGGCGGCCTGGTCTTCCGGGCCGACTCGGATCGCGAAAACGAGAGAATCTTCCTCAACTGGGTCAACCACGCCGACATCGAGATGGGTGGCGGGTCGGTGCTGATCGACACGAGCGAGAGAATCTACAGCCCCATTCATCTCATCGGGGCCCGGCCCACGATCGCGTTCAACACGATCCACGACAACGCCGACTCGGCGATTTCGGCCGACCTGGCCAGCTTCGAGGACAGCCTGGGCCGAATCGGCCCCGACATCCACGGCAACTACATCGTCGACAACAGCATCAACGGCCTGTTCGTCCGCATTCCGACGAAGCTCGGCAGGCCGGTCGAGACCCTCACGGTGCCCGCCCGCTGGGACGACCGCGACATCGTCCACGTCGTCAGCGAGAACCTCACGATCGCCGGCACGCCGGGCGGCCCGCGCCTCGTCGACGGCGAACTCGTGGCCCGGCTCGAAGGCCGTCTGGCCATCGACCCCGGCGTGATCGTCAAGCTCGACGGCGCCATCATCGAGGCGGGCATCAGCGCCCAACTCATTGCCGAAGGGCTTCCCGGCCACCCCGTCGTGTTCACCTCGACGAGAGACGACCGTTACGGCGCCGGCGGCACCTTCGACACCAACCACGACGAGAACCGCACCCGGCCCCTGCCGGGCCAGTGGGGCGGCCTCGTCTTCCGGCCCACCTCGAACGGCAACCTGGATCACGTGCTCGTCACCAACGCCGGCGGTCTGGCTTCGGTCGGCGGCGCATCCGATCGCTTCAACGCGATCGAGATCCACCAGGCCGACGTCCGCATCGCCAACAGCACGATCAACTTCAACGCGGCGGGCCAGTCGAGCACGACCCGCGAGGGGATCGGCCGCAACGTGGCGTCGACCATTTTCGTGCGCGGCGCCCAGCCGATCATCGTCAACAACCGCATCCACGACAACGTGGCCGACGCGATCAGCATCAACGCGAACGCCATGCAGCCGGAGGTGATGCCCGACCGCGGGCGCACCACGGGGCCCCTCGACGCGTTCACCCAGTTCGGGGCCAACCGCGGCCCGCTCGTCCGGCTGAATCGCCTCCAAGACAACGGCACCAACGGCATGCAGATCCGGGCGGCCGTGCTGACGACCGAGACCATTTGGGACGACGTCGACATCGCCCACGTCCTCCGCGGCGAGATCAAGATCTTCAACCACCACACCTTCAGCGGCTTGCGGCTGCAGAGCAGCGCGACCGCCGGGCTGGTCGTCAAGCTCGACTCGGGCGCCGGATTCACCGCCGACGGCGTGCCGCTGGACATCGACGACCGCATTGGCGGGACCCTGCAGGTGGTCGGCGTTCCCGGCCGCCCCGTGGTGTTCACGTCCATCAAGGACGACTCGGTTCCCGCCGGGCTCGACCTGCAAGGCAGCCCGCAGGGCGACACGAACGGCGACGGCCCGAGCCAGGGCTCACCGGGCGACTGGCGGAGCATCCGCCTCGGCAAGTACGCCAACAGCCGGAACGTCGCCGTGATCAACGAGGTCGAAAGGGCGTACACCGCCGGCAACGACACGAACTCCTATCCCGGCAAGGCCCAGTTCCTCGGCGTTTTGGCTCCCGACCCCGTGCGGCCGGGCGAAACGGTCGACGACGAGAAGGGCGGCGACGACGAACGGCGCCTGGGGTTCGAGGTGCACGGGTTCATCAGCCTCGACCATCCGGGCGACGTCGACGTTTACAGCTTCCGGGGCTACGGCGGCAGCGAAGTCTGGATCGACATCGATCGCACCAGTTACGCGCTGGATACGGTCGTCGAGCTGGTGCTGGCCGACGGCACCGTCCTGGCGCGCAGCGACAATTCGGGCGATCTGAGCACCTTGACGGGGCCTTTGGCTCCCCAGTCGCTGGTGAAGTACCAGTACCTCGGCGGCGATTTCTACACGACGAACGTGCTCGACGCGGGCATGCGCCTCGTCTTGCCCGGCGATCCCGACGAAGAGTCGATCTACTTCGTGCGCGTCAGCAGCAAGGACGGCCTGACCAGCGGCCAGTACCAGTTGCAGATCCGCCTGCGCCAGGTCGACGAGTTCCCCGGGTCGACGATCCGCTACGCCGACATCCGCTACGCCACCGACGGCATCGAGGTGATCGGCCTGCCCGCCCGCTCGCCCCTGATCGCCGAATCGGGCGAGGCCGCGGGCGACAACAACTCGATCGACACGGCTCAGCCGCTGGGCAATCTGCTCGTCAGCGACCGGAACACGATCGGCGTCAGCGGCAATCTCTCGTCGGCCAGCGACATCGACTGGTACAGCTTCCAGATCGATTACGACTTGATCCAGGCGATCGGCGGATTCAACTCCGCCGACAAGACGTGGGCCACCGTCTTCGACATCGACTATGCCGACGGCATGGGCCGGGCCGACACGACGATCTCGGTATTCGACGCCAACGGGAACTTGATCCTGGTCAGCCGCGACTCGAACGTCGAGGACGATCAGCGGGCCAGCGCGGGGGCGGAGTTCGAGGACCTTTCCCGGGGTAGTCAAGGCATTCTCGATCCCTTTATCGGCACGGTGCAGATGCCCACGGGGGTCGTGCCCGCCAACAGCAGCCGCACCTACTACGTGGCCATCTCGTCGAACGGCTACCTGCCCACCGCGCTGGCCGGCACGTTCCGCTCGAGTGCCACGGTGCCCTTCGACACCGGGGTGCGGCTCGAGCCGATCAACTCGGTCACGCGCATCGTCGAAGACCACATCGGCTTCAGCGGCTACACGTCGGGCCATTCGCTCTTCGGATCGACGACCCGCCTGCCGGTCGAAGCGGACGGCATCTTCGACATCTCGACGAAGATCGCCCTGGATACGCACGTCACCCCCTTCACGCTGAGCGACGTCGTGCTGTTCGTTTCGCAGAACCAGCGTCTGCGAACGGTGAATCCCTACTCGGGCGGCGGCCAGGTGACCGACGTCGGCGGGCTCTCGGGCGGCAACCGCGCCATGCTCGACATCGTCATGCGCTCCGACGGCCGGATGTTCGGCGTCGAGACCTTGCCGGGTACCCAGAACACGGCCGGCCGGCTCGTCGAAATCGATACGGGGGCCGCCGGGCAGTCGGTGGTCGGCAACGACAGCATCCCCGACACGGTGCTCGCGTCGGACACCGTCGATGCCGTGGCCTATCGCCGCACCGACGTCGCCACGTACGACCTCTACTACGCGGTGCGCTCGGGCAGCAGCAGCGTTCTGTTCCGGGCCAACCCGTCGAACGGCTCGGCCGCGGTCGTGACGGGGCAGCCCTGGGGCATCCGCGGCCAGATCTACGAGACGGATCCCGGCGACCTGGGCATCACGACCGGCATGGCGTTCGTCGGTGGAACGCTCTATGGCGTCAGCAACCAGGGCTACTTCTATCAGATCAGCCTCGGCAACGGCCGGGCCAGCAACGTCGTGTCGTTCGGCACCGCTTTTGCCGGACTGGCCCTGGCACCCCAGAACCTGTACGAGGGCGCGTTCGCCGGCCAGCTTGGCAATCCGAACCTTCTGTTCGCCATTTCCACCGGGGGCGTCCTTTACGCCATCGACACGGACGGCAATCCGCAAAGCACCTACCTCGACAAGGACGGCAACGTCCAGCGGATCTTCGCCAGCGGCGCCGCGACGCAATCCATGGGCGTCAGCGGCGTCACCGGCCTGGCCTTCTCGCCGTTGGACTTCAACCTCTGGCACCCGACCGAGCGCCAGATCAACGCGACCGGTCACGGCATCAATTCGACCTTCGACTACAGCCGGCCGACGCCCGGCGGGTTCTGGCACACCGTCGGAAACGTGGAGGGCGACCAACGCCCCGTCAACGAGGCGCAAGGCGGTACGAGCTTCTACTTCGGGCTGGAAACCTGGGTCAGCAACCCGAACGCCTCGGAAGCTTACATCAGCCAATACGGACCCGCCACGAATGCCCAGTTGGGAATCGTCGGCCAGAACCCGCACCGCGACCTGACGGCCAACCCCGCCATCGGCAACAATTACAACCTGCCCGGCGGCGCGCTGGGCAGCCTGGTCAGCGGCACGTTCAGCCTCGAAGGCTACACCTCGGCCGACAAGCCCACCTTGTACTTCAACTACTTCCTCGAGACCCAAGGGGCCAACAGCAGCACGAACACGATGCGCGACAGCGCCCGGGTGTTCCTGCTCACCAATGAGGGCACCACTTGGCAGATGTTGGCGACGAACAACTCGGTGCTGAATGCCGAGTTGCCGACGTTCATTTCGACCTCGTCGAACGCCTACAGCGCCGATCCCCGGCAGCACGTGCAGGAGCTGTTCGACAACACGGGCGTGTGGCGCCAGGCGCGCATCGACCTGTCGAAGTGGGCCGGGCAGGGCGACCTCCAACTGCGGTTCGACTTCAGCACGGCCGGCGAGATGAGCCAGGGCATGCCGGGCGACGGCTACGGCAACTTCCGCAGCAACCAGCGGGGCCAGGACAACGCCCACGAAGGGTTCTACATCGACGACATCATCGTCGGCTTCGCCGAGCGAGGCGAGATGGTCACCGGCCCCACCGGCCCCACCGGGTTCTTCCAAGTGCCGCAGAACCCCAACCCCGGCCAGATCGAATACCTGACGGGCCCCTACCAGTTGGAGATCCGCCGCGGCACCGAGTACGCTTCGACCCTCGTCGATTTCCAGCCCTACGTCGCCATCACGAACACCTACGACACCAACACCCGGTTCGTCCCCGAGTTCCGCCGCCTGGGCGACCGCAACCTCCAGCGCGATCAGGACCAGTTGCAGGTCTACGCCAACACGATCAGCGACGTGACCGGTTACGGGATCATGATCGACGCGGGCGCTCGCGACCCCGGCCGGCCCTACCCCGGCTCCGTCCAGAATCTGCCCACGCTGAACAGCCAGCGACTCATCCACGGCGTCAACGTGGTCAACAACATCGTCGCGAATTTCGGGCAGGGGGGAATCTTCTTCAGCGGCGATCCCAACACGGGCAACGTCCCCACGGCCCCCGTGCCGTTCGGGCGCATCGTCAACAACACGATCTACGGCGGCGAGACGCCCACGGGAATCGGCATCCACGTCACCCAGAACGCCGGCCCCACGCTTCTGAACAACATCGTGGCCAACACGAACGTGGCCATCTCGATCGACTCGACCTCCAGCGGCAACACCGTCGTCGAGGCGAACCTCTTCAAGGACAACAACAGCGACGGCACCCGCGGCCTGTACGCGATTCCCGAGATTCCCGGCGACGACAACTTCCCGCTGTTCGTCAATCCGGGCGCCCGCAACTTCTACTTGATGGACAACAGCCCGGCCATCGACAGCGCCCTGCACAACAAGAACGACCGCGACGCCATCAAGGTGGTCAAGGGGGCGGTCGGCATCCCCGAGTCGCCGATCATCGCGCCCGAGCGCGACCGGTTCAACCAGGTGCGCAAGGACGTCGTCGGCATGGGCCCGCCGGCGGGCATGCCGGGAGGCGGCACCGAGATCTTCTACGATCGCGGGGCCGTCGAGCGCGTCGATGACCAGCGGCCGACCGCGTGGCTGATCGATCCCGAAGACGGCGGCACGCAGGACATGGACCCCACGCCTCACGCCGTGTTCGTGGTCGGCAACGTCACCCAATTCCAGATCCAGTTGCTCGACGAAGGCGTGGGCATCGACGACGCCACGGTCGCGGTTCCGGCGTCGACTCCGTCGCCGATCCACGTGTGGCGCGACCTGATTCCGCTCGATCCCACCGATCCGTCGACCTGGGGCCCCGCGTTGGTCCAGGACGTCGACTACTTCGTCGATTACGACGTGTTCCAGGACCTGATCACGCTGACCCCCGCCACCGGCTTCTGGCCGACGGGAAGCACCTTTACGATCCTGCTGGACAACACGCTTCGCGACATCGCCAACAACCCGTTGCGCCCGACCGGGTTGGGCGCCTACACCGGGCTGACCGTTTTCGAGGTCACCCTCGGCAGCTTCGACTACGGCGATGCGCCCGCGGCGCTTGGGTATCCCTCGCTCAAGGCCGACGACGGCGCGCGGCACATGATGTTCGGCGGATATCTCGGCTACGGCGTGACCGGCGAAGACGACTCGATCCAGATTCCCCCCGACGCCAGCGGCGACGCATTCGACGACGGAATCCTCTTCGACACGGCGCTGCTGATCGACGACTGGGTTCGGATGACCGTGATCGCCTCGGCCGACGGTTTCCTCGACGCCTGGATCGACTTCAACCGGAACGGCAACTGGGAGCCCACCGAACGGCTCCGCGTGGCGATCGACGCCAACGGCGACGGCGAGATCGATCCCTCCGAGGAATTGCCCATCGCCTCGATTCCCATCGCCGAGGGCGAAAACGAGTTCTACGTGTTCACGCCTCAGCCCGGGCCGGGCGACCCCGCCGACTACGAAGGGATCACCTACGGGCGGTTCCGCTTCTCCAGCACCGGGGGGCTCGAACCCACGGGCGTGGCGACCGACGGCGAAGTCGAAGACTACCAGCTCGCGATGGTCGAGGGACTGTTCGACTGGGGCGATGCGCCGCTGAACGACCAGGGGGTCGACACCTATCACACGACCGGCGAGGACGGCGCCCGCCACAAGCTCAGCGCCATCATGCTGGGCACCCGAATCGACGCCGAACCCGACGGCCAGCCGAACGCGACGGCCACCGGCGACGACCTCGCCGGCATCGACGACGAAGACGGCGTGGTGTTCGTCGATCCCTTCGTGGCCGGGCGCACGGGCCCCGATGCCCCGCGCATCCGGGTCACGGCGACCATTCCCCAGTCGTACTTCGACGCCGGCATCCCGGTGTATCTGCAGGCATGGTTCGACTTCAACCGCAACGGCGCGTTCGGCGATCAGGGAGGGATCGTCGAGCACGTGCTCGTCAACGAGGCGTTGCCGAACAACGATCCGCTCTCCGACGTCGAGACCTACGAGTTTCAAATCGACGTTCCCGCCGGCATTCCCATCGGCGACACGTTCGCCCGGTTCCGGCTGAGCACCACGCTCGACCTGCCGTCGTTCGGCAGGGCGGAAGACGGCGAGGTCGAAGACTACCGGGTCGCCATCCTCGACAAGGTGCTCGACTTCGGCGACGCGCCGCTGAACCCCGAGGGGCTCGACACCTATTTCACCGCCGGCCCGGGCGCGGCGAGTCACATCTGGGATCCCGACGTTCACCTCGGCCAGTCGGTCGACTTCGAGTCGGACGGGATTCCCCACCCCCAGGCCCTGGGCGACGACCTCGACAACATCGACGACGAAGACGGCGTGCTGTTCGGCTCGGACGATCCGAACGACCCGCTCTTCGGCTCGCTCAAGTCGGGGGCGGGCTCGTACCTCTACGTCGACGCCTCGACGAGCGGATACCTTCGCGCCTGGATCGATCTGGCCAAGGACTACAGTTGGGCCCAGCCCGAAGACCGCCTGCTGATGGCTTACCAGGGATCGTCGGCCTATCAGGATACGATCCTGCTTTCTCCCGGGCGCAACGTGCTCAAGGTGGTGTTGCCCGAGGTGACCCCGGTCGACACGTTCGCGCGATTCCGCTTCACGCAGGACCACCCGGGCGACTTGTCGTATTCGGGCCCGGGGGGCGTGGGCGAGGTCGAAGACCACATGGTGTCGATCGTCGTCGGCGACGCCACGATCAGCGGCTGGAAGTTCAACGACCGCAACGCCGACGGCGAGTGGGACGTGCCCGCCCCGGGCTTGGACGTCTCATCCGTCCAACTCAACCCGCTCGGGTCGGGCCAGCAGGTCCTGTTCTCCGGGCTCGACAGCAACGGCCAGTCGTACACGAACGTGGTGCCGAACGACGACCTGTCGTCGGGGCCGCACCCGCTCGGGTTCGACTTCGAGTTCTTCGGGAACACCTATAGCGAGTTTTACATCAACAACAACGGGAATCTCACGTTCGAGGGCCCCCTGGGCGCCTTCGCTCCCGAAGGGTTCCCGCAGACCACCCCCATCGTGGCGCCGTTCTGGGCCGACGTCGATACGCGCGACGGCGGCGGCAGCGTGTACTTCTCGACGGGCACCAGCGTCCGCGGCAACCCCTTCGTCCAGGTCGATTGGATCGACGTGGGGTACTACAACCGCCTCGCGGGCGGCAACACGAACGCCCGCAACACCTTCTCGGTGTACCTCGAAGACGATCCGCTGGGCGACATCGTGGCTTTCGACTACACGGGCCTGGCGTGGACCACCGGCGACATCAGCGGCAGCGGCGGTCTCGGGGGACTCGGCGCCCAGGTCGGCTTCGACTCGGGCGACGGGCAGAACTTCATCAGCGTGATGCGCCCCAGCCAGTACCAGGACCTTTCCGATCTGCTGCAGCAAGAGCAGATCATCCGGCGCATCGACCCCTCGGGCACCCCCGTCAACCCCGAGCCGGGACTGGCCGGCGTGACCGTCTTTCTCGACGTGAACGGCGATGGCGTTTGGGGCATGGACGATTTCGGCGTCTGGGAACCCACGACCGTGACCTGGGAAGACGATCCCGCCACCCCAACCAACGAGACGGGCTACTACGAGTTCAGCCTGGCGGCGGGCCATTCCATTTTCGCGGGCACGTACCGGGTCTATGAGATCGTGCCGGACGGATGGGCGCAAACCTTCCCCGCCGCGCCGGCCGCCTACCATACGGTCGCCGTGGATTCGGGCGGCGAGGTGGAAAACGTCAACTTCGGCAACTTCCCGCTGCCGACCCTGTCGGTCTCCGACGCCACCGTGACGGAAGGCGACGAGGGACAGACCCCGGTCGAAGTCACGTTCCGTCTGAAGGACTCGTTCGGCGCCGCCATCGAGGTCGACTACTACACCGAGGACGGCACCGCCACCGGCGGCGTCGACTATGAGACGATCTTCTCGGGCACGCTCACCTTTCCGGCCCAGGAAACCGACCCCCTTGGCGATTGGACCCACCAGGTCATTGCCGCGGCACCCGACGATTTCGCCTACGACGTTGCGGGCGATTACGTCGTCTGGACCCAGCGCGACGGGGCCGACGACGACCTCTTCCTCTACGACGGCGTCCACGACCGGGTCATTCAACTAACCGACAACCTCACCGACGACCACAGCCCGCGCATCTACGCGGCCGACGACGGCTCCGCGGTCTACGTCGTCTGGGTGGGGCACGACCTCAATCCCGACGGGAGCCAGGGCGACGCCGAAATCTTCCTGTTCGACGTCAAGAACGGCATCGGCCCCGACGGCGGCTTGATCCGCAATGCTCAGGGACAGCCCGTCGGACTGAGGAAGCTCACCGACGACGCCTTCGATCAGGGCGATCCGCAGGTCTCCGGCTCCCACGTGACCTGGTGGGGCAACACGGCGACCGACCGCGACATCTACATGTACAATATCGCAACCGGCACCACGCGGAACCTCTCGAACCGCGTCTACGACCACGCCGGGCTCTTCGACACCGCCCCGCAGATCTCCGGCTCGCGCGTCGTGTGGATCGGCAACGACGGCAAGGACAACGAGGTCTATCTGTACGACGCGGCCACGAACACCGCGCGCGCGATCACGAACAACGTGTTCGACGACGACTCGCCGCAGATCGACGGCGACAACGTCGTGTGGAGGGGCTTCGACGGGCAGGACTACGAGATCTTCGTCCACCAGATCGCCTCCGGCACCACCACCCGGATCACCTCGAACAACCTCGACGATCACGATCCCCAGGTCTCGGGCAACAGCGTGATCTGGCGGGGCTACGACGGGGCCGCGCCGGGAGACCGCGGCGACTGGGACATCTACCACTACGGAATCACCTCGGGCATCACCACGAACATCTCGGCGAACGCTTCGCACGACGACGGCCACGCGCGCATCGTCGGCAGCCGCGTCGTGTGGGAGTCGCTCCGCGTGGCGGGCGACTGGGAGGTGATGCACTACGAGCTCGGCACCGACGCCGTCGCGCAGAACGTTTCGGACAGCTTCGGCATCGAAGACCGCCTGCCCCGGGTCGGCAGCCGCCTCGTCGTCTGGCAAAGCTTCGACGGCGCCGAGCGCCAACTGAAGATCGCCCGGCAGGAAGAGCCTGAGCTTTCCAAGACCGTTACCGTGCTGGTCAACGGCGACACGGACGCGGAGCCCGACGAGTGGTTCGACGTCGTCGTGGACGACACGCGCATCGTCGGCGTGAGCGGAAGCAGCGTCGTCGTCGCGAAGGGCGCGGGCCGGGTTACGATCCTCGACGACGACAGCCACCTCGATTTCGGCGACGCCCCGGCGCGGTATCCGACGTTGCGGGCCGACGACGGGGCCCGGCACGTGGTCAGCCCCGGCCTCCATCTCGGCTCCTTGCCCAACGCCGAGTTCGACGGGCAGCCCAGCGACGACGCCCTGGGCGACGGCGACGAAGAGGACGGCGTGAACCTCGACGATCTCTGGTTCACCATCGGCGCCAGCCAGACGATTCGCATCGACGCGACCAACGAGACGGGCCAGCCGGCCTACCTCAACGCCTGGGTCGACTTCAACGCCGACGGCGACTGGAACGACCCCGGCGAGCAGATTCTCACGAACTATCTCGTGACCGGCAGCGGCACGATCACGCCCAACGTGAGCGTGCCCGTCACGGCGCAGCGTGCCATCAGCTTCGCGCGATTCCGCCTCAGCACCGAGCCCGACCTGGCGACCACCGGTCTGGCCCCGGACGGCGAAGTCGAAGACTACCTGGTTTACATCGTCCACGCGGTCGCCGATTACGGCGACGCCCCGGCGAGCTACCCCACGCTGTACGCGAACAACGGCGCGCGCCACGCCCGGCGGGAGGGACTCTCGCTCGGCGGCCGGATCGACGTCGAGTTCGACGGCCAGCCCAGCGAGGGCGCGGTCGGCGACGATCAGAATCCTTCGGGCCCCTCCGACGAGGACGGCCTGATCGACAGCCGGCTCATCGTGGGCGAGACGTCGTACATCAACGTCGACTACACGAACACGACGGGCGAAAACGTCTTCCTCAACGTGTGGATCGACTTCAACGGCGACGGCGACTGGAACGATCCCGGCGAGCACGCCCTGCAGGATTATTCGCTGGGCGCCGGCCTGCGTCTGGCCGACGCCGACGCGCCGATCACGGTCGCCCTCGACGTGCCGGACGACGCGGTGGAAGGAGCGACTTATGCCCGGCTGCGCCTGAGCACCCAGGCGGGCCTCTTGGCCCAAGGTCCCGCAACGGACGGCGAGGTGGAAGACTACCAGGTCGAGCTGATGACCCGCACCGCGCGGATCAGCGGCTGGAAGTACAGCGACCTGAACGCCGACGGCGTCTTCCAGCGCCACGGCGGCACCGTGCCCGCTCCCCAGGTCACGATCCTGCCGGTCGGGCCCGGCGAGAACGTGATCTCCGGCAGCAACGACGCCTCGACCGAGCTGATCGACTTCGGCTTCGTGTTCGAGTTCTACGGCAGCGACTACGAGCAGTTCTACATCAACGAGAACGGCAACATCTCGTTCGTCGACGCCCAGGCCGCGGTCGATCCCTTCGGCTTCCCGCAGCGGGGCGAGCCGATGATCGCCCCCTTCTGGGCCGACGTCGATACCCGGGGCACCGGCGCCGTCCACCTGTCGCGCGGCACGAGCAGCCGGGGCAACCCCTTCGTGCAGATCGACTGGATCGACGTGGGCTACTACAACGCCCGCACCGACAAGACGAACACCTTCACGCTGTACATCGAGGATGACCCGGCGGGCGACATCGTGGTCTTCGACTACAACGACATGAGCTGGACCACGGGCGACCGCAACGGCACGTCCGGATTCGGCGGGCAGGGCGCCGAGATCGGGTTCAACACCGGCGACGGCGCGAACTTCTACAGCATCATGCGGCCCAAGTCGCTGGCCGACCTGCACGAGCTGATGCGGATCGGGCAACTGGCCTTCCGCATGGATCCCGCCACGGGCCACCTGGCCGGCGAGGAGCCCGGCATCGCCAACGTGTTCGTCTACCTCGACATCAACGGCGACGGCCAGTGGGGGCTCGACCAGTTCGGCCAGGTCGAACCCTGGACCTACACGCTCGACGCGCCCCCGGTACCCGCCGACGAGATCGCGTTCCCGCAAGGGCTGGTGCAGATCAGCGGCACGGTCGACGCCGCCGACCCGCAGGCGGGCAACTTGCTGCGCGACCACATCCTCGGCGAGGGGATCACCGTCGTCGGCGACGCGAGCCTGGTGGGTGGGTCGGCCTCGGCCGGGTTCTGGACCGACGGCGTCAGCGAGGGAATCATCCTCACCACGGGCAACGCCAACTTCGCCGCCGGGCCGAACGTCTCCGACTCGAGCACGGGAATCGCCTCGGGCAGCGGCGACGCCGACCTCGACGCCGAGTTCGGCTTCGCCTCGGGAACGACGCGCGACACCACGGCGCTGGAGTTCCAGTTCCAGGCGCAGGGCGGCAACCTGTTCTTCGACTTCATCTTCGCCTCCGAGGAGTACAACGAGTTCGTCAACACGTCGTTCAACGACGTGTTCGCCTTCTTCCTCGACGGCCAGAACATCGCCCTCATCCCGCGCACCAACACCCGCGTCGCCATCAACAATGTCAACGGCGGCAATCCGCTGGGCGCCAACGCCTCGAACCCCGAGTTCTTCAACAACAACGACCCGGGCGACGGCGGGCAGTTTCTCGACCTGTTCGGCTACGACGGCTTCACCGACGTGTTCACGGCGGCCGTCGTCGACCTCGCGCCGGGAGTGCACACGATCAAGATGGTCATCTCCGACGTCGCCGACTCGGCGCTCGATTCGGGCGTGCTCATCAAGGCGGGCACCTTCTCGAGCCGGCTCCCCGGCGTCGACATGACCGGCTACTACGAGTTCGACGCGCTGCCGGCCGGCACCTACACCGTCCGCGAGATCCTCCCCCAGGCGAACGAGTGGGTCGAGACGGGCCCCAAGGATCGCGTCTATCTCAACGACGGCGACACGGTCGCGATGACCGCCGTCGCCGGCAGCCAGATCGTCGACGGCATGACGCTCGCGGTCTCCGACGCCGAGGGCACCACGTTCGTCTTCGAGTTCAACCGCGTCGGCGGAGTCGCCGGCGGCAACGTGCCCATCTCGTATACCCTGAACGACTCGGCCGCCGACGTGGCCACCGCGATTGCCCAGGCCGTCAACGGCACGACCGTTCTGGGCGTGTCGCTCGAGATCGAGGCGAGGACCGCCAACGACGTGATCACCCTGTCGGGCCGCAGGGTGGCGCTGGCCGGCCCGGCCGATCCCGCCGACCCCGCGACCGATCTGTTCGCGACGGAGTACCTCACGGCGGGCTCGTACGGCGAGAATCTCGCGTACACGATCCACCTCGACCGCAACGAGACCGTCTCGAACGCCGATTTCGGCAATTTCAAGCTGCCCCATCTGACCGTCTCCGACGTGTCGGTTGTCGAGGGCAACGAGGGGCCGACCGAGGTCGACGTGACGTTGCATCTCACCGAGGCCTACGGGGCGCCGATCACGGTCGAGTACCATACCGAGAGCGGCTCGGCCACCCAGGGCGTCGACTACGTGGGCGCCTCGGGCTCGATCACCTTCGAGCCGCAGAGCGCTCCCTGGGGCAAGTGGGCGGTCAACGACGTGGCGACGACCAGCCTGGAAACGGTCGCGACGAACCAGGTCGACATCGTCTTTCTTATCGACATGTCGGTCAGCATGCTCAGCAGCATCCTCGACGTGCAGGCCAACCTGCTCCAGATGGAAACCGCCATGGTGTCGGCGGGGATCGACGCCAACTACGGCCTCGTGATCTACCCGTCGAACCAGCCGTTCCCCGCGGGGAGCGATCCGCTCCTGGTGCAGAACATCGTCGACTTCGACACGTTCACCCTGCCCGGCAGCCCGTTCATGCAGTTGCCCACCATGATGGGCGGGGCCGTCGAGCAGGGGAGCACCGCGGTGCTCGAGGCGCTGAACGCCTTCAACCCGATGACGACCGTGAACTACCGGCCCGATTCGAAGATCGCCCTGGTGCTGGTCACCGATGAGGACGACGACAGCCCCACCGTCGACTTCCTGGCCGCGCAATCGGCCATCGCCACCAGCGATGCCGTGTTCAGCTACATCGGTACCCCGGGCGGCTTCGGCAACTCCGACGCCACCTACGGCGTGCTGGCGGCCAACAGCGGGGGCGGAGCCTTCCGCATCAGCGACTTCCGCGCCGATCCCACGAACTTCTTCAACCAGTTCAGCCAGTTCCTCGTCGGCACGCTCATCCAGCGGACCGAATACGAGTACGACGCTTCGGGCAATTACGTGGTGTGGTCGGCCAAGGACGGCAACGACTACGACATCTTCCTCTACGACGCGGTCAAGGACGTCGTCATCCAGGTGACCGACAACGCCACCGACGACATTCTTCCCAGGATCCACGGATCGAACGTGGTGTGGGTCGGCCGCGACGGCGAATTCGCCGCCGACGGGTCGGGCGACGACGCCGAGATCTTCCTCTATAACATCGAGACCGGGATCACCACCCAACTGACCGACAACTTCGTCGCCGAGACCGATCCGAGGGTGTCGGCGACGCACGTCACTTGGCTGCGCGACACGGGCGTGCCGATCGATCCCGCCGATCCGACGGCCGGCACGGTGCACGACGTGTACGTGTTCGACATCGTCAACGGCATCGACGAGGGCAACGTGGTCGTCCAGCCCGCCGTCAACGCCTCCGCCCGAATCCCGAACCACGCGGGCAAGGCCGACTACGCCCCGCGCATCTCGGGCTCGAACGTGGTCTGGTACGGCCACGACGGGCAAGACCTCGAAATCTACCTCTACAACGCGGTCGCCCGCACGGCCCGCCAGATCACCAGCAACGTGACCGAGGACCGCGATGTCGACATCTCCGGGCCGAACGTCGTGTGGCGGACGTTCGACGGCACGGATTACGAACTCGTCCTCTACCAGATCGATACGAACCGCTACACCCGGATCACCGACAACGACTCGGATGAGACGGGCGTGCAGATCTCCGGCAACAACATCGTCTGGGAAGGATTCGACGACGAGCAGGGCGATTGGGACATCTACCACTACGACGTGGCGACCGGAACCACGACCAATCTCTCGAACAACGTCCGCCGCGACGAGTCGCGCCCGCAGATCCACGGCGACCGCGTGGTCTGGGAGTCGCGGTACCAGGCGGGCAACGGCGGTTACGAGATCATGTTCTACGAGCTGGGCTCGAAGCGCCTGGCCGAAAACCTCTCCCGCGACCCCGGGGCCGACGAGTTTCCGCTGGTCACCGACACCCTGGTCGCCTGGCGCAACGACGACGGCGAGCAACAGCGCATCATGGTGGCCACGAAGGGCGATCCCGAGGCCACCGCGACCGTCACGCTCGTGGTCAACGGCGACGTGATCGTCGAGCCCGACGAGACGTTCCGGTTCGTCATCGACGACGCCCGGGTCGACGTGCCCGATTTGGGACCGACCACCGTCATCGTCGACAAGGGCTCGGCCGACGTGCTCATCCTCAACGACGACGGCGAGCTCGACTTCGGCGACGCGCCGAAGCCCTATCCGTCGCTCGTGGCGGACAACGGGGCTCGGCACCTGGTCGGGCCGTCGCTCCGTCTCGGCCCGACGATCGACTCGGAGCCCGATGCCTGGCCGCACCACCGTGCCCGGGGCGACGACAATCACGGGCTCGACGACGAGGACGGCGTGCTGTTGGACGGCGTCGTGCTGGTCGCCGGCCAGCTCAACGAAATCACCGTGAACGTGGTGAACACGACCGGTGAGTTCGCTTACGTGAACGCCTGGATCGACTTCAACGGCGACGGCGACTGGGACGACCCCGGCGAGCACCTCGGCACCCTGGCGACGAACTTCAGCGGCCCGCGAACGTTCCAGTTCCTGGTGCCCCACGACGCGACCCGCCGCGCCACGTTCGCCCGGTTCCGGCTGAGTTCCGAGCCCGACCTGGGGCCGACCGGATACGCGCCGGACGGCGAGGTGGAAGACTACCAGGTCTTCGTGGTCCGCGAAGCGCTCGACTACGGCGACGCCCCCGATCCTTACCCGACCCGCATCGACCAGGGCGGCGCAAGCCACGTCGTGGTCGACGGACTGCGCCTGGGCAACGCCATTGACGTCGATTTCGACGGGCAACCTCATGCCGCCGCCTTGGGCGACGACCGGGTGGGCCTCGACGACGAGGATGGCGTCACGTTCGACACGCACCTGGTCCCGGGGCAGCAGGCGACGGTCAGCATCGACGTGCGAAACACGACGGGAACCCAGGCTTACGTCAACGCCTGGATCGACTTCAACGGCGACGGCGACTGGAACGATCCGGGCGAGCAGATCCTCTTCGGCCGGCCCGTCCAGCCGGGCGTCAACCAGTTCGTCTTCGACGTGCCTCGGCTGTTCGACCAGTTCTCCCCCGTGGGCACGCCCTACTCAGTCGTGGGCGAGAGCTTTGCCCGCTTCCGCTTGAGCACCGAGCAGTACCTGTCGGTCTACGGAGTCGCGCAGGACGGCGAGGTCGAAGACTACCGGGTCGCGGTCGACGACGGCCAGTCGGTGGTGCGCGGCCGGGTGTTCGACGACCGCAACGGCGACGGCGTCTTCAACTCGGGAATCGAGGGGTTTGCCCCGCCGGTCCAGCCGGCGCCCGTCGGCGCCTTGGCCCTGTCGAACACCGACCAGGGAGTGCTCGGGCCGGTGAACCTCGGCTTCACCTTCCAGTACTACGGAGGCAACTACGGCCAGTTGTACATCAGTAACAACGGGGCGGTAAGCTTCGGGCAACCGGCCGCCGCGTTCCAGGCCGACGGGTTTGCCGGCCTGCTGACGCCGATCATCGCCCCGTTCTGGGCCGACGCCGACACCCGAAAGGACGGCGGCGGAGTGCACATCGCGCGCGGCACCAGCGAGCGCGGCAATCCGTTCATCCAGATCGACTGGGTCGACGTGGGGTACTTCGACCGCAACTCGCTGAGCAATCGCGATCTGCGGAACAACGTCACGCTGTATATCGAGGACGACCCGGGCGGCGACATCGTCTCGTTCTTCTACGGCGACATGCAGTGGACCACCGGCATGCGCGACAGCGGCGTGGTGGGCTTCGGCGGCCAGGGAGCCGTGATCGGCTTCAATGCGGGCGACGGCGTCAACTCCTACACCCAGATGCGGCCCAGTGCTCCCGAGCACCTCACCGCCCTGATGAACCAGGCCCAGTTCAGCTATCGTTTCAGCCCGATCACCGGCGTGCCCGGCGACATCGAGCCCGGCTTGGCCGGGGTGACGGTCTACCTCGACCTGAACAACAACGGCGCGCTCGACCCGGGCGAGCCCTCGACGATCACCGCCCGCGACAACCTGGGAACCCCCGAAGACGAGACCGGCAACTTCGAGTTCACCGGCCTCCAGGCCGGCCAGTACGTCGTGCGGCAAGTCGTGGGCGCCAACTGGAGCCAGACCACGCCCCCGCAGGACGGCCTGTTCCTGCCCGATGCCGACGGGAATAAGATCCAAACCCTGGCCGGGTGGCGCTTCGCCGACGGCCTGACCTTCTCCGTCAGCGACGGCAAGACGCAGATCGTCTTCGAGTTCGAAGACATGGCCATCGGCGACGGGCGCGAGTTCCCCAACAACAACGTGCTCGTCGAGTTCAACGCCTTCTTCACCCCGAGTGAGATGGCCCAGACAATCGCCGATGCAATCAACGACGCCGTCAACACCCTCCCGCCGGGCAAGGACTTCGACGTCACGGCCACCGTCGTCGGCGATGTCGTCCACCTCGACGGCCAGTCGGTCACGGTCGATCCGCGCCTTGCGCCGCTCACCGTCCTGGGCGATTCACGCAGCGAGTACGACGCGCAGCGCACCCCGCCCGGCTCGTACCTCGTCGAACTCGGCGTTGCCGACGACGTCGACGGGCTCCTCTTCGGTAACTTCCGCACGGCCCACGTCGCGGTAGGCGACGTCGCCGTCGCCGAGGGGAATCTCGGCACCACCCCGGTCCAGATCGAATTCCACCTGACCGGATCGTTCGGCGCCCCGATCGAAGTCTCCTACCGCACGAGGCCGGGAACCGCGCGCGACGCGGGCGACGGCAGCGAGCACGACGACTTCGTGCCGGCCGAAGGCTCCTTCATGTTCTCGCCGCAGGACATCCCGGTCGGCGAGTGGACGACCCAAGTCCTCACCCAGAACGCCCAGAACGACTACGATTACCGCCTGTCGGGGAACTCGGTCGTCTACGAAGCGTTCGTCGACAACAACTGGGAGATCTTCCTCCACGACTACCGGACCGGGGAAACGACGCGCCTGACGAACAACACGACGGCCGACCGCCTCCCCGACGTCTTCGAGGTCGACCACGACACGACCTACGTGGTCTGGTCGGGCGTGCCCCAAGGCGAAACGGATACCGAGATCTTCCTCTACGACTCCTCGACCGGCCAGACGCAACGCCTGACCTACAACACCTTCGACGACAAGGCGCCGCAGGTCTCCGGCTCCCACGTCGTCTGGTGGGCCCAGACTCCCACCAGCAACGAGATCTATCTTTACGACATTCGGACCGGCCTGGCCCCCGTCAACATCTCCAACAGCAGTTACCACGACTACGGCCCGCAGATCTCGGGCTCGAATGTCGTCTGGTACGGATCGGACGGCTCCGACCTGGAGATCTTCCTCTACGAGGCATCGAAGGGCTACGTCACCCAACTGACCTACAACGAAACCCGGGACCAGTTGCCGCGGATCGACGGAAACAACGTGGTCTGGGAAGGCCGCGTCCCCAACCCGACCGACGGGGCGCTCCGGGACGAGATCTTCCTGTACCAGATCAATACGGGCATCACCACCCAGTTGACCACGAACGACACCAACGACAACAACCCGATGATCTCGGGCAATAACGTGGTCTGGCAGGGCTTCGTGGGCACGAATCAGGAGATCTTCCACTACGACCTGTCGGCCCTCAACGTGTCGCTGGCGCCCGGCGTCATCTCGAACAACCCCTACCAGGACCAGCATCCGCAGGTCTACGGCGACCGGGTCGTCTGGCACGGGTTCGACGGCTCGGACTGGGAGGTCTACTTCTACCAGCTCGGCTCGGACGTCGCGCCCGTCGCCGTCTCGCAGAATGCCGTTCACGACTGGTACCCGCAGGTCTCCGAGGATCTCGTGGTCTGGCGGAGCCACCAAGAGGGCAACTACGAGATCATGCTGGCGACCCAGGAGGAGCCCCGGCTCACCGCGACGGTCACCGTCTACGTCCAGGGCGATCTGTTCATCGAGGACGACGAGGACTTCTTCGTCACCATCACCGACATCAAGGTGCTGGGAGCCCAGGACCAGACGAACGTCACCGGCGTCGGTGGCGAGGCTCGCGTGACGATCCTCAACGACGACGGCGGTCTGTACGGCCTCGACTACGGCGACGCCCCCGCTCCCTACCCGACCCTGCTGGCCCAGAACGGTGCGCGGCACGTGATTAAACCGGGCTTCCACCTCGGCGCGGGCGTCACGGCCGATCTCGACGGCCAGCCCGGCCCGTCGGCCGATCGCGACGGTCGCGACGACGGCGTGACGTTCAATACGGCGCTCTTCCCCGGCAAGACCGGCGCGACGATCACCGTCGACGCCACGCTGGGAAGCGATGTCGGGTTCCTCAACGCCTGGATCGACTTCAACGGCGACGGCGACTGGGACGACGACGACGAGCACTTCCAGTGGGCCCTGCAAGACGGCAGCAACCTGCTCACCTTCGACGTGCCCGAAACCGCGGTGGTCGGCGATACCTTCGCCCGCTTCCGACTCAGCAGCAACGCCGCTCTGAGCTACACGGGAACCGCCGAAGACGGCGAGGTCGAGGACTACCGCGTCTCGATCGTGCCGCTCGGGCAGGGCGGGGTGCTGCTGGCCGACCGCACGGTCACCGTCCTGGGCACCGATGGCGACGACGAGTTCGAGTTCACTCGGGGCGCCGTGTATACCATCGTGATCAACGGACAAACCCACGAGTTCGAC
>Ga0334892_1000762_pt1 | contig 34354 bp, 31 predicted proteins | sample GraSluR3_MG_4_FD_207213 | JGI IMG/M metagenome (GOLD analysis project Ga0334892, IMG submission 207213) | Sludge microbial communities from methane-producing bioreactor in Wageningen University, Netherlands - Granular Sludge_15_04-R3 | ecosystem: Engineered > Bioreactor > Anaerobic >...
AGTCTATTACCAATCTAGATTCGAAGATGAATGAGCCAGATTTTAAAGCAAAGGTTGCAAATGTTCAGGCAAAGCAAGCTGAGCTTACTTCTTTAAAAGCTGACCAAGTTTTCTTTGAAGAGATGGATATAGTTATGGATAAACAAAACAAGGTAAATGAAGCAGCCGTTAGACTTATAGCTGAGCAGGTACCTGATAATCTTCACCTTACAGATTTATCTATAGTTGAAGACAAGATAGATATTAAGGGCAAGTCATACAACAAAGTTGCTGTAGCACAGTTTCAGCACAATCTAAGACAGACAGAAGAATTTGATAACCTTTTCGTATTTGAAATGGTTAAAGAAGAAGCATACTATAATTTTAGCATCATGCTTGAGGCAAAGGGGGATGAGACTGATGAAAATTAGTAACAGAGAGAAAAATCTCTTACTTATCCTTTTTATAGCTGTAGGTGGATATTTGTTCTTTACCTTTGTGTATACGCCTCAGACTGAAAAGCTAGAAACCCTAAAGCAACAAGAGCAAGCTAAACAAAACGAGTATGCTCAGATGCAAGCACTTATAAATTCTGAAGGTAATTTGGATTTAGAAATAGAAACTATAAAAAATGAGCTTCTTCCTGTAGCTAGAACTTATTTTGGGGATATAGACCAGGAAGAAACCATAGTTATTTTAGATGACTTTGCTCAAAAAGCTGATTTGGATATCAAAGGTATCAGATTTTCTGAGCCTGTAAAAACTAGTCTAACTGAGCTAAAAGCAAATGAAGCTTCAGCTTCTGGAGAGGCACAGCCTCCTGCACCAGCACCAGAAGAAAATACTGCTCCTGCTGAAGGGACTCAGGCTCAAGTAGCTACTCCACCAGCTGTATCTGATAATTTTACTACTAGGCCTGTAGAGGTAGAGTTTGAAGGCAATTACAACAAGCTTATGGATTATTTAGTTGAGGTAGGAAGCTATTATAAACGTATTTCTTCATATTCTATGCAACTAAAATCAGAAGCAGACAAACCGCTTTCAGGCACTATATTTATGAATTTTCACTGTGTGGACAGTGTAGATAAATATGTTCCTCAAGACCCAAGTATTTTGGAATATAATTTTATCCCTCGTTCATCAAAGGACAATCCTTTTGAAGCGTATTCATGGTCATACAAGATTACTACAATTCCTGGTGTTTATACATCTCCAGTTAGTCAGCAAGGAATAGTAGGACCTGGTGAGCAAGGCATGTATTATCTTCCTGAGCAAACAAAGGAAGATCCTATAAGTATGGAAAAGACTATGGAGCTAGGAGCACAGAATCCTCTTCCGTTAGCACTTAATATATTTGATGAAAAGCCACTTTACAGCTTTGAAGATAGGATTCTAAAGACATTTGCTTTAGATAAAGGGAACACTATTTCAGGTAAGCTAGAGAAGGATTTAGAGTCTGAAGAAAATCTTTATAGCATTATTTACACCTTTGATGGTGAAGAAGCTGAAACAGAAGTATATCTTGATTTACAAAGCAAAAAACTAACGATAGATAAGCATCCTCAGTACCTTTCTTTATTTGTAAATGCTGATAAAAAGCTAGATAATATACTCGGACTTATTGTTACTGACGCCAAAGGTATGGACTACAGAGTATTTTTAGCTAATAAAATCGACTGGACAAATCAAAAAGAGCTAAGAGGAGTACTTCCAGAGAGTATAGCTTATCCACTTACAGTTAAAAATGTATTTGTAAGAGATAATTCTGATACTAGTACAAAAAATGCAAAGCTATCTTTTGATGAATTAAAAGTAGCATATATGAAGTAGATTAGGGAAAAGACGATGCCGATGCATCGTCTTTTTTGATATGTTTATATAATTCACAATTAAATCCCATGATTTATATTTGAATCGAGAAGTAAAGAGTGCAGTCTGCACTTTTTTTCTTTTTTTGATTTATATGTAAGTCAAAAATGACTTGAAATTATACTTTTTCTATTTTGCTAGAAGATTTAGAAGTATAAGAATGCTGATAAAAAGCTTGGAATATCAATGAAAATGCTGAAAAATAATTTTAATTTAAGATTTGGCATGAGACTTGCTGTATAGAATTGCATTGGTTAAGAAATTAACATCAAAAAAATATTTTTAAGACATAAGAGGATTCACAGCTAAAAAATTGATAATAATTTATGATTTAAGGATTATGGAAATTTAATAAACTAAATGGAGGTGTATGAAATGAAAAAAGTTGATTTTAAAGATGTTATGCCTTACAAAGCACCGCTTCATTTTGATTGTGCGACTCTTAAGCTTCAAGGACTAGAAGAAACTGGAGCATCTAAGTTTTGGATGGGAGTTACTCATTTTCTTCCAGGTGGAGGGGCTGAGTATGCATATGAAGATTCTCCTACTGAAAAAGTATACATAGTTTTGGAAGGGGAGGTGCTAGTTAAGTCAAAAACTGAGGAATTTTTACTTAAAAAGATGGACTCTATATTTATAGGACCTAATGAAGGCAGAGAAATAATTAATAAAACTAACATGCCAGCCACTATGCTTGTGGTTGTCAATTATCCAGAAGCATAAGGAGGGAAAGTATATGAAGGAAATGAGTAATCAAGAGATGAAGAATATGTTTAGTCTCGAAGGAAAGGTAGCAGTAGTAACTGGTGGAGCAGGCTCACTAGGTGAAGGTGTAGCTACAGGCTTAGCTCTTCATGGTGCAGATGTAGTAGTTACAGGAAGAACAATAGAAACTCTTCAAAGTACAGTAAAAAAAGTTGAAGAATTAGGCAAAAGAGCACTTGCTATAGCTTGTGATGTTACAAATGAAGACCAAGTAAAGGCTATGGCAAAGCAAGCTGTAGATGCATTTGGCAAAATAGATATTTTAGTAACTGTTGCAGGTATAGCAAAGAGATTTCCGGCTGAAGAATTTCCAGTAGAAGCTTTTGAGCAGGTGATGGATATTAACGTTACTGGGACTTTTATTCCTTGTAAGGTAATAGGAAATGTGATGAAGGAGCAAGGACATGGAAAGATAATTACCGTATCTTCGGTAAGGGCTTTTGCAGGGCATCCTGGAGGATATGCTGCTTATGGAACTAGCAAGGGAGCAGTAGCACTGCTTACAAAGCAGCTTGCTACAGAGTGGGCTAAATACAATATTAATGTAAATTCAGTAGCTCCTACTATTTTCTGGACACCACTTACTCAAGAGGTATTAGAAGATGAAAAGCTTAAGAAAATATTTTTAGATAGAATTCCTATGGGAAGAGCAGCGCTAGTTCAAGACATGGTAGGAACTACTGTATATCTTTCATCTGCAGCATCAGATTTTATAACTGGTCAGATAATTTATGTAGATGGAGGCTGTACAGCAGGTTAAATCCTAGAAAGGTGAAAAAGCATGAGTGAAGAAATAAAAGAAAAAACTAAAAAAGAGATTAAAAACATTACTATTTATGGTTCTGGACTTATGGGAAGTGGTTTGGCTCAAGTATTTGCATCTGATGAAAATCTAAATGTTACTATTTGCACTAGAAATATAGCTAATTCAAAGATTCATGAAAGCATGAGCCAGAATCTAAAGCCTTTTATAGGTAAAGGTATATACACTGAGGATTATGCCATTAATCTTATATCTAGAGTAAGAATAAGCGATGATAGGGAAGCATCTGCAAAGAATGCAGATTTTATTATCGAATGCATACCAGAAAATATGGAGCTAAAGCAAAATTTATTTGAAGAGCTTGAGAGCTATTGTAGCGAAGATACTATATTAGCTACAAATACCTCTGTTATGAGTATCTCTGAGATTGCAATGAAAACCAAGAAGAAAGATAGGGTGGTAGGAGCTCATTTTTGGAATCCACCATATCTGATTCCTCTAGTAGAAGTTGTAAAAGGTGATGAAACATCAGAGGAAACTATGGACCTCACCATGAAGCTACTAAAAAAAGCTGGAAAGCATCCTATATATGTAAAAAAGGATGTAACTGGATTTGTAGCAAATAGACTACAGCACGCTCTATGGAGAGAAGCTATATCTATAGTAGAAAGAGGAATAGCAGATGCTAAGACAGTAGATGAGGCTTTGAAGTTTGGACCAGGACTTAGACTGCCTATACTTGCACCTATAGAAAATGCTGACATGGTGGGATTAGATCTTACCTTATCTATTCATAGTTATATATTGAAATACCTTGAAGATTCCCATGAGCCATCAAAGCTTTTAAAGGAGCTAGTGGAAAAAGAAGAGCTAGGCTTCAAGACAGGTCAAGGCTTTCAAAGCTGGACTAAAGAAGAAGCAGACAGCTCTAGAGAAAGGCTGTCTGAATACTTGATTAAGGTACTTTATAATAAATAATTTTGATAAAACTTAGGAGGTTTTTATAATGGCAAAGAAAGTATTAGTTGATTTGACACATCCGTTTCATGCAGATATTCCAGTATGGCCTTATTTTGCAAAGCCGAAGATTGACACTATGCACAATTTAGCAAAAAGTGGAGTTTTGACTCAGAAAATTGATGTAGTAATGCACTGTGGTACTCATGCTGATGCCCCTCGTCATGTCATGGAGTATGAGTTTGATGGAAAGCGTGCAAGATATACTCATGAAATGCCACTAGATGCATATTATGGTGATGCTGTTTGCCTAGATATCAAGGTAGATAGATGGGGGCTTATCACGGCAGACCATCTTTATGATGCGTGTAAGCGTGCAAATATCAAGCCAGAGGAATTAGAAGGAATGGTTATATGCCTTAGAACAGGTATGCATCTTAAGTTTGATGATACTAGAGAGTACTATCACTATTCTTGTGGAACAGGAAGAGAAGCTGGAGAATGGTTTGCAAAGTACAAGCCTAAATGTGTAGCTATGGATATGCAAGCTCTAGACCATCCTCTTCATACTACTATGGGTAAAAACGGTGGATATGTAGGAATGAATCTTATTGGAAACTCTGGAAAGCCAATAACAGATGAATATATAGAAAAATTTGGTATAGAGGCTTACGCGGAGTTTAATAAGGATACATTTATAGATGTATTTGGAAAAGATAAATATATGGAAGCTTACGGAATGTTAGAAAATCATGGATTAGAAGGAACCTGGGAGCCTTGCCACAAGCTTATGATGGGCAATGGTATTGTAGGGGTTGAGAACCTAGGTGGAGATTTGGACAAGGTAGTTAATAAAAGATTTAAGTTCATGGCATTTCCTATTCGCTGGTGGCTAGGTGATGGTTCAATGGTTCGCTGCGTAGCGGAAATTGATGAAGACGATGTAAATGATGTTCCAGACAGAGTATACAACTACGGTGGATTCTAATATACGATATTGAAAGGAAGAAAATAATGAGTAATTTAGACAATAAGGTTATCTTAACTGTTGCTCCTACTGGAGCTTGGCCGACAAAAAAAGAAACTCCATACGTGCCACTACAGCCCAGAGAAATAGCAGACGAAATCTATGCTTGCTGGAAAGCTGGAGCATCTATAGCCCATATACATGTTAGGGATGATGAAGATAAATCCTCAATGAGCTTTGAAAAGTTTGAAGAGACTGTTAGATATATAAGAGAAACTGATTGTGATATAGTTATAAATCTTACTACATCAGGACAGCTAGGGCTAGATGATGAAGCGAGAATGAAGCATGTAATAGAGCTAAAACCAGATATTGCTTCTTATGATTGTGGCTCAATGAACTGGATGCACAGCTCAGTATTTGAAAACAGCCCTAGATTTTTAGAAAAGCTGGGACTTGCTATGCAGGAAAATAATGTGAAGCCCGAAATAGAAATTTTTGATGCAGGAATGATTTACAATGCTCTTTATTATCTTAAAAAAGGTATATTAAAAGCTCCTCTACATTTTCAATTTGTGCTAGGAGCTGCAGGTGGAATGGATGCTACTGTTGAAAATCTTGTGTTTTTAAAAAGTCTCTTGCCTGAAAACTGCACCTGGGGTGCACTTGGTATAGGAAAAGGACATCTTCCTATAATGTATGCAGCGCTTGCCTTAGGAGGACATGTTAGAGTAGGAATGGAAGACAATGTTTTTTATTCTAAGGGAGTACTGGCAAAATCCAATGTAGAGTTTGTAGAAAGAACTAAGAGAATAGTTAAAGAGCTTAATAAGGAAATTGCTTCGCCAGATGAAGCTAGACAGATATTGGGATTGAAATAGACTTATATAATTCGGAGGAAAATGTTATGGAAATGAAAGTAACGCAAGACTCAATGGGAACACATTTAGATTGGAAACATGAGGGAATTACTCCAAAGATGATAGACTGGTTTTGGAGCAATATGGAAAAAGGTTTTATTTTATGGCATCCATCTCAACACGAAACTTTAGAGTGGGCTATAGCACCTAAACATGGCAATCCCATAGGGTCTGTACATATAGCGCCACAAACCTGGAATGATGGAACACGCCAAAATCTTTATATAAGATTTGAGGATTTAGCTACAGTGCCAGCCAATGTAAAGGAATATATTGTTTATGAGCACTGCGTTGTTGTTGCAGGACTGGGATTTGGTCCAGAGAGCCTAGAGGTAGAAGAGGTTATGGGGTATCGCATACACCAGTGGGAAAAAACTGACTATGGTGTTGTAGGGAAATCTTCAGCTATAGGTATGAAAAAGAAGGAAACTCCTGAGCAAGGGATTACTTGGTCTGAGCATTGTGCTGAAGAAATTGGAAACTGGGGAGCATTTTTGCCTCAGCTATACAACTTATATCAAGTTGTTACAAACACAGATTATAATCCGTATGCAGATCTAACTGTTGAAGGCAAAGGTAAAGATTTGAACTATAAGTATATAAAATAGCAGAGTAATATGAAATAATGAAAAAGGCTGATGATTTTGTCAGTCTTTTTTGCTATGTGTACAGAAGTATATGTTATAATTGTGCTTAAAATACTAATCAATAATTTGTTATAAGTTAAAGTTAGGGGAAGCATATGGATAATGTAAATATGAATGAAATCGGTTATAAGTCAGATGAACAGGATTTGCTTAAGAAAAGAGAAGCAGATGCTCTTGCTACAGCTGACTCAATTTCAGACGGAATTTATATAACAGATAAAAATGGAGTAGTAACAGCTATTAATAAAGCTTTTACAGAAATTACGGGAATCAAGGCTGCAGATATTGTAGGCAAAAATATGCAGCAGGTATGGAACAACGTAGTTTTAAATTCGGATCCTGCTTTTATAGAAATTAAGCCAGAAGATAAAGCGAATGCATTTGATATGTTTAATAACGGAAAGAAAAAGACTTTGAAAACTAGGAAGCCATGCTCTATAGCTTTACTGGTTTTGAAAGAGAAAAAGCCCATTTCTGTTTTGACCACTATAGATAGAATGAATAAAAGAGTGTTAATTACAGGCACGCCATTTCTTGATAAAGATAAAAATGTAGTTCAAGTGCTTACTATTATAAAGGATTTGACGGAGCTGTTCGTTTTGAGAGAAAAGCTAGAAGAGGTCGAAAAGGAAAAAGCTAAATACCTTAGTGAAATAAAGAATCTAAAGAAAGATATCAAGGAAAGACAATTGTATAAAGATTTGATTTCTAAAAGTAGCTCTATGGACAAGGTGATAAAGCTAATAGAAAATGTATCCAAAACGGATGCAACCATACTGATTACTGGAGAAACTGGAGTAGGAAAAGAAGTGGTAGCTAGAACCATTTTTAAAAACAGCAAGAGAGCAAATGGTCCCTACATTAGAGTGAATTGTGCCGCTATACCAGAAAATCTATTGGAATCAGAGCTATTTGGTTATGAAAAAGGTTCATTTACAGGAGCTTCTCAAAATGGAAAGCTAGGACTTTTTGAAATGGCAAACAATGGAACTATTTTGCTTGATGAAATAGGAGAAATTCCTGTTAAGCTTCAACCCAAACTGCTAAGAGTACTTCAAGAGAGAGAAATAAAGCGCATAGGTGGGACAAGCAATATAAAAATAGATGTGCGTGTAATAGCTGCCACAAATTTGAATTTAGAAGATGAAGTTAAAAAAGGCAATTTTAGGGAGGATTTATATTATAGACTCAATGTAATTCCCATCGAGCTTCCTCCACTTAGGGAAAGAAAAGAAGATATATCCTTGCTAGTTTATAATTTTTTAGGGAAATTCAATAAAGCCTATGGCAAAACTAAAGACTTTGATATTACAGCTTTAGAAATTTTGGAAAACTACAGTTGGCCAGGAAATGTAAGAGAGCTAGAAAACTCAATTGAAAGATTGGTTGTAATAGGGGATGAACACCTTATAACTAGAAATACTATTTTGAGTGTACTAGGTCAGGATAAATTTTACGAGGCATCTACTGAAACTATTGATGGTACTTTGAAAGAAGCAGTTGATAAGTTTGAAAGAAACATTCTAGAAAAGACTCTAAAAAGTTGCGGAAGCACGTATAAGGCGGCCAAAATATTAGGGATAACTCAGTCCACGGTAGTAAGAAAAGCAAAGGCTTTAGGAATAACTGAATGGTAATGCAAAAATGCATTTTTTTAATGCGTTTTTGCATTTTAAATCGCAATTCTGTATGGTTTACAGAGTTGCGATTTTTTTTATTTAATAAGTAATTTTTTGTTTGTGTTGTAATTGCAAGGAAAATACAGAGGCTTAGAATTTGTAGATAAAACTTTAACAGTTTGGCATATAAGTTGCTTTAAGTAAATTATAAGAAATTAGAAATTTACATAGGAGGATTCATATGAAGATACTAGGAATAAACTGTGGAAGAAAAATGAGTAATACCGAGATTCTTGTAAAAGAAGCCTTGATGGGCGCAGAAGAGTTAGGCGCTGAAGTAGAGTTTGTACGTCTACATGATTTGAATCTCAAGCCGTGTACAGGATGTAATGCCTGTGTAGTAAGCCTTATGGAAAAAGGTGGAACAGGAGATTGCGTCATAAGAGATGATGATTTCAAGTTCATAGATGAAAAAATTATGGACTGTGACGGAATAATTGTTGGCTCACCAATATATGAAAAAACTCCAAGTGGACAGTTAAAAATACTAAACGATAGAATGGGACCTTCTCATGATGTGGCTATGAGAATGATAGCTAAAAAAATCCGTGAACAAAAAAATATAACTACAGGAAATGGTCCAGACGAAAGATCTTTTAAAACTAGAGCTGCATCTCTAATAGCAGTGGGAGGAAGTGAATGGGATAATTTAGCCTTGCCAATGCTTCATTTGTTTACTTTATCAATGCAAATGGAAGTTGTAGACAAGATGCTAGTAAACTGGGTAGCTCTTCCAGGTATGGTAGCGCTTAAGGATGATGAGCTAGCAAGAGCTAGAAAATCTGGACGTCATGTTGCAAAGACGTTGATGAAGCCTATAGAGGAAGCTGAATATATAGGAGAAGAAGGTATGTGTCCACTTTGTCATTCAAAATTACTAGAAGTTAGAAATGGGGATAGTAATTATCCTATTATATGTGGAATTTGTGGAGTTAAAGGAACACTTAGCGTTGTTGATAATAAGGTTAAGTTTGAAGTTAAAGAGGAAGACAAAGCTCATTCACATATTAGACTTTCTGGTAAATTTGAGCATTGCGATGAACTAAAAAATGTTTCACTAAAACCAGCACCAAATGTGCATGAACTACCTCAAAGGTTAGAAAAATATAAAACCTATTTAACTCCTTCAAGACCTATAAGTTAAATAAAAATAGAAAGAGAGAGTGTAATTATGTCAATTGAATTTAATCCTATGAGGAGTCTTATTTATGTAGATGTAGTAAAAGAAGACTATAGGCACATGTTAAAGCATTGGTTATATCGTCATCATATTGCAGATAGCATTTCGCAATTTGGACCCTATGTAACGAAGTATGCATTTTATCCGGCACTTCCAACTCCACCAGAGGGTGACAGATTTGGAACTATAAGAATGCAGTTAACAGAGCATTACTGGACGGTCAATCCATTTACAAGTCACTTTAAAAATAAGGCCTTTACAGAGTTTTTTCCTATAGACATTTTAAAATGGCAAGGAAATATTCCTGATGACGGTAAGGTGGCTGCTTTGGAAGGAGAAGAAGTAGTCAAACTAGAAGGCGATGATGCTAGAGCAAGCGGTGGTGACAATGGTTGTCCTCCATTTATCTTTGCATTTGTACCTATTTGCTGGGAAGAAGATTTTAAAGGCTCTCAGCGAACTGCAGAAGATGGTCCAAATTACCGTTGGCAGTTTGTTATGAAATATCCAGAGGGAGTTACTATGCAAGAAGGAGATAAGTGGTTTTATGAAGAAATGATTCCTAAGTTCAAAGATATGCCAGATGTACTTAGGATTTTATCAAGTAAAATCATTCAGCAAGTAAATGGATGTCCGTATCAAAGAGTGGTTGAGATGTGGTTTAACTGTCCATCAGCTTGGTATAGATCAGCTGTAGAAAAAGCAAAAGAAATCAAAAAACCTTCATGGGCAAAATATGATGATTTTCCATATTTAAAACCGAAGTTTGAAATTGCAAGCTTATTTTTAACTGACATTGCAGAAAGTGACAATTATAGTCAGTACCGTGGTTATATTACTATGCGCTAAATAAATATTATATGGGGGTACGATATTATGAAGCTAAAAATATCTATTACTAACGGAATAATCGGTGGAGCTATCGGTGGGATAATATCTTTTGTTATTAACTATTTTCTAGTGCCTGTGCCACAAAACGCACTGCAAAATGGATTTGGTAATTTAATAAGCGGCTTAATAAGTGGTTTTCTAGCAGCATTTATTGGATTTATGATTTATCTGTCAAAGGAAAATAAGTCAGATTCAAAAATGATTTCTTAAATTAAAAATGATAAGAAGGTTATGTTCTAGAATATAAAATTTGGAACATAACCGTCTTTTTTATGGAGGGTAAAAATATAAATGGAATATAAAAGCTTTGATGACTTAATTAAAAAAGTTCAAAACTTAGATTCAATGAAAAAAGTAGCAGTAGTTTCAGCTCAAGATGAACACACTTTAGAAGCAGTTTTTAAGGCAAAAAAAGATAATATAGTAGAGCCTATTCTAATAGGAAACAAGAAAAAAATAATAGAGATTCTAAGTGGGTTACATGAAAGTGTGCTAGAGGAATCTATTATAAATGTAGAAAGTGATTCAGAAGCGGCAGAAAAAGCAGTAGAGCTGATAAATGAAAATAAAGCTGATTTTATTATGAAGGGTAAAATTCAAACAGCGGATTTATTAAGAGCAGTTGTAAATAAAGAAAATGGGCTAAGAACTGGAAAGGTTATGTCACATATAGTTATTCATGAAATTCCTACATATCACAAGCTTCTTGCAGTAACAGATGGTGGAATGATGATGTATCCAAACCTTGATGAGAAAAAGCAGATTATAGAAAACGCTGTAAGTACATTTTTAGCACTTGGTTATGAAAATCCCAAAGTAGCTGTATTGGCAGCTGTTGAAACTGTGAATCCTAAAATGCAAGAATCTGTGGATGCAGATATGCTTAAAAAAATGAATATAAAAGGTGAAATAAAAAACTGCATAGTAGAAGGACCTATATCCTATGACTTGACAATGAGCAAGGAATCAGCAAGTATTAAAGGCTTTGTGAGCCCTGTAACTGGTGAAGCTGATATTATTGTGGTTCCCAATATAACTGTAGGAAATATTCTAGGAAAGTCTTTAGTGTATTCTGCTGGAGCAAAAATGGCAGGTTTTATAGTCGGAGCAAAGGTTCCAATAGTTTTAACCTCGAGAGGCTCTACTTCAGAAGAAAAATACTTGTCACTAGCACTATCTGCATCAGCAGTAAAATAAGATGGAAGGAAAGGTAGAGATATATGAAAAAATTACTGACAGGAAATGAAGCTATTGCTCGTGGAGCCTGGGAAGCTGGAGTGAAATTTGCATCTGCATATCCAGGAACTCCAAGTACAGAAATACTTGAAAATACAGCATTATATAAAGAAGCTATTTTAGCTGAATGGGCACCAAATGAAAAAGTCGCACTAGAAGCAGTGATAGGAGCATCTTTTGCTGGAGCAAGAACTTTTGCCGCTATGAAGCATGTGGGAGTAAATGTAGCAGCAGATCCATTGTTTACATTTTCCTATACAGGAGTAAATGGAGGGATGGTTTTAATTTCTGCTGATGAACCAGGTTATCATTCTTCTCAGAATGAACAAGACAATAGAAACTATGCAAAATTTGCAAAAATTCCTATGCTAGAGCCATCAGATAGTCAAGAATCAAAAGATATGATTAAGCTGGCTTTTGAGATAAGTGAAGATTACAACACTCCTGTTATGCTTAGAGTAACTACTAGGGTATGTCATTCAAAGAGCATAGTTAAGTGTAGTGATAGACAAGAAGCAGGAATAAAGGAATATTCTAAGGATTTAAATAGATATCCAGTACCATCGAATGTTGGCGGGATGAGAAAAAGAGTAGAAGAAAGACTGACAAAGCTACAGGAGTATTCAAATAATACAAAGCTTAACTTTATTGAGTGGAACAATAAACAGATTGGAGTAATTGCATCAGGAGCTTGCTACAGATATGCAAAGGAAGTTTTTGGAGATTCAGTTTCTTATTTGAAATTGGGCTTTACAAATCCTCTTCCTAACGAAAAGCTAGTAGAATTTTGCAGTGAAGTAGAAAAAATATATGTTATTGAGGAAAATGATTCATATATAGAGGACCAAGTTAGAATATTAGGCTTTGATTGCTTAGGAAATAATTTCTTTCCATATACAGGAGAGATGACTCCAGATGTAATCAGAAATACTGTTTATGGCAAGACAAATGATACTTTAGATTACGATAGTGCCAAGGTAGTTCCAAGACCACCTACACTATGTGCCGGATGTCCTCATAGAGGTTTCTTCTTAGAACTAAAAAAGAAGAAAAATGTTGTAGTGTCAGGAGATATAGGTTGCTATGGTCTAGGTCATGCTGACCCATATAATGTAGGAGACTGGTGCATAGCTATGGGAGCAAGCCTAAGCATGGGCCACGGAGCACAGCAAGTTTTCAATATGAAAGAAAACTCAAATACTAGAGTTGTTTCAATGCTCGGAGATTCAACATTCTTTCACACTGGGATGAATTCGCTTTTGGATGTAGTTTATAATTCTAGCAACACTGTCAATGTAATACTAGATAATAGAATTACTGGAATGACTGGGCATCAGGAGAACCCTGGAACAGGCTATACCTTACAAGGTAAAAAGACTAAAGAAGTTGATATAGAAAAGGTAGTAAGAGCATTTGGTATGGAAAATGTAGTAGTGATAAATCCTAATGATTTAACGGCAGTCAAAAATGCTCTTGATTGGGCGCTTAGTTTAGATGAGCCTTCAGTAATTATCACAAGATGGCCATGTGTACTCAAAAAGCTTTCAATTGAAGATGAAAAAGAGTTTGAGGGAGTTTTTAAGAGCAAGTGCAAAGTAGATACAGATAAATGCATTGGATGTAAAGCGTGTATCAGAACTGGGTGTCCAGCTATATCATTTGACAAGGATAAAAAGAAATCCAGCATAAGCCCAGATTCTTGTGTAGGATGCGAGGTATGTCTTCAAGTATGCCCAGTAAAAGCTATTGGAAAGGTGGAAGTATAAAATGGTAAAGAGCATTTTGTTGGTAGGAGTAGGTGGCCAAGGCACAATTCTTGCAAGTAAGTTACTGACTACTGGACTTATGGAAGCAGGCTATGATGTGAAAATGAGCGAAATTCATGGTATGTCACAAAGGGGAGGCTCTGTATCCTCTCAGGTTAGATATGGAGATGAGATTCAGTCACCAGTGATAGAAATTGGAGGAGCAGATATACTTGTGTCATTTGAAAAAATGGAAGCCTTGAGATGGTTTAAATATTTAAAACCAAATGGAAAAGTAATTGTAAATGATTATGAAATTGACTCTATGCCTATTCTTTCAGGAAAAGAAGAGTATTCTCAAGGAATAATAGATGAAATTTCAAGTAGAGCTTCGACTATAGTTATAGATGCTCAAAAATATGCTCTGCAACTTGGAAATTCAAAGGTAATGAATGTAATTTTGCTTGGAAGCATAATTAAAGCTATGGAGCTTGAAGCTATAAATTGGGAAAAGATAGTTAGAGATAATGTGAAGCCTCAATTTGTAGAAGTAAATTTAAAGGCAATTGAAGTAGGAATGAATTTATTATAAGAGGTGAAAGATGAAAAAAGGTGATTTTGTATGGATAGCAGCTTTATTGGTTTGGGTGCTTATTTTAGTAGTGCCTTCCTCTAGAGCTTTGTTTATAAGTGTAACTGATGCTCACCCTTATGCAGGAGGATTTATAAAGTTTGCTATTTTAGCAAGCATGGGAGACATGCTGGGAATTAGAGTTATAAAAGGTGAGTGGATTGCTCCGAAAGGTCTTATGTATAAAGCCTTGGTATGGGGAATTATTGGATTAATGGTAACTCTTGTGTTTACAGTTTTTATGGGTGGAGCTGCAGCAGCTCAAGCATCAGGGAAATTGCCTTTTAATGGTTCAATTTTGGCACAGGCTTTTTTTGGAAGCAGTATTATGAATGTCACTTTTGGCCCTATGATGATGGTATTTCACAGGTTCACAGATATGTATATAGATAGCAAATGCGATAATAAAGAAGCTAAGGTTACTATGAGAGAGCTTATTGAAAAGAATGATTGGAATTCTTTAGTTGAATTTAGTTGGCTTAAAACCTGCCCTTTCTTTTGGATACCTGCCCATACAATAGTTTTTTTACTTCCATCACATTATAGAGTTATTGTATCAGCATTTTTATCAATAGCTCTTGGCTTGTTGCTTGCTTTTGCGAAAAAGGAGAGTCATAATGAAGTATAATATTTTAGCTATAAACCCTGGTTCAACATCTACAAAGTTAGCTTTATATGAGAATGATAAAGAAATTTTTTGTAATACCTTGGAGCATTCTGCAGAGGAAATTGAAAAGTACGATAAAATACAAGATCAATTTGAAATGAGAAAAAATCTAGTAATTTCTTCTCTCCTTGAGAAAGGATATGACATTAAAAGCTTATCTGCAGTAGTCGGAAGAGGGGGCATGGTTCCGAAAGTAAAATCTGGAGCCTATAAAGTCAATAAAACTATGGTGGATAGACTTAAGTTTAATCCTGTCATAGAACATGCATCTAATTTAGGGGCTTTAATAGCTTATGAAATTGCAAACGAGGTCAATATTTCTGCTTATATATACGATTCTGTCAGGGTGGATGAGCTTAAGGATGTCGCAAGAATTTCTGGTATGCCTGAAATTTCTAGAACAAGTACAAGTCATGCTTTGAATTCAAGAGCCATGGCTATGAAAGTAGCTAAAATGAATGGCAAGAAATATTCTGATATGAATTTTGTAGTTGCCCATCTTGGTGGAGGAATATCTGTAAGTGTTCATGAAAAAGGAAGAATGGTGGATATTTTAGCAGATGACGAAGGCCCATTTTCGCCTGAACGTGCAGGAAGAGTGCCCTGTAAAGAGCTAATAGATTTATGTTACTCAGGGGAATTTGATAAAAAAACTATGAACAAAAAATTAAGAGGAAATGGCGGACTTAAAGCTTATCTAAATACAGTTGATGTAAGAGAAGTTGAAGAAATGATTGAAAGAAATGATGAAAAGGCAAAGCTTGTTTTAGAAGCGATGGCTTATCAAGTTGCAAAAGGTATTGGCGATCTTTCGACAGTTGTTGAAGGTAAAGTCGATGCTATTGTACTTACAGGAGGAATCGCTTATTCTAAGAAAATTACAGCTTTGATTAAAAAAAGAGTAGAGTTTATTGCTCCAGTTGAGATAATGCCAGGAGAAAATGAAATGGAGTCCCTTGCTATGGGAATACTAAGGGTGCTAAAAGGAGAAGAAGAAGCATCTGAATATAGCGAGTAGAAGAACTATAAATAATTATTTAGAGGTATAAATAAAGACGATGCCGATGCATCGTCTTTTATAATCTTAAAAAATCAATTTTTTAAAAGTTTTTCGACTATAATCGAATAAATATGTATATGATTGTTATATTTTTTAGTATATGATTCATTTTTGCTTGTATTAAAAAACATGAATTATGATTCCTCTTCATATAAAAAAAGCGGCGATAAAAAAAGCGGCGATAAAAAAGCGGCGATAAAAACTACAACTAAAACACTTAGCCAATATGAAAAAATACTAAATTATATGGAAAAAGACAAAGAATATGGAATACAAGAATTTTGTGAGTTACTGCAACTAAAAGAGAGTCGCACAAGAGAGATACTTAAAGGGTTGCTAGATTACGAGAATAAAATAGAAGCAGTTGGGTTGAAAAAAAATAGAAAGTATAGATTGCTTTAATAATCTTATCTATTCGAATTATATGATAATAGCATATATAAAGAAAGTAGGCATTAAAAAAGACGCTGAATCCACAGCGTCTTTTTTTGCCCTTAAAAATTAAAACAATCAATTAAAAACAAAAAACTTTTTACACGATTTTTAGTGACTTGCTACATAAGTTGCAACATAAGTTTTTATGGTTTCCATTTTTGCAGATACTTGGCTTTGGTATTTCGTAGAGTAGTTTCCTTTGTTTACTCTAGTTGTACCTTGGTTGTATGCGCTAAGTGCTTTGAGCACATCTCCACCATATGACTGAATATGTCCGCTAAGATAACGCGTACCAAAATCGATATTTATATCTGAGTTGTATAAGTCTTTGCTAGTATAGCCATATGCTTTTCCTGTGTTGACATGGATTTGCATTGCGCCGATACATCTGTTGTAAGTAAGGCTTGGGTTGAAATTGCTTTCTTGCCACATTACTGCGACAATTAAATCTTTATCTACGTTGTAATTAGCACTTGCCTTGTTTATCGATTTCATAAGATTGTTTAATGCCTGATCGCTAAGCTTAGAATTTTTGCTCGACATGAAAGTTTTTAGGGCGTCGTCACTTTTGATGCTATCATCCTGTACTTCTGCATATGTAAGGTTCGTTCCTAACAATGCTAGGATGAAAGCGAAAACTACGATAAGCTTTCTCATTCTTTCACTCCTCTATTTTTTATTATTTCTAAATTGCTTAGCCAAGTATTTTTACATTATAGTGCATTAATTTAGCTTTAACAACCTTTTTGAGCAAAAAAGTTACAAAGAAGTAACAGAATATTTACAACATTTCCCTATAAATCCCATGAAATACACATTTCTAGTTGGATGCAAGTTGTAACTTTTTTTGAAAAAAATAGTGCCGATTTTAAAATCAGCACTATTCGGTTTAATAAAATATTAAATTTATTTATAAATTAGATATTGTTTTCTGAGGTTTTTAAAGTTTTCAACTTCGTTAGAATAGCTTTTTACTATCTGGTCAGGAGTTCTATTGTTTAGTATATCCTGCCCAAATCTACTTCCGCCCATATTTTTTTCAAACATAGGTATAACTCCATTTTTTTCGACTGGTACAGTCAGTTTCTTTTGAAGGTTTGCAGTTGCTAGGATGTATACTCCAGTTTTTGCTGGATTGAAGCTATGGTAGTCAGTTACCTGTAGCTTTACTCCACCTTTGTCGCCTTTGTCTTCTGGAACAAATACTATTCCTGGAAGCTTATAAGCATTTAGAGCGTTTGCTAGAGTCTGACTATTAAAGCCCTTGCCGCCTACCCAGGTAAATTTATCGCCTTGACCTAGTCCAGTTCCATCTCCTATGCCTGTCGCCATGTAGGCAAAGGCGGATTCTATGTTAGGGATGTTTGGTGAGGTCTGAACAAATGGAAGTCCAGTATCTTGCCATACCATAGCTCTAGTGTAATTTTTCATAGGTACTATTTCTAGCTTGCAGCCTATGTTTCTGTTGAAAAACTGAGCTAGCTCTGCGGCAGTCATGCCATGAGCCATAGGCATATTGTCCACGCCTACAAAGGTTTTGTATTTATCTTCTAGCACATAGCCCTCTACATTAAGTCCACCTACTGGATTAGGTCTGTCGAGTACTATTAGGGTTTTATTGTTTTCTTTAGCTGCTATCATGCAGTAATTAAGCGTAGACATATAAGTGTAGGTTCTAGAACCGATGTCTTGCATATCAAATACTAGCACATCTACATTAGTAAGCATTTCAGAGCTAGGCTTTCTAGTTTTGCCATAGAGACTATATACAGGAAGGTTTAATTTTGCATCCGTATATGACTCTACGTACTTACCAGCAGCTACAGTGCCATCTAAGCCGTGCTCTGGTGAGTAGATGGAAGTAAGGCTAATCTTTGGATAGGCACTTAGCACATCTACAGTTCTTTCTAGCTTTGAGTTCACGCCTGTATGATTTGTGACTATACCTACACGCTTGCCATCTATTAGATGGGAGTATTCGCTGAGCAGTCTTTCGTTTCCAAGTACTGTCTGATAGTAAGGCACTACGTTTTGAGCAGGAGCCTCTGCTACAGGATTAGCAATCTGTGTATTATTAAGAGATAATAAGACTTCTCTTAGATAGCTGTATTCATCTTCTGTGATGGGATTTGAAAATGCTAAGCTTCCCATAGCTAGAGTCATGATAAGTGAAAGGGTTAATAGCTTTTTTATAATAATTACCTCCTTTTGTAAAAAACAATCTGCTATTTCTAGCTCATATAAGTATTTCGTCATAAATAGAAGAAGTATTAAATTAATTTAAAAAAGCGCCATAAAGCTGAGTGCTTTTGGCGCTTTACTAATATTTTAATTGTATCATGCAGATTGAAAAATAAAATTACAATTCAATTAAATCTAATAGCGAAGTATAGCTGCTACAGGTTTATGTTCTGGCATATGAGCATGGTCTAGATAATAAATCTTTCCGCCAGCAAGCAAGGTTTGTCTTACGCTTATGCCTATGAGGTCCTGAACCTCATGAGGGTCAGCGTAGTCAGTGTTTACTCTATCGTTTTCCTTGTCATACACTCCAGGGATAGGCTCAGCTGATTTTGACAAGAACAGAGTATCTATTCTTTGCGCATGAGCTGCTTTTACTATTTGGCTGATGGAGTCTACAGTTCTATCTGTATTTGAAAGATTTCCATATCGAGCTACAGCCTTTTCAGAATCAATGAGAAGCTGAGGCTTTACTATATGCCATGCATGGTCTCTTAGAGAAGAAGCAGTCATAGTCTCAGGATTTCCAGAGATGGTTTTCTCGCTTATATTTTTGTATGAGCTAGCTTCCTTATATATAGAAGAAATATAATCAACCCCAGCTAGAACTAAGGTTTTATTTTTGTTATTTAAAAATGTTGATATATATTTTTCTACTATCTGGCAATATCTAAGAACAAATTCCTTTTCCGTTTCATCTCCTATATTTTCGCCATGAGTAGCAGCACCTAGACTTCCACCACCTACCTTTGCAGGTCTTCTGCCTAGATGAGATTCATCTAAATCATACTGAAGAGCCTCATCCATATTTTTTGGCATATCAGGAATGTCTATAGGGTTTATTTCAAATCTATTTGCACTGTAAAGCGCAAGGGTATTTTTGCTGATAGCTAGTATATAGTAGTCTATATTTTCTGTAAGAACTGGAAGCAGTGGCTTGATATGGAAGATATTATCAGCAATAACTGTTTCTTCAAATGCATGAGGAAGTCTGTAGGTTTTTAGCTCGTGCTTGTTTATAAATACAGCTAGGCCTTCTTTTTGAGCATTCAAGAAACTTAAATCTTCTCCCATCAGGGTGAAGGCTTTTAAATTCTCCTCTATATCTCTTGCATCGTAATCTTTTTCTTTAATTGCATCCCTAGCTTTTGAAATCGAATTCTTAATTAGGATTCTATTGGTATCCTTGTCTCCAGGTATGGTAGGTAAGTAAATTGTTATACTAGGGTGCTCGGCATTTTCAAGTAGATAACGCAGGTCTTGAATTTTCATTACTTCCATAAATGTTACCTCCTGTAGCTTAATTATGGGATAATTTAGAAAAATATCTCATATACTTTACATACCCTCTGTTTATAGTTATAAACCTATTTGAAAAGGGGTAAATATATTAAAATATATAATTTTATATTGACGGCTTAAAGCACAAAGTATAATATGACTATATAGTCACATACGCTAGTTGAGAGTAAAATGAAATGATTTTACTATGGATATATTGTTTTAAGCTTATTTAAATAGCATATATATTGATAAGGATTAATTTGAAATGGGGTGAGGCTATGAATACGCTTATCAAGGGTGTAAATGTCTCTAAGATTTATAAAATGGGAGAAGTGGATATAAGGGCGCTGTCAGAAATTGATTTTGAAATTTATGACTGTGAATTTCTCGTTCTGCTTGGACCCTCTGGTTCGGGAAAAAGTACATTACTGAATATCGTAGGAGGAATGGACTCTCTTACTTCAGGAGAGCTGTATTACAAAGGAAAGCCTATTCACAACGGAGGCAAGAAGCTTCTTACTGAGTATAGAAGAGATGCAGTTGGATTTGTATTTCAGTTCTATAACCTCATGCCAAATTTAACTGCGCTTGAGAATGTGGATCTTGCAAGAGAGATTTCCTCAAGTCCACTAGATGCAAAGGATATGCTTGAAAAAGTAGGGCTGCTGGATAGAAAAGATCATTTTCCATCTCAGCTATCAGGTGGTCAGCAGCAAAGAGTTGCCATAGCTAGAGCGCTAGCAAAGAATCCTGAAATCCTACTTTGTGATGAGCCTACAGGAGCTCTTGATTCAGTTTCTAGCAGAGAGGTTATTCGCATACTTAAGGAATTTTCCAGAAGCTTTGAAAAAACAGTTATAGTTATCACTCACAATGCATCCATAGCTCAGACAGCTGATAGGGTTATGTATATAAAGGATGGAAAGATTGAAAAGGTAGAGGTAAATAAAAATCCTATACCTGTAGAGGAGATAGTGCTATGACTCTATACAAAAAGCTATTTAGGGATTTGATGGAGCATAAAGGTGCTAATATAGCGGCTATAGTGGTAATAGCTATAGGGCTGATGATGTACGCTGCTTTTGCCATGGTAATGCAGACTCTAGAGCTTTCTATAGATAAATTTTACTCGGATAGCAAGTTTCCTGACGGATTTGCGACTGTGCTTACTATGCCAAAATCCAAGATAGCTGATATCAAGGAAATAGAAGGAATAGACCAGGCGGAGGGAAGGCTAAGAGAGGATATAAGAATAGCTGATAATTTTGGAACCTTTTCCACAGAGCCCAAGTATTTAAGGCTAGTGAGTTCAAATACCTCTGTAGGCACCTATATAATAGAAGAAGGAAAAACTCCTAGACCAGGCTATATGGAAATTGTAATTGACCCTATGTTTGCAAATGCAAATGATTTAAAGGTAGGAAACAAGATTCCAGTTATCGCCTATGGAAAAAATGTAGACTTAACTATCAGTGCTATAGGAAGAAGCGCAGAAAATGTCTATGCACTTAGGAATTCATCAGAAATTTATCCAGACCCAATAATATTTGGGGTAGGATTTATGGATATCACATCTTTAGAAAAATTAACAGGAAAAGGATACTATACAAATGTAGTGTTTACTATAAAAGACGATGCAGATTTTGACTATATAAAAAGAACGATAGAAAGAGAGCTAAGACCCTATGGATTTATATCTATAGTAGAAAAGAAGGATCAAGAAAGCAATCTGCTTCTTACCAATGAAATGAAACAGCTTGAGGTCTCATCAACTATGCTTCCTCTAGTATTTCTAAGTGTTTCCTCTATGATTTTGTATATCATGATAAAGAGGATAGTAGAGCAGCAAAGAGGGCAGATAGGAATCCTAAAAGCCTTTGGATATTCTTCGCTTAGCATTAGGATGCACTACACTAGCTACTGCATAGTGATAGGACTGCTAGGAGGTATAATTGGAGGACTGTTTGGCCTAGTATTTTATCAGCCACTTATGTCTCTTTACATGATGTTTTTTAATATGCCTATCTTAGAGGGACAGATATTAGTTTCTTATTTGTTTAGAAGTATAGCTATTTCAGTTGTATTTGCTATATTTGCTGGTTATAGAGGAAGTACTCAGGCTCTGCTTTTATCACCTAGTGAAGCTATGAGAGAGAAAGAGCCTGTGCTTGGAAGTCGCTCGCTATTTGAAAAAATACCTCTATTATATAAGGCTTTGACTACAAAAGGCAAAATGGCTCTTAGAAATATATCTAGAAATCCAGCAAGAAGCTTTTTTGTATTTGTAGGGATAGCATTTACTTTTACGCTTTCAGTTATTCCGTGGACCTTTATGGGGCAAGTCGATTCCATGCTTTTTGAGCGTTATGACGATGTGGAAAAATACGATGTAAAGGTAGCCTTATCTGATTTAAATGCTTTGGAAAGCGTAGAAACAGAGCTTACTAGGCATAACGAAGTTTACAGGGCAGAAGGAATGCTTGAGATTCCAGTTTTTTTTACAAATGAGCATATAAAAGAGCCGGTATCTGTTATAGGACTAAGAGAAAACAGCAATTTATATACTGTGATAGATGATGATAAAAATCCAGTAAATATATATAAAGGTGGAGTAGTTCTATCAGAACGACTAGCAGACAAGCTAAGAGTAAAAACAGGAGACTATCTCACCATGGAAAGTCCTTACATGAGAGACAAGGATAAGAAGGAAAGAGTGAGGGTAATATCTACTGTAAAGCAAAATGTAGGAATAAACGGCTATATGGATATTGAGTATCTATCCGCGGTTTTAGGCTACTCACCTGCGGCAAATTCAGTTTTATTAAGAGCAAAGCCAAATACAGCGGCTGTGCTAAAAGACATTTATGAAGAGAGCCCTAAAATTACAGGCATAAATGACACGAATGAAATGATTGAAAAGCTGAAGAAATTTATGGGGAGCTTTATGGGCAGTATGTATTATGTAGCTCTTATAGCTATAGTTATGGGAGTGGCGATAATTTACAACTCCTATGTAATAATACTATCGGAGAGAAAACGAGAGCTTTCCTCGCTTATGGTGCTAGGAATGAGTGAAAAGGAAGTGCTTTCTATAGTTACTTTTGAGCAGTGGTTCATAGCTATATTTGCCATGCTGTTTGGAATCCCATTATCACAAAGTGCTGTAACTGCCATGGGAAAATCAGCTAGTACGGATATGTTTTCTCTAGCTGTGAAAATAGATTTTAATTCTATGATTATATCATTTGTAGTAACTATTATTGCCATAGTACTGGCTCAGGTCATGGCATCTAGAAAAATTAAGCATTTGAATATAGTAGATGCTCTAAAATCCAATGAATAATGAGGTGACTTATGAAAAAATCCATTAAATTTATACTAATAGGCATAATAGCAGTGCTAGCTATAGGCTATACAGTTTACTCAATGACAAAGCCATTAGAGGTGAAAGCCACTAAAGTTGAAAAGGCTGATTTAATCAGTGATTTTAAAGAGGATGCTATAGTAGTATCTGAGGACAGCTATACGATAAGCCCACCATATGATGCAAAGCTCACCTTCATAGTAGAGCAAGGCACGAATGTGAAGTCAGGAGACCTTATTGCGAGTATGGATGATGTTGATTTAAAAACTCAGAAAAGTCAGCTCAGCGCTCAGCTAAAATCCGTAGGTGGTCAGCAGGCAATGTCAAAATCTCCAGTCTATGATTCTCAAGTTGAGAGCCTAAATATAGCTATAGCAATGGGAAAAGACCAAATAGAAAGGCTAGAGACGAGCTATGAAAGAGCAAAGGCGCTTTATGACAGTGGAGCTATACCTAAGGTGGAGTTTGAAGCTGCTGAAAATGCTCTGCACGATGCAAAAAATCAAGTGAAGCTAAAAGAAAGCGAGCTAGGCCTCATATATGAATCAGCGGCAGAAAAGCCAGGAACAAGCACTTATTATTCAGGACAAAAGGAAGCTCTACAGGCTCAGATACGTTCAATCGATGAAAAGCTAGCTAAAACAAAAATCTATGCACCTGCTAGTGGAGTAATTACTAAATCAAATGCAAAATCAGGAGCTTTTGTATCCACTATGACTCCTATAATTGAGCTTTCATCAGCTACACAAACTGTTGCTAGGGCAAATGTTTTGGTTCAAGATGCAGCTGCTCTAAAACTAGGTCAAAATGTCACAGTTACTCAAAAAATTAGAAATGAAGAAAAACACTATCCTGGAACTATAGTAAAAATAAGTGATTATGCGAATACCATGCAGTCTCCACTTGGACTTGAAGAGCAAAGGGTAGAGGTAGATGTGACTTTTCAAAGCGAAGAGAAGCTGTTTTTGGGATATGATTTGAGCCTCACTATAGAGACTATGAGAAAAAATTCTGCCATAGCTCTTCCGAAAACTACTGTTTTTGAAATAGATGACAAGAAATACGTATGGAAGATAGATGGACAAACCTTAAAAAAACAAGAGGTAGAAACGGGCTATGAATCTGATTTTGACTATGAAATAACTAAAGGATTAAATGAAGAAGACTTAATAATTTTAGATCCAAATGATGCTCAGTTAGAGGAAGGAAAGAAAGTACAATATTAAGTAAGATAGTTATCATAAAAGTGTTGCTTCTTTATTGCATATTAGTGGAAGGTAGAGTATATTTATTATATAAGAAAATTTCCAAATAATTGCAAGGAGGATGAAATGCAGCACTATTCCAGAGAAAAAAAAGGATTGAAAATTTTTAATTTAATATTCTATTTATTAATGATAGGAGTTAATTTTTTAGCAAACACAAAAATATTTGGACAAGCAACAAATGAAGAAATATCCAATAAATATTACAACCTATTTACTCCAGCGGGGATAACTTTTTCTATTTGGGGTGTAATATATATTATGCTAGGCTATTTCGTGATTTATCAGTTAGGGAAAAATGGCTATGGAGCTAGAAAAGAAGCAACTGAAAAAATAGGTCTCTGGTTTATAGCTTCTTGTATATTGAATGGACTTTGGTTGTTTTTTTGGGCTTTTGATATGATAGGTCTTAGTATGATAACTATGATAATGTTGCTTTTAGTGCTTTACCTCATATACTTTAGAGTATATACAGTAGAAGCCTATCTTTACAACGACGAGAAAAAAGGATTTTTACTTCCATTTTCTTTATATACAGGGTGGATTTCAGTTGCAACAATAGCAAACTTTGCAGCCTTTGTTAAGTATATGAACTGGAACTTGTTTAATCTTCCCGAGGCACTATGGGTATCTATAGGAATAGCAGTGGCTGTGCTTGTAAATCTATTCTTTATAACTATGAGAAAAGACAAGGCCTTTGGATTTGTAGGAATCTGGGCACTAGCAGGAATAGTATACGCCAGATATTTGGATGGAAATCTCATGCCAGTAGGTTATGTGGCAGGAATTGCAATATTTCTACTGCTTGTTTTTATGATAAATAGCCATGGTAGAAAGTCACATTTAAACTAGATATTTTAAATCAAAAAAGAGTCAGTATGGATTCCATACTGACTCTTTAAATTACAAAATTCTTAAGCTTCTGTGGTTTTATCATCATGCATTATTTTAATAAAGTGCTCCCCATCTATTATTGACACTTCAAGTAAAGTTTCTGCTATAAGGTCAAGTTTTTCTCTATTTTTAGTAAGCATTTGCTTAGTTTCGTTAAACAGCTCTTCAGCTAAGGCTTTAGCGTCTTTTATATAGTCATCGTTTGGTCTAGACATTCCTAGCACATCTAGATTTATAACACTATCGTGCATTCCCCAAGACTTAATTATAGAAGATATAATCATAGTGGCTTGCTCGATGTCGTTTACTGCTCCAGTTGTTATATCGTCTTCGCTCTGAGCTATTATAGTCTCTGCAGCTCTTCCACCATAGAGCATTTTTACTCTATTTTTCATATCGGCTTTGCTAGCTAGACCTTCTTTAGGTTCATTTAGAGTATAGCCTCCAGCACCTGAAGTAGTAGGTATGATACTGACTTCGAGTACAGGCTGTCCTAGAAGGTGACCCACTATGGCATGACCTGCCTCATGATAGGCTACGATTTTACGCTGGCTATCTGATTCTAAAGGCTTGTCTTTTTTATCTCCCTTGATTAGGATTCTAAGGTAGGCTTCATCTATATCAGTCTGCTCGATTAGTTCATGGCCGTTAATTACAGCCTTTATAGCGGCCTCATTCATGAGATTTTCAAGCTCAGAAGGACTAAAACCTATGGTTTTTTTAGCGAGGTTTTCTATTATTACACTTTCAGATATTTTTTTACTTTTTACATAAAGTTCAAGTATACTCATACGCTCATTTCTATCAGGAAGAGGAACAGCAAGCTGTCTATCAAATCTACCTGGACGAGTAAGAGCAGGGTCTAAATCTTGAAGTCTATTAGTAGCGGCTATAGTAATTACAGCTTCTTTACCACTAAAACCGTCTAGCTCATTTAGCAGTGCAGTTAGAGTTTTGTCATCCTCAGAAGTTCCTCTGTTTTGACCTCTAGCACCACCGACTGAATCTATCTCATCTATAAATACTATGCAGGGAGCATTTTTTCTAGCTGTCTTGTAAAGCTTTCTAACCCTTCTAGCACCTAGACCTACGTATAGCTCCACAAAATCAGAACCGTTAACCTTGAAAAATGGAACTCCAGCTTCTCCGGCTATGGCTTTTGCCATTAGAGTTTTACCTGTGCCGGGAGGACCGTAAAATATTACACCATTAGGAAGCCGCGCTCCTATATCGTTATACTTTTTTGGATTTTCTAAGAAGTCCAAAATGTATTTTGAATCGTTTTTAAGAGAGTTATAGCCTGCTATATTGCTAAAATTCGTATCAGGCACCTTTGTTGTGATTTCATTTTCTTTTGGATCCATACCTCTTTGATAAAATACTAGAAAGCCCATGATTAAAGCTACTGGGAGCATAATCTGGAAGGTAGATAAAAGAAAATAAACCAAATCATTTGGAGGATTAAAGCTAAATACTCTTATGCCCTTTGCAAGAAGCTCCGAGCGAAACTCTGGATAGGCAGGATTTTCAGTTATAAATTTGAATTTCCCATCCTTAGGAAGTATTTTAGTATCGACAGATGTTTCTTTAGTTTTATCAAGGTCCTCAAGCAGAGTTTTGTAATCTTCATCAGGAGTTATCTTTTGAGAATTTAGATATCCTAAAGTTGGAAGAAATTGCATATTGCTGTTATTTGAGCTTAAAAATACATATTTTATTTGATTTTTTTCAATCATCTGCTGGAACTGGGTGTATGGAATATATGAAACTTCATCCTTTTTATCTTTTTGGAGCAGGACATTGCCGTACATTGCCAAGCTGTAAATCACAAACATAACTATTATTATGAAAGAAATTCTTCGTTTGGTAAGCTTTTTCTTAATTTTTTCAAGCTTTTCTTTTTTACTCATTTTTCATCACCTTTTTTGTAAATAGATAATTTTATTATACACTATTTAAAGAAGAGAGAGATAATTATCCAATCTTTCTTTAAAAATTAGTCGCGTTATGTCATAATCTAATGAGATGATTTATTATGAAGTTTAATTGGAGGACAAATATTTGAGAATTATAGATATGAAAGGGATAATAAAAGGTCAGGATGTTCCTAAAATAGCATATAGACCTGTTAAATCTCTAGAAGATAGAATATATTTTGAAAAAATTCAGGGTACTTTAGAAGAGCAGTGGACTGAAGGCATATATAGATATGATATAGCTGAGCAAAAGCTAACAAGAGTAGATACAGGAGAGCATTCAAATAATCCGTCCATGTATGATATAGAAGTTCCAGGCTCATATGAAGATGTATTGGCTATAAAGGATATGGATTACATCTATTACTGTGTATCATCTGAAGCAGAGCAGGAGCATATACTTAATTTTTTTAGGCTTAATCTTCAGACAGACGAGCAAGATGATATACTTAATTTTAGTTTTTTAAAGGATGAGTTTGTTTATAAGGGACTTGAGATATTGGCTGAAGGTTATTTTGTATTTACACTTTCAGATGCTAAGACGCCTTTTGAAAGCAACCAGTACGATAAGGTATATCTAGTGGATGTAGACCAAAGAAGAATCCATGAGATTCATGACCTACTATTTAAGCTCACTGCTGGAAAAAGAGAAGTAATAGGCAAGGAAGTAAAATATTTGCTAATTGAAGAGGTTTATCTATCTGAAGAAGAGGAGCTAGAGCTTCTTTTGTCAGATGAAGTAGAACTTGCTATAGATATACCAGAAGGTATGACTGAGGATTTTGTATTTAAAAATAGCCTTAGAATATTGCCGTTTCAAAATTTTTTAAACTTAGTAAAATCAGGTAGTAGACATTATGAATACAAGGTATTAGATAGGATATTTATGGACGGGGTAATCAGAATAGTAGGAGAGACTCCCAAAATGCTTTACTATAAGAAAAACAAGCATGAGCATGTTCTAAATTCAAGTCGTGATTTTAATGAAAGACGGCTAAAAGGCAAAGAAGAAATTTTCTCTATAGATAAGCAAACTCTCAACATTTCAAAGATAATGGAGCTGGGAGATAAGAGCCTGCTTGCATTTGAGGATGAAACTGTATATGAGATTGAAGAGGACAATGAAAAGGTTAAAATAGCATCCTCAAGAGGAGATAGCTTCTCTTTTGAGTATGAAAAGGATGTATCTGATATAGAGGCAAAGGAATATTTCTACGATTTATTCAACCACAGATACCTAGTGATAGGGGTAATTAAGAGCAAGGATAAATTTTCAGGGAGCTTTCTAAAAATAGTGGATATGTATGAAATAGAAGAAGACAGAAAGTGTGAGGACCTTTTTATCATAGACGATACAGTATTTATTGGATAGGGCGTGGGATAGTATGCCTAGTAGAATTGAAATTTCTGTGCGCTCTTTGGTGGAGTTTGTGCTTAGAAGCGGAGATTTAGGAGCGAGCAGTAGCTTTTCGCCAGCTAGAATGCAGGAAGGCATCAGAATACATCAGCAGCTACAGCAGATTAAGGGGAGATACATTGAAAAAGAGCTCCCTCTTAGACTGGATATCAAAGTAAACGATATAGACTTTCGCATATCTGGGAGAGCTGATGGCTTGATGCTGGATGAGGGTTTTTATATCATAGATGAAATCAAAAGCACGGCTAAAAGCCTGAGCAATTGTGAAGAGGAAGAGGTTCACTTGGCTCAGGCTAAATTCTATGCCTATATTTATGCTCTAGATAACAAGCTAGATAATATAGGTGCAAATGTAACCTATTACAGCCTCCATGATGAGGATATAAAAACTTTTGAGCATGAATACGAAAGAGAAGAGCTGGAAACCTATGTGAATCATATCCTACATAGCTATAGCTTGTTTTGTATGCTACTTGAAAGGCTAAAGGACGAAAGAGATGAAAGCATACTTACTTTAGAATTTCCTTTTGATTCATATAGAAAGGGTCAAAAGAAAATGATAAACGATGTATATAGAGCTATCAGTCAGAAAAAGAGACTGTTTGTAAAAGCACCTACAGGCATAGGAAAAACAATATCAACCATTTATCCTGCACTTAAAAGCTTAATATATGAAGACAATGAAAAGATATTTTATCTTACCTCAAAGACCATAAATCGCGAGGCGGCATCTGATACCTTGATGCTCTTAAAAGATGCAGGACTAAGCGTAAGAGCCATAGCCCTTACTGCGAAGGACAAAATCTGTCCTTATGGAAGCTGTGATTTAAATTCCTGTGATTATGCAAGAGGACATTTTGATAGGATAAATTCAGCTATCTACGATATTTTGGAAACTCAAGATATCATAACTAGGGATGTGATACTCAGCTACAGTGAGTCTCATAAGGTATGCCCTTTTGAATTCGCCCTTGATATTTCGCTTTTTTGCGATGTGATTATAGGGGATTATAACTACGCCTTTGACCCAGCTGTTTACCTCAAGAGGTTTTTTGCCGAGCAGATGGGAAAATATATATTTCTTATGGATGAAGCTCATAATTTCATAGATAGAGCTAGAGATATGTTTTCAGCTTCTATAGAAAAAACAGCCTTTCTAGAGCTTAGAAAGCTTATAAAATCAGCGATTAAAGACCATACGATGATTCCTAAGGAGCTTTCTGATGTTTTAAAATCAATAGGCCATGTCAATGCAGGGTTTTTAAAGCTTAAGCCAGAGCAAGCTGAGATAGAGTTTTCTCAAAAAGCTTTGCCAGAGAATTTAGTAAAAGCAATAAGGGGCTTTATAGAAAACTCAGATTATTATTTTAGTGAATATCCAAATGCAAATGAAGAGGTTTTTTATCAGGATTTACTGAGTTTATATTTTGAAGCCCATGCATTTATAAGAATTGCTGAGCTTTACGATGAAAGATACACTATGCTAGGATATCAGCATGATAAAAATTTGAGAATAAAGTTGTTTTGCATAGACCCGTCATCTCTTGTAAAGGATGCACTTAATAGATGCACTAGCCTTATTGCATTTTCTGCTACACTTATTCCAGCATCCTACTATATAAGTATGATGGGAGGGCTAGAGGATGCAGTATATCTTATGCTAGACAGTCCCTTTAATCCTGAACGACTAAAGGTTATGATAGATTCGAGTGTATCTACTAGGTATTCACATAGACAGCGCTCTATTGATAGAGTGGTGCAGAGGATTTACTCAGCAGTAAGTTCTAAAAATGGGAATTACATAGCTTTTTTTCCTTCCTATGAATACATGAATCAAATTTATGAAGAGTTTTCAAAAGCCTATGAAGAGATTGAGTGCATAGTTCAAGAAAGAAGCTTTACTGAGCTTCAAAGAGAAGACTTTTTAAAGCAGTTTGTAGACCAAAGTACTCACGTAATGGTAGGCTTTGCAGTAATGGGAGGAGCTTTTTCTGAGGGAATAGATTTAAAAGGAGATAGACTCTCTGGAGCAATAATTGCAACTGTAGGACTTCCAGGGATATCATATGAGCTGGACTTGATTATGGAATATTTTAATAACGAGGGAAAAAATGGATTTGATTATGCTTATAGGTATCAAGGAATGAACAAAGTAATGCAAAGCGCAGGCAGAGTCATTAGGACTTCTTCTGACAAAGGCTTTATACTCCTGCTTGACGATAGATTTTTAGAAGCGAGCTATCAGAATCTCATGCCAAGAGAGTGGCTGGATTTTGAAAGAGTAAGCAGTCCTTTGGAAATCAAAAATACTTTGGGACAATTTTGGGAGGGGAGCTAATGGGGATAATAGCGTTTTTGTATGGACTGATATTTGGGAGCTTTTATAATGTTGTAATATATAGGATACCTGCTGACAAAAGCATAGCAAAAGGCAGGTCGATGTGTGGTAGCTGTAACCATACATTAGCTGCAAAGGATTTGGTTCCAGTGCTTAGCTGGGTGTTTTTAAAAGCAAGGTGCCGTTATTGCGGCTCAAAGATATCTATGAGATATCCTATAATAGAGCTAGTTACAGGATTATTATTTTATCTTGCCTATGCCAGCTCAGGCTCTATATGGGAGTTTTTATTTTATGTCAGCCTTTGGTCCATGCTACTTATTACAGCCATGATAGATTACGATGAAATGATAATATCTGATGCGGTACTTCTTGTATTTACGGTAGTAGGATTAGCTTCGATTTTAGGAATCAAAGCAGGATTACTCACTAGAGTCTATGGACTTGCCTTTGGATTTGGCTTTTACTTTGCCATTTATTATGTAGCAAAGCTTATTTATAAAAAGGAAGCTTTTGGCTTTGGGGATGTCATGCTCATGGGAGCACTAGGCATATTTATGGGATTTAGAGATACTGTTTTAACTAGCATACTTAGCTTTTATGTAGCTCTTATCATAATAGTAATAATGAAAATATTTGGAAAGAAAACAGGGCTTAGGCAGGAGATTCCTTTTGGGCCATATATATGTATAGCTGCGTTCTTGGTTTCACTTTATGGGGATGAGATAGTAAATCTTTATCTAAATTTACTTATGTAGATGATTAAGAAAGCCTCACTCTTCACACAATGTAGCATGTGGACGAGTGAGGCTTTTTAAATTTAAGCATGCACTTATTTAAAATCTATAACTACAAGCTCTGGATTGTTAAGCATTCTAAAAGGAAACAAGCTGTTTCCAAGTCCTCTACTGACTATCATTGTAGTTGACCCTGAGGTATAAGCACCTGCGTCGTAAGTAGGCAGGATGCCTTGATGTGGAGCTATTACACCGCCTAGGACAGGGAGTCTTAGCTGGCCGCCGTGGGCATGACCAGTTAAAACTAGGTCATAGCCAGATTCTACGTAGTCATTAAAATGTTCAGGTCTATGTGATAGCAAGATGTTGTACACGGTGTCATCTAGAATTTCTAAGCTGTTTTTAAATTCTGTTTCTCTGCTTGCTCTGTCATAGGATATAGGGTCGTCTACTCCTTTTATCTGAACAGGTATATCGTTATAGTAGTAGGTATCGCAAGCATTTTCTAGTGTGACGATGTGAAGCTCATCTAGCTTTGGCTTTAAGGCATAGCCGTTATCACCAAAATCATGGTTTCCATTTACTCTATAGACAGTATAGTTTCTGGATAGTATATCCATAAGAGTGAGAGCGTTTTGATGGCCTTTTCTTCTGCCATCTACCAAATCTCCTGTAAATACTATCAAATCTGGTTTAATCTCATTAATTTTCTCAATAATTTTTTCTTGGTTCTTTCCAAAGCTTTTATTGTGCAAATCACTAAGATGAAGTATCCTAAGCCCTGACAACTCATCAGATGGTATTTCAAGTGTAGTTATATCAAGGGCATTATTACCATGATAAAGTAGAAAAGGCAATAATAGCATCAATGAAAGTAAGGGGTATAGCCTTTTTTTCTTTTTCATTTAAAAACCTCTGCTTCCTCCGCCACCGCCGGAGCTTCCACCACCACCGAAGCTTCCGCCACCAAAACCACCGCCAGAGCTGCCTCCTCCAAAACCACCAGGAAAGCCTCCAAAGCCTCCCCCGCCAAATGGGCTTGAGTTTCTGTAGGATCTGCGTCTTCCACCTCTTCCACCGCCGTTACCGACTATAATTAAAAAGAGAATGAAAAGAATTATTCCAGTAGATAAAAAACTGCTGTCATCATCATCTGACATAGGCTCGGCTATTGGTCTTTCGACGATATTTGTGTATATTTTTTCGCTGTCATATCCGTATTCTAGATTGACTCTATCCGTTACATCGTAAAATATTTGAAGGATTCCTTTGTTGTAGTCACCCTCTGATAAAAATGGAGTGGCTCTATCTAGTATCTGTCCGACGGTTCCATCGGTTATAGCACCCTCTAGTCCATAGCCTACTTCGATTCTTATCTTTCTTTCTTCTAAAGCCAGAACAATAAGAACGCCGTTATCGAGCTTGGAATCGCCTATTTTCCATTTTTCAAATAGCTCTACAGCGTAGGTTTCTATATCTAGTCCACCCATGTCAGGGACTGTAGCTACTACTACCTGAGGTTTTTCTTCCAGTGCTTCATAGTTTAAGTTCACTGAGCGTATGAAGGTTTTTGTATCCTCATTTAATAACCCTGCATAGTCTGCATGATAAAACTCTGTAGTAGGGGAGGGCATCTGAGCATAGCTAGTACTAGTAAAAACTAAAAGTATAGCAGCTGTTAGGCTTAGAAGTCTTAATATTAGTTTTTTATACAAATCACTTTTATATATGGCTTTATAATCAATTTGATTCAAGGCTTCTCACTCCAATTTATGGATTAGTTAAATCAACTTTTGGTGCTGTTTCCGCTCCATCAGCTGCTTCAAAGTATGCACGCTCGTCAAAGCCCATCATTCCAGCTATTATTACAGTTGGAAATCTTTTGATTTTTCTGTTGTAGTCAGCAACTGTTTCGTTATACCTTCCTCTTTCTACACTGATACGATTTTCAGTGCCTGCAAGCTCATCCATAAGTCTAGTAACGTTGTCGTTAGAACGAAGCTCAGGATAATTTTCCATAACTACTAACAATCTTCCTAATGCTCCCTCTAGCTGATTAGAGGCTTCTACTTGCTCATCTACAGTAGATGCTCCAGCCATAGCAGCTCTTGCATCAGCTATTTGTCCAAACACCTCTTGCTCTTGAGCCATAGCTCCCTTTACAGATTCTACTAGATTTGGAATCAAATCATAACGTCTTTGAAGCACAGTCTCCACATTAGCCCATTGCTGATCAGCGTTTTCTGAGAGAGTCACAAGATTGTTGTATGAGCCAATCAGTGGCATTACTAAAAGCCCCGCTATCACAACTAGAGCAATAATTACTCCTAATATACCTTTTTTCATCAGTCATTCCTCCTAAAAGAATAGGTGATATTCACCTTGATAATGGTTACACTTACCTTATAAATATATCCATTACTTAGTAAAACTAACAGCTTACTGCT
>Ga0334892_1000776_pt1 | contig 33971 bp, 24 predicted proteins | sample GraSluR3_MG_4_FD_207213 | JGI IMG/M metagenome (GOLD analysis project Ga0334892, IMG submission 207213) | Sludge microbial communities from methane-producing bioreactor in Wageningen University, Netherlands - Granular Sludge_15_04-R3 | ecosystem: Engineered > Bioreactor > Anaerobic >...
GTGAAAATGCTTTGGTTCAAATTCTGACATTACCGAAAAACGCTATTTGCAAGCAGTATCAGAAGCTTTTCGAGATGGAGGGTGTGGAATTAGAATTCACTCAAGAAGCACTTCTCGAGATCGCTTCAATAGCTCTAAAACAAAAAACTGGTGCACGCGGCTTAAGGTCTATAATGGAAAAAACCATGTTAAGAATAATGTATAACCTGCCCGATCAGGCAAATGTCTCTAAATGCAAAATTACACCTGAAGTATTGAAGGACAATAAAGAGCCTGAGTACACCTATAAAACCGATAATACAAATAAAAAGGAAAGTCTTGGCTGATCTAATCACGGGTATCGGAATAATCGGTTCTGATTATAGTTCAGAACTGAACTGAGAGATATTGATCAAGAAGAGACTAACCGCTAAAAAAAGTGCAGAATAAAACTCTCCTCCATAATGGAATAGTTATGACCATGGACCCCGAACTAGGGGTCCATGATTCTTTATTGATAGAAAACAATCGGATTAAAGAGCTTGGCGTTCCAGAACTCTCAAAATCTAACGACTCCTCAATACTGAAAATAGATCTCAAAGGCAAGGTTCTTCTACCTGGTTTTATCGACAATCATACACATATTCTTGAATACCTGAAAGAGGAAAGGATTGTTGATTTGAAGGGAACAGAAAACCTCACAGAGATTGCAGATCGAATTAAAGCATTTCTGAGAAAAATTCCCGAAAGACAGCATATAGAATCTTCAACTAACTGGATTATATGTAGAAATCTTGATCAGTCAAATATACGCGATTACAATGAATTAGACCGGCAGTTTCTCGACAGGATCTGCAGTAAGTATCCTGTAGTATTACAAAGCAAAGATCTTCATACCCGGTGCTGCAATTCAACCGCTTTGAAATATATCGGGATAGACTCTAAGACACCTGATCCTTCGGGAGGTAAAATTGGTCGGAGACCTGATGGTACTCCTGATGGTTTTCTCTATGAAAAAGCCTGGATACTGGTAGAACGATTTCTAAAACATAACTCGCCATACGATTACAGGGCCAGTCTGTCTTCAGGTCTCAACAAACTCTATCGTTACGGTCTTACAGCTGTTCATACAATGGAAAATTTTTCCGACTTCCGTCAGTATGCTGATCTCTTTGTCGATAAACTAAGGGTATGCTGGCATATATATGACGAGGATATCGACGATGTTATTGATCAGGGACTTACTTCTTACACCGGTACTGAATTCAAGAAGTTCGGGACTATCAAATCCTTTCTCGATGGCGCTCTCGGCTCTTCGACTGCCTTCTTGTCCATCAGCGATGATAGTAGTTCATCATCAGCATCCCTCTTAATCGAAGAAGATGCTCTCATCAATCTTATACAGAAGTGCCGGAATAATAATCTCGGACTAAGCTTTCATTCCATTGGTGATAAAAGTACGACAGTATTACTCGATGTAATAGACAGGCTCTACTCCAGAGGAAGAGTTTCTCCGATGCTCCGTCTGGAACATCTGCAATTTCTTAATAGTGATGACATCGAGAGAATCAGAGAAAGAGGAATATACTGCTCGCTTCAACCCTATCACATCAGTTTCGACATCCCTATTATAGACAAAAAACATAGATCGCTTCGAAATATTGCCTATCCCTTGAAAGTTATTTTTGACAAAGGTTGTCGAGTGGGGTTTGGCTCTGATGCTCCAATTGCTGATATCAATCCATTTACCGGGATCTATAGTGCTATCACCCGCAAAGTTCATCTCGATCCTGCAGAAGAAAGCTGGTTATCAGAATTTCTTATCACACCAGAACAGAGTATAAATGGATACACCCGGAGTGGAGCTTACGGTTCAGATAGTCAGAAAGAGCGAGGTACATTAACACCGGGAAAACTGGCCGATATGATAGTAATCGAAGATTACAGAAATAAGCCGGCAGATTACTGGTTAGAAGCGCGAAGTTATCTGACGATAATCGATGGCAAGATATGCTATAATGAGCTCTCTTTTTAATTGAGAAGCTAACTCCTGTAATTGATATATGTTATTGACAACTTTTATCAGAACTCTTTTATGTTTAGCCATGATCAGCAGACCTGATGCTGGTAACCCTAAATAAGAAACAGATACAGCATAAAATTCGAAAGAGGTGAGGATGAAACCAAAGAGGATCGATAAGAAAAAAACCGGCCAGATGACTAAGAAGCCGTTATATGATTTCAGTGATCAGATGCGGCCACAGAAGATAGTCAATCCACGAACCAATGCAGTAATTGCTTTTCTGATATTTCTCTTTACACTGGTAATTTACTGGTTAACCCAGAACCGTTCTGTGACATTCTGGGATGTCGGAGAATACATAACCTGCAGTAGTATTCTTGGTATCCCTCATCCCCCCGGTAATCCGTTCTATATCATCCTCGGCAGATTTTTCACTATCTTCGGTTTTGGGCTGCATGATGCACTCATAGTCAATGCCATTTCGGGATTAATGTCTGCTCTCGCTGTAATGTTTATCTATCTGCTCACTGTCAAACTCATATCGATGATCGATAACAACAGATATTTTATTCACATCGGTGGTCTGATTGCTGCACTCTTTACTGCTTTCTCCTTTACATTCTGGAACAATGCTATCGAGGCATCAGTTTATCCAGGTCGAGACCTGATCATATTCTTCGTGATCTGGTTGACTCTAATCTGGGTAGAGAAGACGAGAGAATACTCACATCAGAACTTTCTTCTTCTTATCTTGTACGCTTTCTTTATTGGCTTCAGTATACATCAGACAACTCTACAGACAATACCTGCAGTCCTCTTTATTGTTATTTATCCTTTGATCTTACAGGCTGTGAAGACGAGTAAATTCTGGGTTAGATTCTTCGTCTTTCTAATCATCGGCCTGATTCTCTATTTCATATTCATTCAGATCAGTAAAGTAATCCAGATTCCCGATATGGCAAAGATGGTAACTGCTGTATTTTTCGGTTTGATCTGCTATATCTATCTCAAAGATCGCATCCATTATACAGTCTGGCTCTGGGGTATAGCCTTCATGATAATTGCGCTGAGCCCCCATATCTATCTCTTTGTCAGGTCTGAGCTGCGACCTTTCATTAACGAAGGACATCCCCATAATCTGGAACTCTTCTCTGATTACGTCTTAAGGCGTCAGTATGGTGTAACGAGTTTCATTGAGAGGAGAGCGACTTTTTATTATCAAGTAACTGAGCATTTCCTACGCTATTTCTTCTGGCAGTTCTTTCATACTGATAGTATAGCTCGTTGGCTGAGCTTGCCGCCTCATTTCATTGCCAGTCTTACCAGAGCTCTTGTTGTTTTCCTTGGCCTGGGTGGTATGTATTATCAATTCAAGAAAAACAGACATGCTTTTATCTATCTCCTGGCATTCTTTCTAATGACATCAATAGCTATGATCTTTGTTATGAACCTCTCTGATGCGGAAGTAAGAGACCGTGACTATTTCTTTGTCTCTGCTTATGCTCTCTGGGCTGTATGGATGGCAATCGGATCAATCTGGATTATACGATATGTTTTATCAAGTAAACAGATTATTCTGAACTTAGTAGTCCTTCTCGTAATACTCTTACCAATCGTGAATTTCGCCTCTCAATACTTTATTCACAATCGTTCCAGAGAGTTCATAGCCCTCGATTATGGCCTTAATTTTCTCAATAGCCTGGAAGAGAATGCTATCATCTTTACTCACGGCGATAACGATACATTCCCTCTCTGGTATGCTCAGGCTGTATATGACCCCCATGCATTCGAACATACCTATCCTGCCAGGGATGTCATAGAAGACGAAGAAACAGCAGAGGCAATAAATCGTGCAATGAAGTATAAGAGAGAACAACTGAAAGGGATCCGGCCCGATGTATCAGTAGCCAACCTGAGTCTGCTCAATACTCCCTGGTATCTCAGGCAGTTACGTGATCTGGAAGGGATACATTTCAATATACCTGATGAACAGATTGATAATGTAAGGCCCTTTATAGTAGACAGGAACCGAGATATCATGATCGTTAATCCCAATGACCACACAGACAGATTCTCTGTCACCCTCGAGAGAAACAGGCCTATGCTCATTAAGGATACAGCCGCATTACAGATTATTCGGGATAACTACGGAAGAAGGCCTATATATTTTGCAGTCACAATTGCTGATGAAATCGTATTTCAGGACCATCTGAGAAACGAAGGGATGGTGAACAGAATAGTTGCCAGTAAGAATCCTGACCAGATAGACATTGATCGTCTTAAGCATAACCTGGAAGAGATTTACTCTTATAGAAGCATTTTCGAAGAGGATATCCATAAAGACGAGAATATGCAGAAACTTATCACGAATTACGGAGCTGCCTTTATGAGGGTATCACAGTACTATCACAGGCAGAATGATTTGAGTAATGCAGCACATTATCTCGATAAGGCTATCCGTTTTATCCAGAATCGTGAACGTTTCTATCCCGGCTTGACTCAACTTTACATTGATGCGGAAGAATATGAGAGAGCATTAGATACTGTAGAAAAAGCAATAGAGTCTTCCCCCCTGAATCTCAATTTGTATGTTCAGGCAGTCTTTGCCCATCTGGAACTCGACTCTATCGATGCAGCTTTCGATATGTTTGATAGAGCTATTGAGGCGGGCATTTCAGCACCCGATTTAATCAATTACATCTACCTTGCTTCTCTAGACTACGAAATCTATGATAGAGGTATAGAGATGCTGAGAAGACTGGAAGCTCAGGATCCTTATTCTCTGATTCCAGAATATATAGAGATATTAGAAGAGACAAGGGACTCTATCAACAACTTGGATCAGGAAGAGAGCGACTGAAAGAATACCCGGGTTCCAGTACCTGGAAGTACAACCATAAATTTACCGCAATGAGCATTTTACTGCAAAGAATGATCGTTTTTTTTATCTTGTCGTCAGATGAAAGCGCATTATGTTATTTATAATGGACAAGAATGCAGTAGTGCTGAGAGGGGAATATGCCGGAATTACCGGAAGTTGAAACCGTAGTACGGGAGCTGAAACAGAATATAGTTGGTAAGAGTATAGTTAAAGTCGATGAATTACGTCCAGATACAGTATTTCATGACTTTTCAACTCTTCCGGAATACGGTAAGGTCATAAGTGTTAACCGCAGAGGTAAGTATATCATAATAGATACTGAGAGGAATATCAGCCTGATCGTTCACCTCCGGATGACCGGGAAACTTATCATAGTCAACAATGAGATCCCGGTTACAAAACATACCAGAGCTATTATCAGTTTCTCCGATAATACAAAGCTCTTCTTCAATGATATCCGGACATTTGGCACGATTAATATCATTCCCGGGAAGAATAAGCTTAAATTCTTCTGTAAACTCGGGTGTGAACCCTTCTCAGATGAGTTTAACACCGAACATCTTGCTACTATATTTACTCGTAAGAAGACCCCAATCAAAAATTTACTGCTCGATCAAAACTGTATAGCTGGCCTGGGTAATATCTATGCAAACGAAATATTATACTCCTGTAAGATTGCACCCAACAGGCCTGCAAACATTTTAAGTAAAACCGAACTCCAGCTTCTGATAGACAAGACGAGAGAAATTTTAACAGAGGCTATAAAACAAAACGGGACCAGTATCTCGGATTTCAGGCGGGTTGATAATAAGAGTGGATCTTTTCAGAATTTTTTGCAGATCTATGGCAAAGATGTCTGTTGTGAAGGGCATCCTGTAAAACGAATCAAGAGCGGTGGAAGATCTACCTTCTATTGCCCTGAATGCCAGAAGGAGGATATTGAATAATGCTTCCGATAAAATTAAGAGACAATGTTTACTGGGTTGGAGGAATAGACTGGGATCTCCGCAACTTTCACGGGTATATCACCCAGCGTGGTTCTTCCTATAACGCCTATCTGATAACCGGTGAGAAGAATATCCTGATCGATAATGTCAAATCGTATCTTTATGAGCAGCTTATCGAGAGAATAAGCAAGATAATCGATCCTCACAAAATCGATGTAATCATTCAGAACCATGTCGAGATGGACCATTCAGGATCTTTACCAGAACTGCTGAAACTGAATCCCGGTGTAGAAATCATTACCTCTCCGAATGGAGAAAAAGGACTCCAGTTTCATTATAAAGAGAACTGGAATTTCCGGGCAGTTAAGAATGATGAAAGGATCAACATTGGGGGCAAGAATTATCAGTTTGTCCTCACACCAATGGTTCATTGGCCCGATAATATGGTAACCTACTCCCATGATGACAAGATACTCTTTTCCAACGATGCTTTCGGCCAGCATATCGCTTCTTCCGAGAGATTCGATGAAGATTATCCATTTGATATTATGATGGAAGAGGCCAGAAAATACTACGCAAACATTGTATTACCTTACGGCGAACAGGTGAAAAAAGTGCTTCCTGCTGTCGAATCTCTAGGCCCAGATATCATTGCACCAAGCCATGGCCTTATCTGGAAAAAACACATCCCCGACATTATCAGAGAATATAAAAGATGGTCTGCTAACGTAACGGAGAAGAAGGGGGTTATTGTTTATGATACGATGTGGAAATCGACCGAAATGATTGCCTATGCCATCTTGAAGGCTTTCGAACTTACCGGTATACCAGTTAAGATGCTCAATCTTCAGCACAATCATATCTCTGATATTATGACAGATTTGATTGATTCTGAATATATCTGTGTTGGATCACCTACGCTAAATAACAACATTCTCCCCTCTATTGCTGCGTTTTTAACTTATATGAAGGGACTGGCACCCAAAGAGAGAACAGGACTCGCTTTTGGCTCCTACGGTTGGGGTGGTCAGAGTGTTGCTATTCTTGAGCAATATATGAAAGAGTGTAAATTCGAGCTTCTCCCCTCTATCAGAGAGCAATACATACCCGGAAAGGAGAGGCTTGCAGAGATAACTGATGATTTGAAAGATATGTTACAACAAGAAAAATGATTAAGGAGGAATAATGTTCAGTAAACGAATGGAGAAAGAGTTAAACCTGCAGATAAACAAGGAATTCAATGCCCAATACATATATCTATCTATGTCTGCTTATGCAGAATCAATAGGGCTGAATGGTATTGCACACTGGTTTCGTCTGCAATCAGAAGAGGAATACACCCACGCGATGAAGATCTATGATTTTGTAAATGAACGTGGCGGCAGAGTTGTTCTGGATGAGATCAAAAAACCAAAACAGGATTTTAAATCGGCCAAACAGCTCTTTGAACTGGCACTGGAGCATGAAGAGTATGTAACTGATTCGATCAATAAATTAGTTGACCTGGCAAACAAAGAAAAAGATCATGCTACTATCAGTTTTCTAAATTGGTTCGTCGATGAACAGGTCGAAGAAGAATCGAGTGTAAACAATATTCTAAACAAGTTTCAATACATTGACGAAAATCGTAGCGGTTTATATATGCTTGATAGAGAATTGGCAAATAGAGAATAATTGGAGGATTATATGACGGTTTTGAGGGAATTGTATTACTGTGAGATTTGTCACAATCTGGTTGAGATTGTCCAGGAAGGGCAAACAGCACTTGTCTGTTGCGGTCAGGATATGACTAAACTGGTTGCCAAAACAGAAGACCAGGGATTGGAAAAACACGTACCGGTTGTCGAAGAGATAGACTCAGGTGTATTGGTGAAGGTGGGTTCTGTTGATCACCCAATGGAAGAGAAACACCATATTAAATTCATAGAAGTATTGACCCCAAAAGAGGTTTATCGCAGTGAATTGAAACCTGGTGACAAGCCACAGGCAGAGTTTCCGGTGAAAGCTGGTGATATAGTGGACGTACGTGAGTTCTGCAACGTTCATATGCTATGGAAGAAATAAACTAAATAAAGGAGTAAAGAGAATGTTACCATTTAAGGATTCCAAAACAGCGTCTAATTTGATGAAAGCCTTTGCAGGTGAATCACAGGCAAAAATGAGATATACTTACTATGCTAAAGTTGCAACCAAGCAGGGCTATTTGCAAATCGCCAACATCTTTCTTGAAACGGCTGCAAACGAACAGGAGCATGCCAAGTTGTTTATGAAACAATTGATTAAAAACGGCCTAGAAGGCCTTCCGGTTGAGATTGAGGCTGCATATCCAGCTGCTCTGTCAGAAGAAACACATAAGAATCTGGCCTATGCTGCAGCAGGAGAAAATGAAGAATGGTCTCAATTATATTCCGGGTTCGCATCTACTGCTGATGAAGAGGGATACAAAGAAGTTGCAGACACTTTCCGTATGGTAGCCCTCGTTGAGAAGAAGCACGAAGCCCGCTATTTAAAACTGCATAAGAATATTCAGAACGACAGGGTATTTAAAAGAGATGAAAAGGTTCAATGGATATGCACTAACTGCGGGCATGTTTTAGAAGCAGCAGAAGCTCCTGAAGAGTGTCCTGTTTGTAAACACCCCCAGAAGTATTTTCAGCTCTTTGTTGAGAATTATTAAACCAAAAGATTGGAGGAATCATGAAAAAGTATATCTGTGATGCATGTGGTTTTGTCTACGATCCGGCTGAGAACGATAATGTTCCTTTTGAGAAATTACCCGAAGATTGGGTCTGTCCGGTTTGTGGAGTTGGAAAGGATATGTTCAGTCCATTAGAAGACTGATATAAAATCAAGAGCTGCCTTGATTGATAAGGCAGCTCTTTTTTATTAATAAAGGGGATACCGTATGGATGACATAAACTTTAACAAGATCATAGATTTTGCCGTCGAGAAAGAAAGGGAAGCTGTAGATTTCTACCATGACCTTCAGAAATCAGCTAAATTCTCTGCCCAGAGAACAATGTTGCAGGAGCTTGAAAACATGGAAGAGAACCACATACTGATTCTGGAGAAAATGCGTAAACGGAATGGTGAAATTCATAAGAATGCTCCTATAAAGGATCTGAAGATAGCTGATTATACAACTGCCGACGATCTGGAACCTGACAGCTACCAGAATATCCTCCTAATTGCTATGAAACGAGAAGATAAGGCTAAAACTCTCTATCTGGATCTTGCCAATCGTTATACAGAGAAAGATCCGGAACTGAGTCGCCTATTCCACAGACTGGCGGCTGAAGAAGCTGGACACAAGTTAAAATTCGAGAAACTTTATGACGAATATGTTCTGAAAGATAACTGATAGCAACGATCAAAGTAATATAAAACAAAAGGGGTTCTTAGCCAAGAACCCCTTTTGTTTATTATCTTGCATCGTTATTTCAATAACATCATCTTGCGGGTTGCTCTGTAATCCTCTGTGTGTAACGTATAGAAGTAAAGCCCGCTACTTACAGCTTTTCCCCTATCATCTTTACCATTCCAGACAACTGTATGCTCACCGGCAGCCATTCGTTCTGAAAGCAAACTTTTCACCAGCTGACCACGAATATTGTAGATGTTAACTTTCACATCACTCTCTCCAGCAAGACTAAACCCGATTCTGGTATCAGGATTGAAAGGATTGGGATAGTTTCCGTGTAACTCTGTAATCATTACAATATCGTCACCCGGAATCTCTTCCACTGAAGTTAGATCGAAGTAATTTCCCGTACGTCTGATAGTACCTTTGAAATAACCCCAGGCGATAGTTCCGATTGAACGTTTATAATCGATAAAGTTATAACCGTTTGAGTTCGGAACCAGAATATCGGGATCTCCGTCACGATCAACATAACCGATAGCGGGGCTGACAGTAATGCTTCCATCCAGATCTATCGGGAAGTTAGCTGTCTCTTCACCTGATATGTTAATAGAATGCAGATAACCGGCATTATCTCCATAGAGAATATCCAGATTCCCATCCATATTCATATCGGCTAGTACTGGTGTTGATTCAATAGGAGAACCTGTATTGATCGGGAATACTCCCCAGTTATCTCCATTGCCGTCTAATACGTGTAAATTACCACCCATATCACCTAACACAATCTCGCTGTTCCCATCATAATTCAGGTCAGTGACAACCAATCCTGATCTTACCTGACTACCGGCTGAGTGGGTAAAAATCTCGTTACCCTGTCTGTCAAAAACTTGAACCAAGCCGAGAACATTCACTACTACGACATCGGGCTGGTTATCACCTGTTACATCACCAACAACCGGTCCGTTCCAGGAAGCGCCACCAATTGTCTTTGGCCAGCCACTGATATCCTGCCCGGTTGCACTGGAAATGGCATGTAATGAGCCACCACTCGTTGTGAAGATTATCTCTTTATTACCGTCTCCATTCAGGTCTGCTGAAGCGGGTGAGGATAGAACCTGGCCACTTATTCCAACCGGGAAGCCGGAAAATTCTGTCCCATCGTGATTGAGTATAATCAATCGTGGATTGGTGAAGGTCAGAACAACTATTTCAAAATTACCATCTCCATTAATATCGACTATCATTGGATTAGAACGTATCTGGCCTTCGACATCATATTGAAAGAGTATATTACCTTCGGCATCCACACAGTTAATAAGTCCATTCTGTGTATTGGCAATAATCTCCGAGCTTCCGCTATCATTCAGGTCATGTACAGCTACTGCCGCATTGATACCGGAACCCAGATTAACGGGGAAACCGGATAACGGTGTCCTATTATGTTTTACGACACGCAGATTTCCTTGAGGATCACCAAAAATTATCTCTTTTCTTCCACTATCGTCCATATCTACTAACGCAGCAGAAGAGGTTGATGTTCCTGTCAGCTCTATTGGCCAGCCAGATTGCTGTAATGATAGTGTAACCTCATAATCAAATGATGCTTCATAAGGTATTTCATTCCCCTGATTGGCACTGATTGTCAATGTCAGGGGTATCGTCAGATCGGACAGGGTCTCGTCAGTTACAAAGCGGAAAGGATTGTTGGTGTTGAATACTATTGAGCCTCCGTCAATATTGGGAAACTCTGCCGATTCTACCAGAATATCTACACCGGGGGTATCAGTCGAAATAGTTCCGGTAACACCAGTAGCGGTTAACCAGTACAACTCATTGAAGAGGCTGAAGATCAGGTTAACCTCTTCGCCCGGATTGGGAACTCCATCACCATCTCCTGAATATTCATGCAGAGCATGATTATATATACTGAGATTGGGAACAACATCATGCATTGCGGCACTGAAAGCATTAACTCTTCCAGCACCTAACAATCCTGCATAATTGGGATTGAGATCGTCTATGTAATCAGCAGTATACATTATTCTATCTTTGATCTCCAGGGGTCCGAGGTCAGGATGAAGTGTCTTGACCAGAGCTGCAACACCAGCAACTAACGGAGAAGACATCGATGTACCCTGCTGTGCTGTATATGAATCCTGCCCCTGATTATCATAGTAAGTTGCGCGGATATTGACGCCAGGAGCAGAGATATCTATAGGCTCTCCATAGTCAGAAAAATAGGTTTTAATATCATTCTGATCGGTAGAAGCAACACAGAAGGCGTTCTCTGCATCAGCGGGATAATCCTGATAAGTTCCCCCATGCTCGAGGTCACTGTTACCAGCTGCAGCAACGACCAGAGCACCGAGAGAGGTGGCATAATTTATCACTGAATTCGGATATGTTCCCGAACCGGGACCACCCCAGCTACAGTTAATCACATCAGCACCTGTCTGGGCTGCATACTGGATCATGGTGTAACCGTGTTGAATACCACCACTGGGAGCATTTGAAGGAGCACCCTTGCAACTCATCAGAGAGACGTTTATCGCTGTTCCGCTTACCCCGATATTGTTATCCCCTACAGCTCCGGCACAACCGGCTACATGAGTTCCATGAGTATTACCGGGATAGACCTGATAAGGATTATTGTTACCATGAACAAAATCCCAGCCGATAACATCATCTACATAACCATTCCCATCGTTATCGATACCATCACCACCCAAAATCAATCCATTTGACCAATCTATAGTAATTCCTGGTAATTCAGCTTCATTAATCCAGATATTATCTGCCAGATCCTCATGGTTCCATTTAACACCAGTATCGGTTATAGCAACAACAACCTCCGAGCTTCCCTGAACATAATTCCAGGCCTCAGGCATCTTCATCTTGGGATGATGCCACTGCAGATAATACTCAGGATCATTTGGAATATGAACCTCTCGAGTTCTATTGATTGTCTCATATTCAGCAAATATTACATCTTTGTATCTGGAGAGTGCTGACTGGGCATCTTCGATGTTATCATTATGTTCCAGAACTAATCTATAGATATTCTGGAGATAGATACCGTTATCGTTCCAGTCTAGATGAGTCACATTCTCATGCATCTGGACCAGATCAACTATGCTGTATTCCGCTGCCAGGCGATCAAAATCAGCAATACCGGTTTTGATGACTCCGTCTTCTCTGTATTCCAAATCTATCTCGCCATAACGGTTGCCAATAACATCCTGTGTGAAGGCAACTATTATAGAGCGTGGATAGAAATATTCTTCAATAAAGGGTAACTCGCTTGCTGAAAGTATGCCGATTATCAAAGTCAGTACAATTATTGATATTACTCTATTAAACATTAATTTCTCCTTGAGTCCTGATTATGACAAAAAACCGGAGTATCTCCGGTTTTTTGTCTAATCATCTATGTTATTATCGTTATTTCAATAGTAACATTCTTCTGTTAATAACCTGACCTTCGCTTTCTACTCTGTAGAAATAGAGGCCGCTGGCTGACTGGTTACCCCGGCTATCTGTTCCGTCCCAAACATATTGGTAGACACCAGCTTCGAGGTGTTCATTAACCAGAGATCTTACTAACTGACCTTTGAGGTTATAGACTGACAATCGAACCTGAGATGCCTGAGGGATATTCATCTCTATTGTAGTTTCCGGGTTAAACGGATTGGGGTAATTTGTGGCAGTCAGATTTTCACTGACAGGTTCAAGTATCGTCTCAACTCCCGTATTTCCATCCAGTATCGCTCTGATCATGAAGTTTCCATTGTTGAAACTCGACCAGGGATTGGTGCCAATCTTAGTATAACTGCTTCCGACGTTATCTTCATCAACACCGATCGCAGAAGAATTAGCAGCTTCCAGAATACCTATGAAGAAGTATCCTTCGGTAAAGTGGACAGGGTTGGATGCAGGGATCGGTATGTAGTTCCAACCCTCTCTAATCTGGTTAGCCGGATACATGAATTGTGCTAAAGCGATTTCGCCAGGAACACCATCGACATCTTCCCAGACCTTGAGGATCATTGGGGCTGTACGGACTGTATGTACGTATACCTTTACGTGTGTCAGTTGAACCTCATCGACAATAGTAGGTATAAATTTTACTGCAACATGATTATTGTTTCCGGCATTATAACCCGCTTCAGCAGTTCCGTCATCGTATGCGAATTCGTGCGAAGTTTCGGGTATCACGAAAGCTGCTGCTTCGTTGGAATAACCTGACTCAGACATATCGTATAGGGCAGTAGCAACATAGTAATTAGTTGCACCGGTAACAGGAGCATCATGTATAAACTCTGTCACATCTTCATTCACAGTACCGATCAGATCATATCCAGAACCGGAAGTTGTCGAATGGTAGATGTTGAAACCAGTAATCTCATCCTGTCTGAGATTATGAACTGTCGACTCTCCTGTACGATTATCAAGAATCTCTACTAATGCCTGGATATTCCAGTTAACATCAATAGATCCCTGTGAATTGTCATAAAGACTGCTCCAGCCTGCTCCCGTTCGAATCATATCACCACGAGCTGGTACATGAGGTCCGGAATCACATCCGGCAGGGAATTGGCCTGCAGTGTGTTCGACATTGTAGCCAATCCAGTAATCGGTACCAAGGCTGATCAAAACAGGGTCAGCCAGTACTATCTCGTTCCAATCATTAGCTACAACACCAGTCAATACTTCAGAATATTCGACTGTATTTCCACTGGCACCTGACCAGATATTTAGAGTATAGCTTGCTGTTGCTTCACGAGGAAAGAACTTAACTGTTGTTATATAGCCATTAACATAGGGATCCATATCTTCTGGTGAGAAACGGGCAGCTACGTCCATATCTCCACCATCTGTCAGGCCTATACCGTCATTGTTAACACCATCATCCCAGTGAATCCAGCCTTCTGAGCCACCGCTGCCCGGGGCAGTCCAGTTCAAGAGAACAGATTGCTCGTCAACTTCAGCTGTCAGATTACTTGGAGGTGGCAGATATTCTGAATGATATACTGTGTAATTATCAAACATAAGGCCTTCACCGACAGGATTATGATCCTCAGATTTCAGGTAAATTCTGAATCTTACTGTGTGACCGGCATATTCAGAGATGTAACCGTCAAGTGAATAAGATGCTGTCATCGAACTCCATAACTCCGGTACATCTGAATAGACATAATTATCTCCATTGGGATCATTATACGGATTGCTCATATAGTACCAGGTTGTTCCTGCGTCTGGTGAAATTTCCCAACCCCAGAAGTCTGTATTGGGGAAAACTCCGCTTTCGTCAATCTCACCTCGAACCATAAAATCAACCCTGATATCTCCACTGGAGGGAAGGGGAATCGGCGGTGATACTATATAGTTGTACATGTTGGGATTATAAGTTCCCTGATCATTCTGGCAAACTGCAGCGTGAGGAGCTGAAGGGGGTGTCGGGGTAGGTGCCCCGATGTGCCACAGGTCTCCACCAACTGGAACAACACTGATAGCTTCCATACCCTGTTCCTCGCCATCATTGAAATCATGATCGAAATCACCCAGAGAGATGTTATCGACCATCATACCGAATAATTCGGGATCATCCTGAGTAGAGTAAGCAGGGTCTGAAGCAAAGGCAAATCTAATTCTGACATTCTGTCCGACATAGTCTGACAGGTCAAAGGATGCATCTACCCAGCCGTCAGAACTTCCGCCCCAACCGGGTACTCCCGGACCTTCACCATGCTCAGCACCAAAACTGTACATAGAAGTACAATTATAAGCTGGTAATCCCTCAATCACGTTCCAGGTATCTCCACCATCAGTAGAAATCCTGATGTTACTGCCATCCCAGCCGTCATAATCTTCATGAACACCCGGCTCTTCGACATTGTAGTTCAGTTTGAAAGTTAAGGTACTGTTGGCAGATGTTACCGTTATCTCCGGAGTATCGAGAGCGAGATACATATGGTTATAGTATCCGCCAATCTCCGGATCGCCCATCCACCAGGAATAACCGGTATCACCGTAGGCATTCCAGTCCGTAAGATGCCACATGGCATCAGGGATAGTTCCATCGAAAGAATACCAGTCTCCCCAGCCATCTTCAAAATCTTCCTGATAAAAAATGACCTCGTCTCGAGTTCCCCTCGTATCATCTTCCGTGTTATTAAGTGGCCTGCTCATTTCTACTGAAAGGCCGGATTGAGTTGCAATAACTTCATTTTCTAATGATTGCTTGGGTGTGTAATTCATAGTAGTGCTGGCAAAAACCAGGCTGAAAGACACAACAATCAGTGTCGCTAAAAGTAGGTACTTTTTCATATCTCTTATCCTCCACATTGTTTATTCATTATAGGTATATTGTTTAACTATATGGCCTGAAATTTTTTGTCAAACCTTTTTTTCCTCCTCGCTTCAACCTTCTGATACTTTGTCAGATACGAATCTGAAAAAATACTGCTACCATAGTCCAATTATACAGTCGGAACCCAGCCGACTATATTCCTGCTCAATAGCCTGTCTAAAGCAGCATAACAGCTCCCGACCTTAATTTCGATACATTCTAATTGCTAACATAGTCTCTCCTGCTGAGAGTTGACTTGACTGTTAAGTTTTGAGTTTTTTCTTCTCTGCTGCAGGAAACAGAATGTTGTTAAGGATCAGGCGGTAACCAGGCGAGTTCTTATGCAGCGAGAGATTTGTTTCCGGATCACCGATGCGGTGAGCATAATCTTCCGGATCGTGGCCGCCGTAGAAAGTAAATGTTCCATTCCCGAAGTTACCGTGGATATACTTTGCCTCTTCATCACCTGGTGATTCTCCGAGAATGATAACCGAATTTTTAATAAACTCCATATGATATGATGTTGTCTGACCAAGAAAACCATTGATCGTATTGGTATGATTCTGTGTCAACATGGTGGGGACTGGATCGAATTTTGCCGAAAAATCAAAGAGTACGAAATAGTCCTGTTCCGGTCCTCTCAATCTGGCATAGTCACTGGCATCGATACTGGAATGTTCATAGATATATGGGTTTTTGGTAAGGCTAAAATTTTCGAAAGCGAATGTGCGGGAGAAATCGAGTTTACTCTGATAATCAGGATCTACTCCGTCCCCGTCGATCTGGCTCTCTACAATATCTATCCCGTAGGCAGCAAGAGCAATGTCGAGCGTCTCGGTAGCTGCACACATGGCAAAGAGGAATCCACCGTTTTCCACATACTCCCTGATCTTGAAAGCAACATCATGCTTCAATTGCCAGACTTTGTCATATCCCAGGCGGGCAGCCATCGCTTCATTGATTCTGACATCTTCCTGATACCAGGGTGCATTTCGATAACTACCATAGAATTTCCCATACTGACCGGTAAAGTCCTCATGATGAAGGTGTAACCAGTCATAGCTGTCGAGCATCCCGGCCAGAACCTCTTCGTCCCAGAGTGTGTCATAATCTATCTCAGCATAGGTAAGCGCCAGTGTTACAGCATCATCCCAGGGAAGGGAGTTTGGAGGTGTGTAGATTGCAATGTCAGGCTCTCTCTCCAGCATGATAATGTCCATATTCGCTTCGTTGATAACAGAATAGATAGAGGCAACCTCTGACGATGTTATCCTCTCATAATGCACTCCCCTGATATTAGAGATATTCTCGATATCGCGAGAATCGGGAATGAGGAATGAGCCACCACGAAAGTTGAGGAGCCACTGCACATTGACATCCCTTGTAAGGGCATAGAAAGCAACTCCGTAGGCTTTCAGGTGGTCAGTCTGGGTGGAATCCATAGGGATCATTATCTCTGCAGATAGAGATGCAGATGATACGATCAGTAACACTATGATTATACCGATATATGCTCTCATACTAAACCTCTCATCAAATAAAATCCATAATGATCTCGTTCGAGACGAAATAGGCAATCGGTTTCAACTTGAGAAATCCATTTTCTATATCAAGGAATTTCTCGTGTTTCTGTATACTATCCCGGTAAATCCGGCAGAAATCGGTGTTAAAAAGCCGGTTAAACCTGTTAACATCTAACCCTTCGGTAAGGCGTAGAGCTTGAATGATAAACTCCTTGCGCTGTTCCGATATAGCAAGATCTTCCCTGGCGGGAAACATTTCTTTGTTCTGCAGAAGAGAGTAGTATTCTCTCATGTTTGAGGGATTATGATATCTGAAATTACCCATATTGCTGTGCGCACTGCATCCGAAACCGATAAACTCCGAGTCGTGCCAGTAGTTCAGATTGTGCTGTGACATATATCCCCTCCGGGAAAAGTTAGAAATCTCATACTGTTCATACCCTTCATCCTGTAATCTTTCTCTAATATAACGATAGAAACAGGCAGTAATTTCATCAGCAGGTAACTTAATCCTCTTTCTGGCAAAGGGGGTTCCATCTTCTATACTCAGACAATAAGTCGAGATATGTTCCGGATTGAGTTCTATAATGGCGTTAATACTGGTAATCAGATCATCCAAATGCTGGCTGGGTAGCCCGTACATCAGATCGACCGATATATTGTCAAAGCCGGCATCTCTGGCAGCCTTGAATACCCGATAATTATCTTCACAATTATGTACACGTCCGAGGTATTGCAGTTCACTATCGAGAAATGATTGGAAACCGATACTGAGACGGTTTACATCAAGATTCTGCAAAGCAGAAAGTTTACCCCTTTCGATAGTTGCCGGATTGGCTTCCAGTGTAAATTCTGACAGTTCAGAAAGATCGAAGAGCTTTATTATCTCTTCAATCTGATCTATCTCTATAAGACTGGGGGTTCCTCCCCCGAAATACAGGGTTTGTGGAATGATCTCCAAAATTCGTGAGTAGGCGTTAATTTCATCAGAAAGATACCTGATGTATTCTTCTGATACATCACGCGTATATTTTTGAGAAAAGAAACTGCAGTATCCACACTTCCTGAGACAGAAAGGGAAATGCAGATAGACATTATGTATCATTTAATTCTTTTGAATACTCTCTCCCAGCGGATACCATCGTTTCCGACAGACCAGAAAATGAATATTGGAGTACCTGTTATATCAACTTCATCTAGATATCCCCAATAACGGCTGTCGGCACTGTAATCACGATTATCACCCAGGACAAAATACTTCCCCTCCGGGACAGTAATGGGGCCAAAATTATCTCTGCCTGGAATGATTCGTCGATCCAGATACTGCTCATACCCACCCTGATGTAGTTCTCCATTAATATAGAGCTCTTTATCTATCATCTGAACTGTATCGCCGGGAAGACCAAGTACTCTTTTAACAACATTTTTCCGTTCATAATAGGTAAAGAAATTGCTGTCTTTATTCCAGTATATGGGTGGGATCAGTTTTACATATCGCTCACGTGGTTCTGGTTCTTCAGGATCTGCCGGATAGCGGAAAGTTACAATATCTTCTAACTGCGGATCGGTAAAATAGTATTTCAGCTTGTCAGCAACAAGATAGTCACCAACCAGGAGGGTTGATTCCATGGAACCCGTAGGGATCTTGAAATTCTGAAATGTATAGTTACGTATGATCATCGCAACTACAAAGGCAAAAAGAAGAGCTTCAAACCAGTCCTGAGCCCAGTGTTTCTTCCTTACTATTTTCTTCTTCTTTTTCTTCATATGTAGAATTCCTTTTCTAAGCCAAATCGCCATCTATCCGTCTACTGTCAAGGAAATTGAATTTTTCAGTTCAGTTAGAGCTTTATACTCACTGCAAAATCCAGCCAGACAGTCGGTCCGTAACCTTCATTACTCAAATAGAAAGGGATAAAACTTGACATCAATCGACGAAGGGCTTTTATACACTGAAAAAAAAAGTTGCCTGTTTTGCAATGAATATTTATATGGCAGTTGCTGTGTGTTCAGGCATAAATATAGAAAAGTGGAGTTGCGATGTTAATGATATGGAGTCCTCCCTGTAGTGGAGAGTTGCTTTGTGACGCATACATCGGATCTACAATGGAGTATTTTCCGGTGCAGTCGGTCGTAAAAACTCAACTTAGAAACAGTAATAACCGAAGGCATGAACTGTCGACTACCCGGATAATGAAGGGTATTATTTCATAACCAACCGAGAAAAAAATGAAAACAAATACAAGGATATTTTTATGAGTAAAATCAGAACGCTTAAAGGATTAGTAAAGCATCGTTTCTCCTTTCGTTCCAGGGGATTTTTTTTTGCCGGGGCTTTAATTCTATTACTTCTATTGAGTATTAACATCTCTCTAATAAACTGGTCGTTAACCGATTTCGTGAATCAGAAAAACAAGCTCGATAGCCTTATTGGCAATAATGAATACAGTCAGGGATTATACGATCAGGCTAGCCTGTTGATCACAGAGCCAGATAGATTGATGACGGTGAGTATTAACACCGATGATTATCTGTTCTCTATAGGATCTGCCGGCGTTATGGTCTATTTTGTCTGGCTTGTACTGCTAGCTGTTATTATACTACTGGCCATCAAGATGTTCAAGTACAGAGCAACAGCCATAGAAGTGGAAAAAGATATGTCTATCAAGGCCAGAGAACAGAAGGAGAGCGATAGCAATTCACCCTGCATCATCATCCGTTACGATCGTGGAGGACATCATACCTTCATCAATCCGGTATTCGAAAAATTTACTGGTCTCTCTGCAGATGAAATTCAGGGTAAAACTATTAAAGAAGTGAGTGATATCTTCAGTGGTTTTGCTACCGATTCCCAAACCTGGTCGAAGAAAATAGAATCGGTTATGGCTACCGGGGTGGCAGAAGAGTGGACCTCGAACTACAAAGGTAAATCCGGCTCTTATCATTTCCTCATCTCTCTTACAAAGGAATTCGATTATGAAAAGAGAGAAGACTCCGTCCTGGTGACAGTTAAAGATATCACATCCGAGAAGCAACAGGAAGAGACTACTGAAGAATGTGAAAAGAGATTCATCGATTTAGTAATCAATAACCCCGGAATTGCAGTTACAGGGTTTGATGAAGAAGGGAAGATCATTTTCTGGAATAAAGCATCTGCCAGGCTCTATGGCTATTCTGATAAAGAAGCTTTGGACAAAAATATCACTGACCTCATAATACATCCAGATGACAAAGATCGTTTCCTGAAAGATTTCCAGAAGTTGAAAGAAAAGGGTAAAGCAAAAAAAGGAGAGAAAGCAACCCGCTGTGATAAGAAGGGCTCGGAACTGGAAGTATATACAGAGTATCTTAAAACGGAAGGTATTAATGGAAAAGCCGAATTCTATGCTTTTGACCTCAATCTGTCGAGTTTAAAAGACAGCTCTGACTTTAACAAGAAGAATATAATTAGACTTTTCGACCACATCGAAGAGATTATCTTTGTCTCCGACCCTAAGACCGGAAAGATTTTCTATAAAAACGATTATACCAATAAACTCGTAGAAAGCAGTAAAGAGAAAAGCAGTTGGTACAAATCCCTGAAAGAGGATAAAGACCCTCTGATAACAAAGAACAAAAAAGTAACTCTTCCCACCGAAGGATCACCCCTGAAGTGGGAACACACTGACAAGGAGTTGAACAGACATTTTCTAATAGTCGAGAAGCTTATCGATTGGGATGGAGATAAGAAGGAAAAGCTGACAATGATAATGGATATATCCCCTATAAAGAAATCCGAGACTTCTCTAGAAGAAGAAGGCTTTCTCTATTCGACCCTTGAAAGTATCGGAGAGGGTGTAATTGCTTCCGATACAAACGGTAAGGTTACGCTGATGAATAAAGCTGCAGAGGAACTTACTGGTTGGACTGCTACCGAAGCCGAAGGAAAACCAATAGAGGAAGTCATGGTTATTATCGACGAAAAGAGCGGTGAACCGGCAGATAAATCTATACTACAAATGATCGAGACGAATACCGCTATCGGAATAGTCAACAATCCTGTTATGGTGGCTAAAGACGGAATCAAAAAGTCGCTCTACATCAATGGTGCACCTATTTATAGCAAAAAGAATGAGATACTGGGAGATATAATAGTCTTCCACGATATCACTCCCAAGAAGAGAATGGAAGATGAATTGATCAAATCCCAGAAGTTAGAATCACTCGGAACACTGGCAGCTGGAATAGCCTATGATTTCAATAATCTACTCAGCAGCCTCTTTGGATATATAGAGATGGCAATGGTATTCCACAACTCTAAGGAGAAAGTTGCTCAATATCTATCCCGAGCACTTGGAATCTACGAAAGAGCAACTGGCTTGACCGATAAATTGATAACTTTCTCTCGTCGAGGAACACCGGAGACCAAGACAACTTCTATCGAAGAAATTCTTGATGAAGCTGCTCAATATGCCCTGAGCGGTTCTAAAGTCCGTTATAAACTGGAATTAGATCCAGAACTCTGGCTCTGCGATGTAGATAAATCACAGATTATGCAGGTGTTTAACAATCTGATGTTAAATGCTGTGCAGGCAATGCCGGATGGCGGCATCATAACGATCAAGGGAGAAAATGTTCCCGGTTCTGATGCACCGGAATGGACAGGGAAGACATCTAATTATATTAAGATTAGTATAATAGATAAGGGAACAGGAATACCAGAAACTTATCTCGAGAGGATATTTGATCCGTTCTTCACTACAAAACAACAGGGAAGCGGTTTAGGCCTGCCAATCGCCTATTCTATAGTTAACAAACACAGAGGTAATATAGATGTATCATCTATAGCGGGTGAAGGATCAACTTTCATCGTTTATCTCCCTGCTTCCAAATCAGCAATACAGGACATGGATTCGGAAGAAGAGGAAGTGGAAGTTTTTGATAGCAAAATACTGATTATGGATGACGATCCAATTATAGTGGATACCGTTAAAGTCGCACTTGAAGAGCTGGGATACACAGTTATAAACTGTTCCAATGGATCAAAGGCACTCCTTATATATGAAGAAGAGTATTTGAAAGGAGAACCGTTCGACCTCGTTATCTTCGATCTGACTGTTCCGGGAGAATTGGGTGGCCTGGAAACACTGCAGATTCTGAGAGAGAAGTATCCTGATATACTGGCATTAGCTTCCAGTGGCTATCTAGATAATCCCGTTATGGGTGATCCACAAAAATTCGGTTTCTGTGATAAGATCGAAAAACCGTATAGCATTGATGATTTTATCGAGACAGTTCATAAGATTCTCAAAGATTCAGAATAATTGTAAAGAATATCATGGATGTCTTTGCGGGACTGGATCTGGGAGGTTCTTCATTAAAGTTCGGTTTCGGCAATAAGGGAACAGGTTTTCTTTCATTCAAAAGACGAAAACATGGAAATAGCGGCAGAGAAGAGATATATGACCTCCTGAAATATGCTGTCACTGATATCCTTGAAAACTGTTCAGGCAAGTATTCACTCAGAGCAATAGCTCTCGGAAGCCCTGGAAACATACAAAATACTACCGGAGAAGTTCTATACAATTCTCCAAATCTGAAAAACTGGGTTGGTGCCAACCCGGTCAGATTCCTCTCTCAGAAATTCAATCTTCCAGTACTCATCGAAAATGATGCAAATCTTATGACTTTCGGTGAATCACAGGCCAAATCGCGAGATAAGGTTTCATTACTCGGAATTACTATTGGAACAGGTATAGGAAGCGGTTTTGTATTAAATAACAGTATTTATCACGGTGATTCTTATGCTGCTCTTGAACTTGGTCATACGATAGTCGTGCCTGGTGGGAAAAAGTGTGTATGCGGAAAACTCGGTTGTCTGGAAGCTTACACTGCCATACCTGCTCTGGAAAAAGAGGCTGAATCAGTAACCGGTGAGAAAAGAAATATTGCCCAGATGCTGAAAATCTATCAGCATAATAATGATATTGCCAGAATTATCAATAACGCGTATGATAAAATTGGATTGGTCATTGCCAATGCGATAACTGTACTTGACCCGAAATATGTAATAATAGGAGGTGGAGTAACAGAATGTTCTGCCTTTGATATCTGCCCTTTATCTGACTCAATCAGTAAATACCTCAATAGTTATCAGAACGGGCAGATCCATATTGAGAAAGCTGTTTTGAAAAATCGGGCCGGTGTCTGGGGAGCTATAACTCTGGCAGAGGATAGCCTGACAAAAAAGCTATTCTGAATCGCGCAGATAGGATAATAAAAGGGGAGAAATGCTTCTCCCCTCTTTTGTCAATCCATAGATCTCATATCTTCATTACTCATATCTTATTGACGAAACTGATCAAACTTTCTATAAAACCTTCCGTAAAGGGAAGTTCAGGGTCACCATAAGTTTTCATATTCTCCTGTAGCTCGGTTGAAGAGGTACGGAACATATGGTTCATACCCTCGATAATCACCAGTTCAGCAGATTCATTCGATTCTGCAAGTTTCTGGGCATCATCTACTGAAATCTGTATATCGTTAGTTCCTTGTATTATTAGAATCGGGATGTTCAGTTTACTGATCTCTACAGCCGGATCATACTGCATACAGGAGATGAGGTAGGGCTGGATAGAGGGACGAAAAGCACTATGTAGCTCTTCACTGATATCGGAAACCATATTCCCCTCTCTCAATGAACTTATGATCTCTTCTCCTTCAGCTCTATAAGGTTCCGGCTGTCGTGAAAACTGTTCCATCAGGACATCAGCCATATTACGCCCTGCACCTGCTGCCGAAATCAATCCATCTACCTCAGTCTGACCTGCTGCCAGTATCCCTAATAATGAACCTTCACTGTGACCCAGAATCAAGATCTTGTTAAATCGTTCATCTTCTTGAAATAACTCTATCCAGCTTATCACATCCTGCACAAAGTAGTCGAATCTAATGTCTTCCTCTCTCTGTAATGAATCACTACTCTTACCTATTCCCCTTTTATCATATCTCAGGGTTGCTATCCCGAACTCTCTTAACTTTTCTGCGATCTGCCGATAGACATAACCTTTTCCAGCAATCAGAGGATTATTACCGTCCCGATCTGTGGGGCCGGAACCGGCTACGATTATTACTAAAGGATAACGTTCACCACTATTGGGGAGAACCAGGCTGCCCGAAAGGATACCGTATGTAGTCGGGACCTCTATCTCCTGTTCACCCTTGAGAGGGCTTAACTCAACAGGTTCGCGGCGTAGTCTCTCTTTTTCGCCTCTGACGAGATGAAACAATCCGTTTATTCCTGACTGAGAAAAATTTCCACTTATATACCCATCTTTCATACTACCCTGAAAAGTAGCCCTGGAACCAGCTTCCAGTACGAATGATATCTCGGGATAATCGACCTCAAGATCTGATAATTCCAGATCATACTGAAACTGCTCCGGTATAGAGATCAGCCCGCTATACCGGCTATCTTGCTCTTCTATTTCGATATGAATCTCCATCTCTGTATCCATGACTCTGATTGTTCCGATCCAATAATCTATAAATACCTGATTGTCTGCGACAATATTACCTGCTGTCAGAAACATGAAAGCTATCATAAAGATGACAAAAAATCCTCTTCTCATCTCTCCTCCTTTTCTCTATTTTTCTTCTCCTTTAAGAAAAAAATGTATGAATACAGTATGGGATACACCAATAGAAATCCTAGTAACAGAGTTGTGTGGATCAATGACAGTGTACTCCCCAACTCGAAAAAGCCCCTCAACATCATAAAAATACCACCGATAACAAAAACATAGCCACTTACTCTGTGCGTCTTGTACCAGTTCTTCTCCGATGTCAATGTCCAGGGTGTTCTGACACCGGCAAAGTAGTTCGATGGTATCTTTGGTAATATGTTCCCCAGAAAGATGAAAAGCAGCCCTATCAACACGAAGATGAAATCATCTCCTCTGATATAAGGAATACCTGATGCCCATAACAACATATAGAGATGAATAACAAGAAGGAAAAAACTAATAATTAACGATAGTCGAGGTAGTATCTGCTCAAATCGGTTGCGATCACGTTTATAACGGGGTGAAATTAAAGGAAAAAGAATAAAGGCAGCAACCAAAATTACATTCATTCCCCATAAAAACCATAAACCTGCTTCCCGACTCGAATAACTCCCTATCTCTCCCCGATAATCCCACTGTCGCGGTATCTTCTCTTCTGGACCCAATATCGCGTTGAAATAAAGTACTACCACAAGATGAATTATTACTAGTAATATCGACCACTTGAAATGTCTGATCCTATCCATCTCTTCTCCCCCTTATATCTTTAGCATTAAGATAATCCATAGCAAACTCCAATATCTCCTGAAAGATTGTTGTGTTCAATGAATATTCGACAAACTGCCCCCTCTTTCTCGAAAAAACAAGGCCCGCATTCTTCAATATTTTCAAATGTTCACTTATCGCTGGCTTGGAGATATCAAACTCTTCGGCTATCATACCGGCTGTCATCTCCTCATGCTTCCGGAGTAGCCTGATTATCTTTCGTCGATTCTCATCTGCTAACGCCTTGAAAACAGTGTTATTGTTCATCCTGACCTTCCATAGGTATTTAATTAAATATCTAAATAATTAAACGGCCGGGGCTGTCAAGTTATATCGGATAATTTGGGATAAAGTTCTTTGATACTGTATAGACAGAGAACAAAAGAATCCCATTTAGCAGCCTTAAACCTATTTATACTTGACTAAACAACGATGATTATAGGTTATTATATATGGTCTTTAACGTATAATATGATCAGGATAGGAGGTTTCGATGATAATGGAGTACTGGATCAGTCCTGAAGGGGTTATAATAGACATCGAAATCCATCCTGTTAAGACTATAGTGAAAGAACCGCACACTTTTGGCTACACACTGGACGAGATGAAGATTATCTATGCAAAGTACAGTGATGAGAACGAGATGGAGGGTGAAGCCACCAAGACGATTATTTCCGACCTTATAGAGAAGGGTTGGATTTACTGTCACCGTCGCAATTCTGAGAGTGACTGGTTAGCAGATGTCAACAAACTTGATAAGAAGACCCGTTTTAACCTTCAACTCTGGGCTCAGTTTCTTCTTCGTAAGGGTTTAACATCAGAAGATCAGACTATTCGTATTTATCGGCGATATAGAGATTTGAAGACCAAGCGAAACTTTCAGCAGGTATTGGAGGGAAACTTTTTCGACCAGTAATCCTTATTTTTATTATCCCTCTCCTCTGAATTTTTCTTATATCTGCTTGTCGACATAGCAATGATTTTTGAAAGGCTGTACTTTGCATATTTTTATTCCAATATTGAGTTTTCGCATATACATTCCTTAGATACTATAAGAGGGCTTTTAAGAACCGAAACTTCAGGCAAGAATAGTCGTCCTACCATACTCTTACCGTGAGCTGTAACGATATGCTTGGCAGGAAGAAGTTACAAGTTGATATTATGTTTCAGCGAAATACTTCTCCCAATAATTAAATATTTTCTTGACGGGCTCAAGGAAATCAGAACAGTTCAACTGAGGTTTGCTGATGAGAGAGAGAGTTATCTTATTACAGGGAGGTTTTTCCGAAGAAAGAGATATATCTCTAAGCTCTTCAACTGCTATACACAAAGCACTGATAGAACTCGACTACGAAACTATTATTCTTGATCCCGTTGATTTTACTTCCTATCTGCATCTTGGAGAGAAAATCATTTCTCTGCAGCCATATATCGTCTTTATAGGTCTACATGGCGGTGATGGAGAAAATGGGTCCATCCAGGCTTTATTACAACTACTCAATATACCCTACACAGGTTCGGATATGAGATCGAGCGCGCTCTCCATGGATAAGCAGGTGAGTTTCGCTTTCGCCTCCTCTCTTGGAGTCAAGGTCCCCGAATACACAATCATCACAGAAAGAACAAAGCAGATCACTGATCAGATTATTGATAACTTCGAAATACCGTTGGTAGTAAAACCTAACTATTCGGGGTCATCTGTCGGGATAACAATAGTTAGAGAACCTTCTGAGTTGAATCCCGCTATTGATCTTGCTTTCAAGTATAGTAGCAGGATTATTGTGCAGAGATATATAGCCGGTTCTGAACTCACGGTATCCCTGCTGGGTGAATCTCCCCTTCCGGTAGTTGAAATCAAGGTCAAGCAAGGATGGTATGACTACCGGAACAAATATACAAAAGGATGTACTATGTACGAAGTACCGGCATCTCTATCCGAAAGGGAGACGAAGGAGATACAGGAATTGAGTCTGTCAATTTTCAGAGAGTTCGGCTGTCGGGCCTATGCCCGTGTCGACTATCGATATGATGGCAATGATTTTTTCTTTCTCGAAGTCAATACTCTACCCGGGATGACCTCTCTCAGCCTGACACCTATGGCAGCCAGAGAACAAGGAATATCATTTTCTCAGCTCATAGAACGGATAATTCAATATTCACTCTGACAAGTAGTAAAAATTTACCTGACTGAAAGAAATATACGGGTATTGTTAAACAAGATATCATCAACTTTCATTCGAGCAGATAACGGAGATATAACTTATGAAGATGAAAGAGCTTAATTACTATTACAACAAATTCAAATTTGGCGAAGATATATTCCATAACCTGATGCAGAAGCAGATCAAAGAAATACTGCTGGTCTCAACCTTCTATGATGCTTTTATCTTCGAACAGGATGGGAGGCTTTCGGAACAGATCTTCGGCGAATACAGGCAACTCAATCTCAGTACTGCACCACGAGTTACCAGTGTTCCTTCGGGTAAAGATGCCTTGAATAAATTAGAGGATAACGTTTATGATCTAGTAATTCTGATGATGCGGATCGGTGAAATCGGGCCATTTGATTTAAGTAAGTTGATTAAGAAAGAGCATCCCGATTTACCGGTACTTCTCTTACTAAATGTGCAATCAGATCTGGCAATTATCGAGAACCATGCTGAGGAGATGGATTGTATCGATGATGTCTTTATATGGAATGGAGACACAAAACTCTTTCTGGCAATGGTTAAAAGTGTGGAAGATAAGATCAATGTTGCATATGATACAGAGATAGGGCTCGTTAGAGTTATCCTTCTTGTTGAAGATTCTGTACACTATTATTCTATCTTCCTCCCTTTGCTCTATTCAGTTATAATGAGGCAGACACAGAGATTAATCCAGGAAGAATTGACCGATATCAACAAAAGGTTACGTATGAGAGCTCGCCCGAAGGTTCTGCTCGTTCATTCCTATGAGGAAGCAATAGAGATTTACGAGAAGTATAAAGAGTATATTGTCGGTGTGATTTCAGATGTGAAGTACTCATATAATGGAAGAATTGCCAATGATGCGGGCATAAGGTTGATAAAGACAATCAATAAGGATCAACAGGATATACCGATAATTTTACAATCTTCAGAAACAGAGAACGAAAAGAAGGCGAAGGAATTAGGAGTCTATTTTATCGATAAGAACTCCAAGAAGTTGCTGCACAATCTGCGGGAATTTGTTATCAAGAATCTCGGTTTCGGTGATCTGATCTTTCGCGATAAAGATAATAAAGAGATAGCTCGTATAGCATCACTTAATGATATAAAAAAGGTACTTGAAACACTTCCTGACGAATCACTATTATATCATAGTAACAGTAATCACTTTTCTAACTGGCTGGTGGCGCATGGAGAAGTTGTCCTCGCCAAGAAGATCAGACCTATGAAGGTAACAGACTTCCCTACTGTTGATGACCTACGCTCTTTCCTGCTCAAGATCTTCGAAGATGTACGAAGAGAGAAGAGTAGAGGAAAAATTATCAATTTTGATGCAGCTAGCCTGACAGAGGTCGATCAGATAATTCGCCTCGCTGAAGGGTCTCTCGGTGGTAAAGGACGTGGTTTGGGTTTTTTGAATGCCCTCTTTGTCACGATGGATTTCGACAAAAAGTACCCCGATGTACGAATATCCTTACCGAGTACTGCTATTATCGGAACAAATGAATACGATACTTTCATTGATCATCTCGATATTGATGAGAGCATCTCCAGCATGACGGATCGGGATATCGATGAGACATTTCTCAAAGGTGAACTGACACCGGAGTTGATCTCTAAGCTGGAAATCTATATCGATAATATCGATTTCCCGATAGCAGTTCGTTCTTCAGGCTTACTTGAAGATTCGCAGTCCCAACCCTTTGCCGGAGTCTATAGGACATTTATGCTGCCAAATAATAATCCCGACAAGCAGGTAAGGTTAAAACAATTAATTGATGCTATTAAACTCGTTTTTTCTTCCGTATATTTACGTAATGCCCGTAGCTACATAGAAAGTTTGAACTATAAGTCTGAAGAGGAGAAGATGGCTGTGATAATTCAGGAGATTGTCGGTAGCAGCTTCAACGACACTCATTACTACCCGCACATCTCAGGTTCGGCTCAGTCTTATAACTTCTACCCCACCTCTTACATGGAAAACTCGGATGGAATTGCCTCTATAGCATTAGGATTGGGCAAATCGGTAGTTGAGGGGAAAGAGAACTATCGTTTCTGCCCGAAATACCCCAAACTCGAACCACTGCAACCGGAAGAACGGATAAAAAACTCTCAGAAAGATTATTACGCCCTCAGTTTGGAGCAGAACAGTTTCGACTTGAAGGAGGGAGAAGATGCAACCCTTGTCCGTCTTGACCTGAAAACAGCTGAAAAAGAGGGTGCTTTGACCAATCTAGCTACTGTCTGGGATTATCAAAACAATCGTTTTGTCGATTCCCTGACAACACCGGGAATTCGGGTATTGACCTTTCCAGGTATCCTGAAATACAATCAATTCCCTCTCGCCGAGATTCTGCAAGAGATACTTGAGATCGGCGAGATTGCTCTTGGAACTCCAGTAGAGATCGAATTTGCCGTCAATCTGCATCAGAACAAATCTCGAGGAATCCTTCCAACCTTCTATATACTGCAGATCAGGCCACTCTCGATTGCTATTGAGAGTTATAATATTGATACTGACAACCTCGACAGGGAACATCTGCTACTCTATACAGAAAAGGGTATGGGAAATGGAATAATAGATAGTATCTATGACATAGTCTATATTGATCATAGTAAATTCGACAAGACCAGAACGATAAAGATTCAGAGTGAGATAGAAGAGCTGAACAGAGAAATGCAGGATAATGATCGTGACTATATACTTTTAGGGCCAGGCAGATGGGGATCAAGAGACCGGTTTTTAGGCATACCTGTCAGATGGGCACAGATCAACAGAGCCAAAGTAATAGTGGAAACAGGTTTGGAAGATTTTCTAATAGAGGCCTCACAGGGAACTCATTTCTTCCACAATATTGTTGCCATGCAAGTTGGCTATTTCACCATCCCTTATGTTTCTGATAACGATTTTATCGATTGGGACTGGTTGAAAGAGCAGAAAGAAGTAAAGAGGACTGAATTTCTGGTTCATGTCCGTGTTGACCATCCACTGTTAGTCAGGATGGATGGAAAGAAGGGTATAGCACTGATAGAAAAATGATGGCTTCAGAAGTTTACACCAATTTCAATTTCTGAGAGGAAGATGAAGAAGATCGAGATCAAAGATTTGAACTATTATTATAACAAGTTCAAATATGGAGATGACACCTTTCACAGTCTGATGCAATACCGCATCAGGGATATTCTTCTGGTATCAACCTTTTATGATGCTTTTATCCTGGAACAGGATGGACATCTCTCTGTCAGATTGTTCGGTGAATATCAACAGCTTGACCTCTCTAATTATCCGAGAATAGTAACAACCCCGTCAGCCGAAGAGGCTCTTAGATTAATTGGTGAAGAGCATTTCGACCTTGTTATTACCCTTGAGAATGTCGGACGGATTTCTTCATTAGACCTGGCACGTAAGATCAAGACTCTCGACAGAGATTTACCGATCCTGCTCCTGCTCAATAAGACAACCAATCCGCTACACTTCGAGAACAATGCAGAATATGCCGAATACTTCGATGATATATTTTACTGGGATGGTGATGCAAAGATATTCCTGACTATGGTAAAACTTATTGAGGACAGCCGCAATCTCCGGCATGATACAGAAGTAGGATTGACCCGCGTTATTCTCCTATATGAAAAGTCGATCAAGTATTATTCGAAATTCCTCCCTCTGATATACTATGAACTCGTTCAGCAGACTCAAAGACTGATCAAAGAGGAGTTAAATGACGTTAATAAGCGTCTTAGGATGCGGGCCAGGCCTAAAGTCATCCTTGTACACAACCTGCAGGAAGCCCTCGCTATATTCGATCAGTACAGGGAGTATATTACCTGTGTAATCTCTGCAGAGAATTCGGTGGTCGACAAGAAGCCCCACCTTTGCTATAAAATAGATGGCCTGTCTCTCTTTAAAAGAATCAGAGAGCTGGATCAACGAACCGCCCTGATGCTTCACTCTTCTGATCAGAGTATTATAAAGGATGCCCTTGATCAGAGTATCTATTACCTCTATGAGAATTCACCATCATTCTGGCGAAATTTCCGTGATTTTTTACACACGAGCCAGGGATTCGGAGATTTCATCTTCCGCGACCAGAGTGGCAAGATGATTGATTCAGCAGACTCAATGCGGCAATTTGAAGCTAAACTTAAGGTAATCCCTGATGAGTCACTGAAATACCATGCCGAATTAAATCATTTCTCTACCTGGCTGATAGCTCATGGAGAGTTTCAGGTCGCTAGAGTGATAGCACCCAAAAAAATTGATGATTTCCACGATATTCCAGCATTGAGAGAGTATCTCATCACCGTTTTTCAGTATGTCAATCAGCAGAAAAACCGGGGTAAACTCGTTCAATTCAATGAAGATAGCCTGACCGACCCGAAGCAGATCGTAAGGCTTGCCGAAGGCTCTCTGGGCGGCAAGGGCCGTGGTCTCGCCTTCCTCAATGCACTCTCCGAGACCATGGAGTTAGATGAACTTTTCCCCGATATTGATATCAGACTCCCCTGCACAGGGATCATAGGAACCGATGAGTTTGACTCTTTTATTGAGAGAAACAAGCTCAATCTCGATTTCTCCAAGTATACTGATGATGAGATCGACAAAATGTTTCTTGCCGGCAGACTCTCCGATACTCTTCTGGAGAGGCTGAAGATCTATCTCAATAAAATGCGGAAACCGATTGCGGTCAGGTCTTCCGGCCTGCTGGAGGATTCACAGTCTCAGCCTTTTGCTGGAGTTTATCGGACTTTTATGCTACCCAACAACGATTCGAACGATACTATCCGTCTTCGGAAGCTATGTGAAGCTATAAAACTCATCTTCGCGTCGATATATCTGAAGAATACCAGAGATTACATCGAGGGGATCAATTTCAAGATCGAAGAAGAGAAGATGGGAGTGATTCTACAGGAGGTTGTGGGAGAACAATACGATACCCTCTACTATCCACATTTCTCTGGAGTTGCTGAATCTTATAACTATTATCCAACTTCCTATATCAAGCACAGTGATGGTATTGCCTCCCTGGCTGCCGGCTTGGGCAAATCGGTCGTGGATCGGGAGAAGAGTTACAGCTTCTGTCCCAGTTATCCCCGTATCGAGTTTATGCAACCATTCAGAGTAGTGGAATATAGTCAGAATCATATGTATGCCATTGATCTTTCGCGAAAGGATTTCCAGCTCTCTGCAGGCGAGGATGAGACACTGGTCAAAATGAAAATCAGTAACAAAGAGAAAGATGGCCCTCTCGTAAATCTTACCTCTGTCTGGGATTATGAGAATAATGCCTTCATAGAGGGGACCTATATCAAAGGACCGCGTGTAATTACTTTCCGGTCTGTTACCCATTTCAATATCATTCCCCTGGCTGATGTTCTCAACCTTATTCTTGATATAGGTGAAAAGGCGATGGGCATACCTGTCGAGATTGAATTTGCAGTAAAACTGTACGATAATAGTAGTGAAGACCACAACGAAAAGAAGGCTTCATTCTATCTCTTACAGATCAGGCCATTGAATGTAAGCAAAGAGAGAGTCAGTATCGATCTTAATTCTATTGACAGGAATAATCTTCTTCTATTATCTACCTGTGCACTGGGAAACGGTGCTATGGAAGAGATACACGATCTTGTATTCCTGGTTCCGGAATGCTTCGATAACAGCAGAACCCTGTTAATGAGAGATGAGATTGATATTCTGAACGAAACTATGCGAAAAGAAAACAGAGATTATATCCTGATCGGACCCGGTAGATGGGGATCTAGTGACCCCTATCTCGGTATTCCTGTTAAATGGGCTCAGATAAATAGAGCCAGAGTGATTGTGGAAGTAGGATTGAAGAATTTTAATGTTGAAGCGTCTCAGGGTAGCCATTTTTTCCAGAATGTTCTCGCAATGGAAGTTGGCTATTTTACAGTGCCCTATGGGACCGAGAATGATTTTATTTCCTGGGATTACCTCAACGACCAGACCGCATATAATAAAACAGAGCACTTTGTGCATCTGCGGAGTAAGAAGCCTTTTATCATAAAAATAGATGGTAGAAAGGGTTGTGCTGTCATAATGAAACCAGATAAGGTGATTTGAGATACAAAAATGAAGAATAGGTTTTTATATGTTTGAGCCATAAGGCAGTCAATAGTAATATACTACTCAGTTAGTATAAATCGTAAGCAAAAAACGTTGGAGGTGTCAATGAGTTTACAAGAATTCATGTACAAAATCAAGGCAAGGAATCCGAATGAACCAGAATTTATTCAGTCCGTTGCCGAAGTAATCGAAAGTATCTGGCCAGTATATCAGGCCAATCCTCAATTTCAACAAGCAAATATTCTCGATCGTCTTGTCGAGCCGGAAAGAATCATCATGTTCAGAGTTCCCTGGGTAGCAGATAATGGAGAGATAG
>Ga0334892_1000781_pt1 | contig 33775 bp, 30 predicted proteins | sample GraSluR3_MG_4_FD_207213 | JGI IMG/M metagenome (GOLD analysis project Ga0334892, IMG submission 207213) | Sludge microbial communities from methane-producing bioreactor in Wageningen University, Netherlands - Granular Sludge_15_04-R3 | ecosystem: Engineered > Bioreactor > Anaerobic >...
CAACCCTTATTGTTTTTCTGAAATCGCGTAAAAAAACGGCTAAAAATATTTTGCTTTCTTTTTTCCTGGGATGTGGCCTTCTTTTGACTGTTTTGTATGTTCTGATTCCCGGAACCATGTGGTTTTTCTCTGTTTCAGAAATATTGTTTGTCAACCGCTTTCATCTGCCGTTGAATTCGGGGATAATTTTCAGCGTTCTTTTTCTTGGCGGTTTGATTGCTTATGGAATATATTTTTTTCAGAAGAATGGAAGCCCGAAAATCGCGCTTGCTGTTTTTTCCACAGCGCTTGTTTTAACGGGTTTTTCGGTTTACGCGGTTAATCTTGTTCGCTCGCAGGCCGGGCCACCTGTAAATTTTGGCGAACCCGACAACATTTTTTCATTAATCGATTACCTTAACCGGGAGCAGTATCCCCAAAGACCACTTTTGTACGGTCAAAACTACAATTCGCCGGTTATTGGAGTGAAAGAGCGGAAAACCAGAGATTTCGATGGAACCAGATATGTGGAGCGCGATTTGTCTTCTGTTTATACATTATCTCCGGAAACCTGTACTGTCTTTCCACGGATGTACAGCAGCGATCCCGGTCATACGGAAGCTTACAAAAACTGGGTAAATATTACAGGGAAAAGAGTTAGCACGGTTAACGGTGCCGGGCAAACGGAACTACTTACCATCCCGACTTTGGGAGAAAACATTGCATTTTTTTTTCGTTTTCAGGTGGGGCACATGTTTTGGCGCTATTTTATGTGGAACTTTTCGGGAAGGCAAAACGATATTCAGGGCAGGGGAGAACCAACAAAAGGAAACTGGATTTCCGGGATAAAACCCATCGATGCGTTAAGGCTTGGTCCGCAAAATAACATGCCGCACTGGATGAGGAATAACCGCGCCCGGAATACTTACTTTTTCATTCCTTTTATACTCGGATTTCTTGGGGCTGCTTATCATTTTAAGAAGGATAAGGTTTCCTTTTTCAGCGTTTTGTCACTGTTTTTACTGGCCGGAATAGGCCTGGTGATATACATCAATGAAATTCCTTTGGTTCCCCGCGAGCGAGATTACGTATATGTGGGCGCTTTTATGGCCTTCAGTATTTGGATTGGATTCAGTTTTGCCGGTCTTGCTGAGTTTGCAGGCCGCAAAGTTTCGTCGAAGTCGATACCAATTTTGTTGTTTGTGGTTATTTTTTTGGGAAGTCCCGCTTTGTTGCTCTCGCAAAATTTTAACGACCATAACCGTTCGAACCGTTATGTGACGCGCGATTTTGCCGCAAATATCCTTAATTCCTGTCCACCCAATGCTATCCTTTTTACCAGCGGCGATAACGATACTTATCCGGTTTTGTATTGCCAGGAAGTAGAAAATATCAGGACCGATGTGCGAGTGGTTGTAATGCCGTTTGTGAGTGCAAACTGGTTTATTAATCAGCTAAAAATGAAAAAGAACCAGTCTGAGGGATTGAAAATGGAGCTTCCGCAAAGGGCAATTGATGAAGGAAAACTGGATTATGTGGCCGTTCTTGACAGAATTGACAGAACGGTTGATTTTGCAGAAGTGCTTAGGTTTTTAGCCGGCGACGTACCGGGAACAAAACTGAAAATGAGAAGTGGGGATTCTCTTGGATTTATACCTTCCAAAGAGTTGTTTTTTAATGTTTTGGCAGATGGTGAGACAGGGCAGATCCCGGTTTCACTGAAAAACAGGGAGACGTTGTATAAACATGAACTTGCTTTCTGGGATATTGTGGTTTCCAACGCGGCTACCCGCCCTGTATGTTTTGTGTCGAAAGCAGAAGCGCAAAATCATGGATTGTTGAATTACGTCAGGCAGGAGGGATTGGTTTACCGGGTTGTGCCGCAAAAAAACGATTTGAAACATGCGATGGAAAATCCTCCGGCTGATACCGATCGTATGTATGCGCAACTGATGGAGGAGTTTTCATGGGGAAATATCGATAACCCTGATGTGAACATTGACTATTTTTCGAAATACAATACCGGCGTTTTCCAGTTGCAGAATGTTTTTAACTCGCTGGCCGATAATTTGCTTGAAGAAGCAAAAACTGAAAAAGCCCGTGCTGTGCTGAAAAAGAGCATTTCGCTTTTCCCTGTTTCCGTATTTCAATATAATAACTACTCGTTGCAACAAATCGAATTATTGTTCGACGCCGGATTAAACGATTCGGGGTTGCAGTTTTTGAATGGTTTTTTGCAATCGGTACAAGCCAACCTGAGTTATTATGCGCAGTTTGAAAAACGCCAACAGAAAGCGTTGAATTTCGACATTATGACCGAAATGTATTATTACCAGCAACTTTTACAACTCATACATTCCCGGAAGTTGAGTGAAAAGTTTCCTGATGCAAAGCAGAGCTTCGAAGATTTTGCTATACTTTTCAGCGATAGCTTGTAAAAAGTTCTATATCCCCGGGAAAGCACACGTATCGCCATTAAACGGCTGATTAAATACCGAATCGGTTTTGAACGGGATAATCAGAATCGATGCTGAATCGGCGGAAGGTATGTTGGAGTTTCCGGTTTTTTGCTGAAAGTTGAAAACCGAAAAAAACAAAATAACCGATACCAGCGCTGCTTTGGCCGGAATACCTTTCAGCGAAAAAAACCACCCAAACAAACCGGTGAATGAATTCTGCCTGATATTGCTCCGGCTTTCCTTCAGCATAAAGAAATAGTCAAGCCGGTTTTTTACCGAAGTATCCGGTTTGCAATCCAGTTCGTCATTCCTGAATAGTTCACTCAAATAGTTATCTGTCAATTCATTTTTCATCGTCTAACCCTCCTTTTCCTGCTGAATTTTTACAAGTTTTGCCAATTCGTTCCGGGCATAAAAAAGCCTTGATTTTACCGTCCCTTTTGGCAGATTTAAAATTTCTGAAATTTCTTCGAGGCTAAAGTTTTCGCGGTATTTTAGCACCAAAATTTCCCTTGACTTTTCAGAAAGTCCGTTCATTTTACTAAAAGCGGTTTCGAGTAACCGGCTTTTGTTCTCTTCGCTAAAATCAGTTTCATCCGGTACATTTTCGGAGAAAGTGGCCTGCAAAACGGTATTGCGCGTCACTCGTTTGCGGTATTCGTTTTTGCACATGTTGTGTGCTACCGAAAAAATCCATTTTCTGAAAGAGTAAGCCGGATTGAAAAGCTGCGGTTTGTCTATAATTTTCAGGAAAATATCCTGTAAAAAGTCGTTGGCTGTCTCTTCGCAACTGCCCAGCATTCGGTAGAAATAGTAAAAAAGCCGCTCGTGGTACCGATCATACAACTCGTCAAATGCCGGCCGGTCGCCCCCTCCGATGTTTTTCATCAGCGTTTCGTCAGTTAATTCTTTTATATTTTTTCGGTTAAAAATCACTTTCGTTTTAATATCAAAAAAATAATTCCGCAATACGATAATAAAATGACAACCGGTGCCAGCGTAATTCGCCTAAAACTGTAAATCTCAGGATTAAAGTTATCTTTTTCCGGCATTGGCCCTGCCATTAAAAAGAATCCGGCAAACAATATTAATAAAATGATAATTAATAAAGTGGCTTTTTTCCGATTAAAAATTTCCATCTTTAAAGTTCGTAAATAAAGTATATAAAAGTACACGCGAAAACCGAAAGGTTCAAAACAGAGCAACATTTTTTTATTATGGAACAAAAAGTAAAGGCATTTAAAGAATTACTCGACATAATGGACGAACTGCGGGAAAAATGCCCGTGGGACAGGGAACAAACACTGGAGTCGCTTAGAAAGCTAACCATAGAGGAAACCTACGAACTGGCAGATGCCATTTTAAAAAATGATTTGCAGGGAATTAAAAAAGAACTGGGCGATTTGATGCTGCATATCGTTTTTTATGCAAAAATCGGGTCCGAAAAAGGAGCATTTGATATGGGCGATGTTTTGGAAGGAATCAATAAAAAACTGATTTACCGCCACCCGCATGTGTTTGGCAATGTGGATGTGAATGGTTCGCCCAAAAAAGTGGAAGAAAACTGGGAAGCGCTTAAATTGAAAGAAAAAGGCGGGAATAAACGCGTGCTGGAAGGCGTTCCTGCCGCCATGCCGGCGTTGGTAAAAGCCAACCGCATTCAGGAAAAAGCCAGTGGCGTGGGTTTCGACTGGGAATACAAAGAGCAGGTTTGGGATAAAGTGAAAGAAGAAATTAATGAACTGGCACACGAAATCGACCTGGTGGACAAAGACAAAATAGAAGCCGAGTTTGGCGACCTGTTTTTTGCCATGGTAAATGCCGCCCGCCTTTACGGAGTTGACCCCGAAGCCGCCCTGGAGCGCACCAACCTGAAATTCATCAAGCGATTCAACTATCTGGAAAGTAAGACACTGATGGAAGGGAAAGATTTGCACAAAATGACTCTGGCAGAGATGGATGTGATTTGGGAGAAGGCTAAATCGGAAGAGTGAAAAAATACTGAAATGTGTTTTTCTTTCCTCCGGCATTCATTCAGAACTTTTTCGATTCTGCAACTGTTTTTTCAGGTGTAAATATTTGTTTTTATGCTGAACAATAGATTGAATTGTTCAGCAAATTTATGCAGAATTGTTATTTTTATCATTTTAACCGGGGATTGAAGGTTTGGAAATGAAATGAAATTACCTGATTTTTTATGGAAAAGCGTTATTCAAAAATACGAATCAGAGAAAGCGGACAACACAAAACAGTTGAAATCGGTTCGAGGCTTAAACCTGAAATTGTTTCTTCTGTAATAAAAAAGTGGCAGTCACTCATCGACGTCACTGCAAAAATTGTGAATGTGCCATCTGGATTAATTATGAAGCTGAACGAAGATGCCATCGAGGTTTTTGTGAAGAGTAACACCGATGGAAATCCTTACGAAGCAGGTGAAGAATCAAAACTCATTTACGGGTTGTATTGCGAAACCGTGATTGGAACACAGAAGCAACTGTTGATACCTGATGCCACTAAAAGTAAGGTTTGGAATGAAAACAACCCCGATGTGGATATAAATATGATTTCATACCTCGGTTTGCCCATCAACTGGCCCGACGGTGAAGTTTTCGGAACGGTTTGCCTGCTCGATAACAAAGAAAACAGGTATAACCCGGATTACATCGGTTTACTCAGCCAGGTGAAAAACCACATTGAAACCGATTTGCAGCTACTGGTAGCCAACAAAGAACTCGCCGAAAAAAATAACGAACTGGAACAAACGAACACAATTAAATCGAGGTTTCTTTCACTTATTTCACACGACGTAAGGGGAGGTATTGGCGTTTTGGACGAATTTTTAAAACTAACCATCGAAAACATCGATAATTACGATAAACCGAGGCTGAAAATGATTTTACATTCGCTAAGTCAGAATGCCGGTTCGGCCTACCAAACCCTCGAAAGTCTTTTAAGATGGTCGAAAAACGATTTGCTGGATCTGGAGCCGGATATGCATTCTGTGAATGTAGTTCAGGTGATTGAAAATTTGCTTTTTTATTTTCAGCAGGCTTTCTTAATGAAAGAAATTCAGGTAGTTAAGAAATTTAGTCAGGATCAAATAGTTGTTCTGGCCGACGAGAATATGCTGGTTACCTCCCTGCGAAATATCATTTCCAACGCCATAAAATTTAATCAAGCAGGAGGTAAAATATTCATCAGGGCTTACCAACACGATAATAAAACCGTCATCGAGGTAGAAGACACCGGGATAGGGATGAGCCCTGAAAAAGTAAATGAGCTGTTCAGTTACAAAAAGGGAAGTACCGGAAAAGGAGCTGGCATCGGGCTGATCCTTGCCAAAGAATTTCTGGATAAAAATGATGCTGAATTACAGGTAAAGAGTGAAACGGACAGGGGAACCAGGTTTATAATTTCTATATGAAAAAGCCAGAGAAAAAGATTCCGCAAAAAAGATCCGATGCTGATGACGCCGGATATAAAAAGGCTGTTGAAGAACAAATAAAAAGTTTAAATCTTTTAAACAACCTTGCTGAACAGGTTCCCGGCGTGGTTTATCAGTATCGGCTTTATCCCGACGGAAGTTCGGCTTTTCCATACGCCAGCCCCGGAATGTGGGATATTTACGAAGTAACTCCCGAAGAAGTCAGGAAAGATGCATCACCGGTTTTTTCCCGCATTCACCCCGATGATTTCGATTACATTGTGGATACAATCACCGAATCGGCTAAAAATCAAACGAATTACGAAAGTGAGTTTCGTGTGATTCTTCCGAAACAGGGTCTGCGATGGAGGCACTCCAACGCCAAACCCGAATTGCTGGAAGACGGAAGCACCCTTTGGCACGGAATTATTACCGATGTTACCGAACGAAAGTTAGCCGAAGAGGCCAGGGAAAAAAGCGAAGAAAAGTACCGAATTCTTTTTGAAACCATGACTCAGGGTGTGGTTTATCAAAGTGCAAACGGAGAAATAATTTCAGCCAACCCGGCTGCAGAAAAGATTCTTGGGTTGAGCATTGACCAAATGATGGGAAGGACATCCATCGACCCACAGTGGAAAGCGGTTGACGAGAATAAAGATCCTCTTCCCGGCGAAAAGCACCCGGCAATGATTGCACTGCAAACCGGAAAAGAAGTGAAAAATTTTACCCAGGGAATCTTTAATCCCCAAAAAAACGAATATGTTTGGATTTTGATTAACTCTATTCCTCAGTATAAAGCCGGCGAAAAAAAGCCTTTCCAGGTATTTTCCACATTTCTTGAAATAACCGACCGCAAGAAAGCCGAAGAAGCGCTATCCCATTCTCATGAATTGATGAAATATATCATAGAACACAACCAAAGTGCTGTGGCTGTTCACGATAATAATCTGAATTATATATTTGTAAGTCAACGTTATTTGGACGATTACAGGGTGAAAGAAAAGGATGTAATTGGAAAACATCACTACGAGGTTTTTCCCGACCTTCCTGAAAAATGGCGAAAAGTCCATCAGAAAGCGTTGCGCGGAATTGTTTCAAAGGCTGATGATGATAAATATGTACGTGAAGATGGTACAATCGACTGGACCCGCTGGGAGTGCCGCCCGTGGTGCGAAGCCAACGGTTCTATTGGCGGGATTATCGTTTACACCGAGGTAATTAACGAGCAAAAACGAAAAGAAGAAGAAATCAAAAAATTGAACCATCGGCTTGAGATTTTGATTGATTCGATTCAACAGCTTTCTTCGGCACAATCGCTTGACAGTGTTCAGGATATTGTGTCCAAATCAGCCCGCAAACTCATTGGCGCCGATGGAGCTACATTGGTTTTCAGAGAAAACGACTATTGCTTTTATGTGAACGAAGATGCCATTCAACCGCTATGGAAAGGAAAACGTTTTCCGGTAAATGATTGCATCAGCGGATGGGTAATGCTCAATAAGGAATCTGTCATTATTGAAGATATTTATGCTGATGAGCGCATTCTTAAAGAGGTTTACAATCCTACATTTATAAAAAGCCTCGCCATGGTTCCGGTAAATATCTCGGAACCCATTGGCGCCATCGGGAATTACTGGAAAGAAAAATATACACCCACCGAAACCGAAATGCAGTTGCTGCAAACCCTTGCCGATGCTGCTGCCCGTGCCATTGAAAACATAAATCTTTATGCCGAACTGGAAGACCGGGTAAAACTTCGTACGGAGCAGTTGCAGGCGGCAAACAAAGAGTTGGAAACGTTTACCTACTCGGTTTCGCACGATTTAAAAGCCCCATTGCGGGGGATCGACGGCTACAGTAAACTCCTGCTCGACGAATATGGCGGAAGTTTAAACGAAGAAGCGACCCATTTCATCAAATCCATCCGCAGTTCCACGCTGCAAATGAACCAGCTCATCGATGATTTGTTAAGCTATTCCCGGCTGGAACGCAGCCAGATAAAACAGGAAAAAATTGCCATTAAGCCGTTTGTTGAGCAATTATTGGCAGGATATTCCAGCGAGTTTAATAAAACTGGGACGGTAATAAAAGCGGAAATTCCTGAAAAACAGATTATCGCCGATTCTACCGGGCTTTCCATTGCCCTGCGTAATTTCATCGAAAATGCCCTGAAATTTTCAGGGGGTAAAACGGCCCCTTCCATCGAAATTGGTTTTTATGAAGAAAACGATTGCTGGATTATTTTCGTAAAAGACAACGGCGTTGGTTTCGATATGAAATACCACGATCGTATCTTTGAAATATTTCAGCGCCTGCACCGGGCAGAAGATTTTTCGGGCACCGGAATTGGTCTGGCCATGGTAGCAAAAGCACTGCAGCGTATGGGGGGAAAAGCCTGGGCGAAAAGCACACCTGGAAAGGGATCAACTTTTTTTATTGAAATACCAAAAATTGAATCAATATGACCGAGACAAATAACAATCAACCCATTTTGCTGGTTGAAGACAACCCGGTAGATTTGGATCTCACCATGCGGGCATTTAAATCGCAAAAACTCGACAACCCGGTATTAACAGCGCGCGATGGTGAAGAAGCGCTGGCTTATATCGAAACTTGGGAAAAGGGTGAGCCACGGCCCGTGGTTATTTTGCTCGATTTGAAAATGCCAAAAGTAAATGGTTTGGAAGTATTAAAGGTGCTCAAATCGCATCCTGCGTTTAAAACAATTCCGGTGGTCGTACTAACCACTTCTTCTGAAACATCCGATGTGCGGGAGGCATATCAGCTTGGGGCCAATTCTTACATCGTAAAACCGGTTGATTTTGAAAAATTTTTAGACGTGGCCAAACAAATTGATCTTTATTGGAGAGTGCTAAACAGGCCGGATGATTTTTAAAATACCTGAATTCATGAAAATTTTACTGCTTGAAGACAATACCGCGGATGCAGAACTCACTATCCGAACCCTGAAAAAAACATGGACGGGTTGTACAGTTAAGCACATTGTCACAATAAGGGAAGCCAAAGAAATTCTCGCCGGGAAACCTGAATTTGATATCGCCCTGCTCGACATGCAACTGCCCGACGGCAGCGGGATGGATGTATTAATTGAAATCAGACAAAAGAAACTGGATTTGGCTGTAGCCATGCTTACCGGCTCGGGCGACGAGGAAGTGGCCGTAGCCGCACTGAAAGCCGGCGCCGACGATTACACCGTGAAACACCCGGGATACACGGACAAAGTACCGCAAACTGTTGAACTTGCCCTGGAAAATTATAGAAAATACAGCGAACGGGCATCAGACGTCATCCATGTATTGTATATTGAACACAATGCCGCCGATGTGGATTTAACCCGGCGTCACCTGATGCGCTATGCTCCCTTCATCAGAATTACCAATGTACCGAGCGCTGAAAAAGCGCTTGAATTACTCCCCGGAGTTGCGATCGCGCCCGGAGATTGGAATTATCAGTTGGTTTTAATGGACTACCGTTTGCCTGGGATGAATGCCCTTGAGATTATCAAGGAAATCAGGCAGGAGCGGCATCTCGACATTCCCATACTGATTGTTACCGGCCACGGCAATGAAGAGGTGGCGGTGCAGGCCCTAAAAATAGGCGCCAGCGACTATCTGGTAAAACGCGAAAATTACCTTACACGCCTTCCTTCACTCATTACCAGTGCTTTTCAGCATTGCGAATTATTCAGAAAGCAAAAAGCCCTTGCCGAAAGCGAAGCCAAATATCGCCTGCTGGCCGAAAATTCCGGCGATGTGATTTTTACTCTTGATTTCGATTTGATTTACACATATATCAGTCCGGCTATTTATTCCATGCGCGGGTTTACCCCTGAAGATATAGTTGGCAGAAAAATTTCAGAAATACTTACACCTGCTTCCTTTAAAAAAGTCAAAGAAATATTTCAAGGGGTGTTGCCAAAAATGCAAAGCGGTAAGGTGTCACTGGAGCCTATGGTGATTGAACTGGAAACTTTAAAAAAGAATGGAACGACCATTTGGGTTGAAGTTAAGGTCTCCGTTTCCTTCGATGCAAAAGGAAACCCGGTTGGTATTTTAGGAGTTTCGCGCGATGTTTCAAAGCGAAAGGGGGTGCAGGAAGAGCTTCGGAAACTATCGCAAGCTGTCGTTCAAAGTCCTGTAAGTATCACCATTACAGACATTGATGGAAACATCGAGTTTGTAAACCCACAGTTTACCAAACTCACGGGTTACACACCGGAAGAAGTGAAAGGCAGGAATCCACGCATATTGAAGTCTGGTAAACAGCCCGCGGCTCTTTATAAAGAGCTGTGGGACAACATTTTGTCGGGTAAAGAATGGCATGGAGAACTGGAAAATAAAAAGAAAAACGGCGAACTTTACTGGGTTAGCGAAAGCATTTCTCCGTTGGTTGATGAAGCAGGTGAAATAACACATTTTGTATCAATAAAAGAAGATATTACTGAACGAAAAAGAATGCTCCACGACCTGATTGAAGCAAAAGAAAAATCCGAAGCCGCCGACCGCCTCAAAACGGCTTTTCTTAACAACATTTCGCACGAAGTAAGAACGCCACTGAACGGCATTTTAGGTTTTGGTCAGTTTCTTGTTCAGCCTGATTTAACTCAAATTGAAAAAGAACAGTACCTGAAGATACTGCAAAAAAGCAGTTACCGGTTAATCAATACCATTACCTCGTTTATGGATATTTCGCTCATTACTTCAGGCAATATGCCGGTGCTTAAAAAAATGTTTCCGTTGCAGCCCTGGATGAATGAAGTAAACGAACTGGTGGAACCGCTATGCCGGGAAAAAGAACTTAATCTTCAAATTACTCCTTCTTTGAACTCGCTGGAAGGTATTAAAGCAGTTACTGATGCAGAACTTCTGAAAAAAGTATTTGTACATTTGCTCGACAATGCCATAAAGTTCACGAATCAGGGAACCGTTTCTTTCGGCTGCCTGGTTAAAGATGAAACCCTTTATGGTTTTGTGGAAGATACCGGAGTTGGAATCGATGCAAGCATGCTAAAAACAGTTTTTAAACATTTTACACAGGAAAACCCAAGTACTTCCCGCGGACATGAAGGGAGTGGTCTTGGACTATCCATCGCAAAAGGGTTGGTTGAATTGCTGGGGGGTGAAATTTCTATCGAGTCAGAAAAGGGAAAAGGCACACGGGCGCAATTCTCCGTTCCGGTTTAGAAAAACCTGTACCCCTGCCTGTAAGCGGTTAATAAACAGGAGGATCAGTTGAAATGAATTACAACAGGAAGGGGATAGCAAGGATTCAAAAATAGGGTTTGCAAAATCAATCTCAACATTTGTCAAACAAACCTTCCGGTTCGATTGTAATTTTATATGAATCATTATCTTTGCACCTCTTAAAAAAGAATGAACAACATGATTAATATTTCGCTTCCTGATAACAGTGTGAGAGCTTTTCCGGAACCGGTTACCGGTCTGGAAATTGCACAGTCCATATCGTCGCGGCTGGCAAAAGATGTTTTGTCGGTTTCAGTGAACGGCGAAATCTGGGATTTAACCCGCAAAATTACCGGGGATGCAACAATAAAACTTCACACCTGGAACGACCGACAGGGGAAGGAAGCATTCTGGCATTCATCGGCCCACCTGATGGCCGAAGCTATTGAACATTTTTACCCGGGCACCAAATTCGGTATCGGTCCAACCGTTGATGTAGGTTTTTATTACGATATAGCTATGCCCAACGGACAGCAGCTTACCGAAAAGGATTTGCAGAAAATTGAGCAGAAAATGCTGGAACTGGCCCGTCAAAAGAATGACATCGTACGGAAAGAGATTTCCAAAAAAGATGCTCTGGATATGTTCACTCAAAAAAATGACGAGCTGAAACAGGAACTCATCGGTGAACTGGAAGACGGAACCATTTCTTTATATGAACAAGGAAATTTTATTGATTTGTGTCGCGGGCCGCACCTGCCAAACACAGGTTACATAAAGGCTATAAAATTAACTTCCATTGCCGGCGCCTACTGGCGGGGCAACGAAAACAACCGGATGCTTACCCGCGTTTACGGAGTTACTTTTCCCAAACAAAAAATGCTGGAAGAGTACCTGATAATGCTGGAAGAAGCCAAAAAACGCGACCATCGCAAAATTGGCAAAGAGATGGAGTTGTTTGCTTTCTCGGAAGCCGTAGGGCAGGGGCTGCCGCTCTGGTTGCCCAAAGGTGCACAGTTACGTATGCAGCTGGAAGATTTCCTGAAAAAGGTGCAAAAATTGTTTGGTTACGACCAGGTTATTACACCGCATATTGGCGATGTGAAACTGTACAAAACTTCAGGCCACTACGAAAAATACGGGAAAGATTCGTTTCAGCCCATTACCACACCTGCCGAGGGTGAAGAATATTTGCTGAAGCCGATGAACTGTCCGCACCACTGCGAGATTTACAAGGTAAGACCGCATTCGTATAAAGATTTACCGGTTCGCATGGCAGAGTTCGGTACTGTTTACCGGTACGAACAAAGCGGCGAACTGCACGGATTAACACGCGTGCGTGGTTTTACACAGGACGATGCGCACATTTTCTGCCGGCCCGACCAGCTAAAGGACGAATTCAAAAAAGTAATCGATATTATTTTTATCATTTTCAAAGCTTTGAGTTTTGATGATTATACCGCCCAGATTTCTTTGCGTGACCCGAATACCCCGGAAAAATACATAGGCAAAGCCGAAAACTGGGACAAAGCCGAACAGGCCATTATTGAAGCCTGCGAAGAAAAAGGCCTGAAAACAGTTACTGAAGTTGGCGAGGCTGCATTTTACGGGCCCAAACTCGATTTTATGATTAAAGACGCGCTGGGCCGCAGCTGGCAGTTGGGAACCATTCAGGTGGATTATAATCTTCCCGAACGTTTCGAACTTGAATACATCGGAGCAGACGACAATCGTCACCGCCCCGTAATGATACACCGCGCGCCGTTTGGTTCAATGGAGCGTTTTGTAGCTGTGCTGATTGAACATACCGCCGGGAAATTTCCGCTTTGGCTTGCTCCCGAGCAGGCGGTTGTTTTACCAATCAGTGAAAAGTTTAACGATTATGCCCAAAAAGTTTCAGGTTTGCTAAATAATTCCGATATTCGCACCGTTGTTGACGACCGTAATGAGAAGATTGGTAGAAAGATACGCGACAACGAACTGAAAAGAATACCTTATCTGCTGATTGTTGGCGAGAAAGAACAGGAATCGGAAACGGTCTCGGTCCGCCGCCAGGGAGAAGGAGATATAGGAGTTAAACAAATTGGTGAGTTTGCCGGTTTTATTTCAGATGAAGTTAGAAATCAATTATCCGGATTGTATAACTAACTAAATAATAGGAGGATTTAACTATAGCTATTAAAAGAAGAGGAGGCGGGCGGCCTTTCATGAGAAGGGATACAGCACCGCAACACAGGATTAACAGAAATATTACCGCGCCGCAGGTGCGGGTAGTTGGAGAGAATATTGAAAACCAGGGAGTTTATCCCCTGCGTGATGCGTTGCGAATGGCCGATGAGCTGGAATTGGATTTGGTGGAAATATCACCCAAAGCCGATCCGCCGGTATGCAAAATTACCGACTACTCCAAGTTTCTTTACCAACAGAAAAAGAAACAAAAGGAGATGAAGGCAAAAGCAGTGAAAGTAGTAGTAAAAGAAATCCGCTTCGGGCCGCAAACCGACGAACACGACTTCGAGTTTAAAATGAGGCATGCCGAAAAGTTCCTGAAAGACGGGGCAAAGGTAAAAGCCTATGTGTTTTTTAAAGGCAGGTCTATTTTGTTTAAAGAGCAGGGAGAAATACTGCTGCTCAGGCTGGCCACCGAACTCGAGGATTTGGGCACTGTGGAACAAATGCCCAAACTGGAAGGAAAACGAATGATAATGATGATTTCACCTAAAAAGAAATAATACAGTTCTTTGATAACATTTTAACAAAGTAGGATTATGCCAAAAATGAAAACGAATCCCGGCGCCAAAAAACGTTTCAGGCTAACGGGAACAGGGAAAATTAAGAGGAAACATGCCTACAAAAGCCACATTTTGACGAAAAAAAGTACAAAAAGAAAACGGAATCTCGGGTACTGGACAGCCATTGACAAAACCAACGAGAACAACGTGAAGCTTTTGTTGAACATGAAGTAAAATCCTTTTAAAAAGTAAAAAGAGTAATTAACCAGGTTATTGTGCTTTAAAGTGTTTCTTTTCATTTGGGAAGAGGACGCCGGTAACCAAAAAAGTAAAAAGTATGCCAAGAAGTGTAAATCATGCAGCATCACGTGCCCGGAGGAAAAAAATTCTGAAGCGGACGAAAGGTTATTTCGGTGCACGTAAAAATGTTTGGACAGTCGCAAAAAACACCTACGAAAAGGGTTTGCAATACGCATATCGCGACAGAAAAACCAAAAAACGCAATTTCCGTGCATTGTGGATTCAGCGTATTAACGCCGCAGCCCGAATCGAAGGGTTGTCGTATTCGCAGTTTATGGGATTGCTTAAGAAAAACGATATTGAAATCAACAGGAAAGTGCTGGCCGATTTGGCCATGAACCAGCCTGAAGCGTTCAAAGCAATCGTTGAGAAAGTAAAATAGCAGACTGTATTATTTTAGGTGAGATAGAAATAAGCCCGGAAGATTCTTCCGGGTTTTTTTGTGGGTGGCGCGTTCCGATAACTATCGGAATCAACCGCGCATTCCTCCAATCAAAACAGATATCCTTTCCACATAAGATTCCTGTCATTCAAATATTTTCCATAACCACGAAGTATTATTACGTAAAGACTTCCATTGAAATACCCTTGTTTTTAACGTAACCTTTTTATTTCTTTACCTTTCTGAATAAAAAGCCAGTAAAATGAAACACAGGTCCATTTTTGTTGCTGTAATACTTCTTCTTTTTGCTTTTTCAGGCTTTGCACAATCCAAAACCAGTGAAATAAATATCAATCCGCAGGTTAGTTTTTATAAAGACAAATATTCGCATAATTCTTTCGTTCCCCTTAATCCCGGTGCTGAAATTTTATATGAGTTTGGATTGAACAGCAAAATCTCCCTGTCATCCGGCGTCAGTTATTCCTACAGTATTTGGAAATACTCTGTTGCCCGAAGTAGTTTTTTTAAAAGACCGGCACATGAGTTATATCTCCCTGTTATTATGAAGTTCAAATTCAATCATAAATTTTTTACTGAATTTGGATTGTATTCAGGATGGCTCATGAAAGGAAAAGAACTGTATATGAACAATATCGACATTAGATACTGGAAAGACAATACAGAAAATACGAATTACAGTTCAAGTCCGAAATTTTCTGCCGACCTTTATTTTGGTGCCGGATTTAATCAGGCAATAAAAGAAAATCGTACCATCCGGTTTATTCCATTTGTAAAATATAAATTGAAGGACAATTGGATGGGCGAGGTTCGGGAAAGGATTAGTGCCGGGGTGAAAATTAATTTTGTGTTTGATTTATAACTTTAAAATGGTTTTTTCCCAAACTATTCGTATTGCAACAATCAAACGCAGAATCGGCGATTTAAAATTGCCGCACCCGTCAAACTCCCTTCAGTAACCCGCCGTCAACCACCAGACTTGCGCCGGTAATATACGATGCAGCATCGGAAAGTAAAAAGGCGCCGGCTTTTCCAAATTCTTCGATGGTTCCGTAGCGGCCCAACGGAATGGCAGATTCGTTTTGTTGTTTTATTTTTTCCACCGGAATACCCTGTTTTTCTGCCAGGTTTTTGTCCAACGCTTTTACGCGGTCGGTATCGATGCGGCCGGGGATGAGGTTATTCACCCGGATGTTTTCACCGGCCAGTTCGCTGGCCAGGCTTTTAACCAGGCTTGCAACCCCCGATCGGAAAACATTGGAAAGCAGCAGCCCGTTAATCGGCTCCTTCACCGAAAGCGAAGTAATCGTTAAAACCGAACCTCCGCCACCGGAACGCATGTGGGGCAAAACGCCGCGAATGAGACGCACGGCGCTCATCAGCGTCAGGTTAAAAGCAGCCTGCCAGTCGTCGTCGGAAAAGTCGCCGAAATTTCCCGGAGGCGGGCCGCCGGCATTCACAACCAGCCCGTCGATGCGCTCAAAAGCCTGTGCCACTTCTTTCACCCAGTTTTCAATGGATTTGGCATCCGAAGCATCAAAAACCGATGCATGAACTGTGGCATTTGTTTCTGTCCGCAACTTTTGAGCAGCCATATCCACTTCGTTTTTCGTTCGGCTGGCAATACAAACCGTGGCGCCGTTTTTGGCCAGTTCGCGGGCAATGCCAAATCCCAGTCCCTTGCTGGATGCGGCTACCATAAAAACTTTTCCTTCAACTTGTAGATCCATAAGACAATTAAAAATAACAAATGTAAAAGTGTTTGAAACAATAAAGATTGTGCCACAACTTTCTGATTTCTTATTCGTTATTGGATATTTTAGATTTAAAAATATTCATAATTTTTCAATAATTCATAATATTCAAAAGACTTCTTCAAAGAGTAACCAAATTCTGGAAGGGGTGGTTCTTCTTTACTCTCCTTCTGCGGAGGGGTTGGAGGAGGCTTTTAACGCATACACGGCAAACGATGCCAGCCAGTGCGCACCGGCATATTCACCCGAGTCCATTTTTTCGTAGCTGTAATTGAAATGTTCCACACCCAGGTTCATCATCTTTTGGTTTTTAAGTGAATGGCCCATTTCGAAAAGGCACCACGCACGGCTGAAGTTCAATCCGTCGAGGTGGGCCAGTTTGCCGTCGCTGCGGTCGGTTACCTCAGCTGGCTGCAAATATTTGCCTGGATTTTTTTCAAATCCGGGAAGGAATTTTTTCAGCCATTTTTTGTATTCATCTTCGGATAAAACCTTCTGCATAAGCGCAGCTTCCTGCAAACAGGGAGAAAAAAAATCGAATCCGCCCGGTTCCCAGTTGAGGGGACAATCCCGGTCATTCAGAAAATATTCTTTCGCTTTTTCTTCAATTTTCCGGGCCAGTCCGGCATTGTATTTTTTAGCGTAGTCGTAGGCGAACGACATTCCGAAGGCAATGTTACTGTGTTCCCCTACGCGAATCGGATAAATGAGCTTATCCAGAAATTTAATATATTTTTCCGAGAGAAGATCAACCAATGGGTTCAGATTCTCGTGCATTTCAGCTGCCTCCGGCGTATTCCATTCACGCAGGGTTTCGTCGAGTTTCAACAACCAGGCCCAGCCGTAAGTACGCTCGAAATCTTTGTTGTGTTCATCGTCGAAAAATTCCATCTCTTTCAGAATATTTTCTTTGGTGATGTTTTTTTTCAGTTTCAACAGAATTTGATCGCGGTATTCAAAGTCAGGAAAAGTTTTCAGAAGGGTTACCAGCGTCCAGTGTCCGTGCACGGAAGAGTGCCAGTCGAAACACCCGTAAAACGCCGGATGCAGCTCCCGTGGCGGAGCCAGATAACTGTCATCGCCCAAAACCTGCCCCAGTTTGTTGGGATATTCCTGGTCGATGCATTCGTAAGCAAAATGGTACAGGTACCCGGCTTTTTCTTCATCAAAAACCAACGGATTTACGGGTGTATTTTGGGCATAAATACCGAAACAGAGTGGGATTAAAACGAGAAAAAAATACCTTTTCATAAATTTGTTTTTCGCAAAATACAATATTAATGATGAATCTGTTTTATTTTCTGATTTTTTTGGAAAAAGTGAATTACACTTTTCGCAATTTCCATTTTCCCTTTCTGAAAACGATAAATGCAACTATTGCAAGTAAACTTTCGGCAGAAACAATAGCCATACTTGCACCAGTTAGGCCCATATCCAGTTTAATTGCCAGGAGCCAGGCAAGTGGAATTTCAAACAACCAAAAACAAAAGAAATTTATTTTGGTTGGGGTAAATGTATCACCGCTACCGTTAAACCCCTGAACCAGAGCCATGCCCAGGGCATATAAAGGAAAGCCGAAACTCACAATGCGAAGGGCATGTATTCCGAAGTCGAGCACAACAGCATCATTTATAAAAAGGTTGATAAAAAATCCGGGGAATAGCACCAGAGTCAAACCAATTATTCCCATGAAGGCCATATTTACATAGCCTGTAATCCAGACCGATTTTTCTGCTCTGTCAGGGTACTTTGCACCCAGATTTTGCCCTACCAGGGTTGAGGCGGCATTGCTCAGGCCCCAGGCAGGAAGAAGTGCGAAGAGAATAATCCTGATAGCAATCGTATATCCGGCCAGCGCCTCGGGCCCGCTTACAGCAATAATTCGCACCAGGAAAATCCAGCTTGAAGTGGCAATCAGGTTTTGCAAAATTCCACCGCCGGAAATTTGGAGTAGTTCGAGCATCACTGAAAATTTTACTTTAATACTTTTCCAGTAAAGTTTAATTCTGTGATTCCCCCTGAAAAGCAGATAAAACTGATACATAACGGCCAATCCGCGGCCAATGGTGGTGGCAATGGCCGCACCTGCCAGACCCAGTTCGGGGAACGGGCCAATTCCAAAAATGAGCAGTGGATCGAGCACCAGGTTTATTATGTTTGCAAACCAAACCACACGCATAGAGATGGCTGCATCGCCCGAGCTACGGAAAACGGCGTTGATGATAAAAAGCAGCATCACCACTGCGTTTCCGCCAAACATTATGGCCGGATAAAGGGCACCCTCTTCTGCCATCGTTTCGGTAGCGCCCATTAGCAGTAGAAATTCTTTGGCAAATAATATTCCCGGTACGGCAATAATTAATGATACAAAAACACCCACCAGAATCGCCTGAAAAGCTACAACTCCAGCCTCTTTTTTTCGTTTTTCGCCAATGCGGCGCGCTACAATAGCTGTGGTGGCCATGCTAAGCCCTGAACCAACGGCATAAACGATTGTCATTACCGATTCGGTAATTCCCACAGTAGCAACAGCGCCTGCACCAAGTTTTGAAACGAAAAAAATATCGACCACTGCGAAAACCGATTCCATCAGCATTTCAAGCACCATGGGAACGGCCAGAATAAAAATGGCATGCCCGAGCTTTGTTTCCGTGAAATCCCGCTCTGTTCCGGCTATTGCTTCCTTTATGTCTTTCCAGAGTGGTTTTAATTTGGATGAATAAGTGCTGAATTGAGCCAAATATCCTGATTTTTGTTTCATGTCTTTGTTAGATGTTACTTATACTAAATCCTGAAATCGGAAAGGGTAAGATATTACTTTCAGGAACCTGAATAGAGCGGAATCGAAAAACTGAACGTACTTCCTTCTCCTTCGAAACTGGAAAACCAAAGGCTGCCACCGTTTCGTTCAGCCAGGTCTTTGCTGAGCATAAGTCCCAAACCAGAACCTTTTTCTTTTCCCGTGCCTTCCGTTTGGTGATTTCCTTTCAACAAGGTAGCCTGGGTATTGGGCGGAATGCCAACTCCGGTGTCGCTAACCGAGATAACCGCATGGCCATTACCGGCTTTTGTTGATATGGAAACTTTTCCGTCTGTTTGAGTGAATTTGATGGCATTATTTAACAGGTTGCGGATTACAGTTTCCAGCAATACTTTATCGCCCCAAACCTGAATATCTGTGCCATTTTGAAATTCGATGTCAATGGATTTTTTCTGCGAGAAGTGCATTGCCATTGCCACCGATTCTTCAATGGATTTATTAAGCGGAATTGCTCCGGGGGCAGTATCCAGTTTTCCCAGATTCGATTTGGCCCACACCAGCAGGTTCTCGAGCATGTTGAATGATGCGGCAATAACGGGTTTGTATTTTTTCAGCAAATCGCGGTAGTTCATGCCGTGGTCTTCTTCCACTAATATATCTACCATGCTGTTCAGTGTTCCCACCGGACTGCGCAAGTCGTGCGCAACTATGGAGAAAATTCTGTCTTTTGTCATGTTGGCTTCCTGAAGCGCTGCTTTCCTTTTTTTTAGCTTGAAGTTGAAATACAACATGGCAATGAGCCAGGCCACGATTAAAAACACGGCTCCCAGCATAAAATAAATGGTTCGTTGTTTGAGCAAATTTTCGCTTTTTAGCCGCGAGTTTTCCATTTCCTTTATCTGGTAATCGTAGGCCAAATCCATGATATTGTATTGTATGGCAATTCTTTCCTTGTAAATCTCATCTTTCACTTCCATTGCACTCTTTATCATTTCCAGAGCCTGGCCATGGTCTCCCATATTTTCATAAAAACCGGCCAGTTGACTGTAGTTCATTTGGGCCAGTTCCTTGTATTGTCCTGTTTCTGAAATTTCAAGGCTTTCCAGACCGGTTGCCAGGGCCAGTTCCCAATCGTTCATCGCATGATAATTTTTTGCCAGATAGTACAGTGCATTTGCCTCGCGGTGCTTGTTTCTGGTTTGACGGCTATCCTCAACCGCATCTATAAAAGTGGTTTGTGCCCGCATCAGTTCCCTGGTTTGCTGATAGCATTCACCTATTCTTATTTTGCTAAGGCAAACTCCGTTAATGTCATTGACCTTGGCGTAACCATCCCTGGCTTTTGAAAGTAAATCCAGGGCGGTGTCGATTTCTCCTTTTCGCAGGTAATGGGTGCCCAGGTTCAGCCAGGTGTATGCTGCTCCCACCGGATGGTTCGATTCAGGTATCAGTTCTTCTGCCCGTTTAAAATATTTCAGTGCGTTTTCATGGTTATCCCAGTCGTGGTAAACGAGGCCAATATTGTTTAAAAGCACAATGTTGAGGTCGGGCAGAATGTTTTCCGTTTCATTCAGGTGGAGCGCTTCAAAAAATAATTCGAGCGCTTTTTCGTAACTGGCCAGGCCCCACAATATGGCTCCTTTTGAATTATATACCGAAATCATGTACCGGAGTTCATTCAATTCTTCAAAAAGGATTTGTGCTTTTTGGATGTGCATAAGCCCTTCGAGGTACATGCCCTGCCGCCACCAGGCCAATGCAGTTCTCCACTCGGTAAGTGCAATGTCCTTCTTATGCTGTTCAGGATGGAAGGTGTCCAGTGCTTTTTCCAGATACCAAAGTGCGCTGTCTAATTCTTCCATCCGGTAAAAAGCGTACCCTTGTTCATAAAGTGCCTGTCCCAGTGATTCGATATTTTTCTTTTGATGAAAATAGTGTGTGGCTTTTTTTAGTGCCGGCAAGCCATTTTTATGCTCTCCCTTTTCATTAAAAGCCTTGCCGGTCAGTAAATAGGCTTTGGCAGCCCCTTCTTCATCGTTCAGCGATTGGGCAAGCTGCAGCGCCTGGCTGGCAAGTTCAATAGTCTTTTCGGGAGAATCTTCGAGTAGTCTTTCCCCCTCCTCAATTAACCTCTCAATTGTTGCTTTTGTTTCGGTTTCTTCTGCACTGAAAAATGCAAAAGCAGATATGTTAATTGATAAAAAAAATACTATTAGAGTGAAAAATTTCATGCATCAGTTTAACTACGTAAAAATAGATAAACTTTTGTGAAATAAAAATAAGGAGTAGCTAAAAAAATGGTATCAGCACCTGGGCAGGGCATCCAGTTTCGCAAGGCCTCCCGTCGAAGTTTCGCGGTAATGGCTTTGAAGATCGATTCCGGTTTTGTACATGGTTTCTACTACCTCGTCGAAACTGATGCGGTGCCTTCCGTCCGACATCAACGCATAGGTATTGTGTGAAACAGCCCTCTCGGCAGCAAACGCATTTCGCTCGATGCAGGGAATTTGCACCAGTCCGGCAACCGGGTCGCAGGTCAGGCCAAGGTGATGTTCCAGCCCCATTTCTGCCGAATACTCAATCTGGTAAATGGTTCCTCCCATCAGTTGCGTGGCCGCTGCCGAAGCCATGGCGCAGGCGGTGCCTACTTCGCCCTGACAGCCCACTTCGGCGCCCGAAATGGATGCATTGGTTTTTACAATATTTCCGATAAGTCCGGCGGTTGCCAATGCCCTGATGATGGCGCCTTTATCCACTTTATACACTTTTTTGAAATAAAAAAGAACCGCAGGCAATACCCCGCTGGCGCCACAGGTTGGAGCTGCCACAATTTCACCGCCCGCTGCATTTTCTTCAGAAACCGCCAGCGCATAAGAGAAAAGCTGCGAGCGCCGCTTGAAAGGTGTTGCAAAATTCTGGCCTTTAATAAAAAACGACTGGGCCTTGCGGGGGAGTTTCAAACCTCCGGGCAGCACGCCTTCTTTGTTTAATCCGTTTTTGATAGAGGCCTCCATGGTTTGCCATATTTCTTCCAAAAAGTCGGTTACATCCGGCGGTTCAAATTCAAAAACATATTCCCAAAACTGGTTTCCGTTGCGGTTACACCAGTCGAGAATTTCTGCCATTTTACCGTGCGGATATATTTCGGTTGTTTCGGTTTTGGTGAAGTCGTCGGTGATGGTTCCGCCACCTGTGCTGTAAACGGTCCATTCATCAATCAATTCATTTTTTTTGTTCCAGGCCGAAAGTTTCATGGCATTGGGGTGGCGTGGAAGAAAAGTTTCCGGCTCCCATAAAATGGAAAGCTCATGGTCCCGAAACGTATCTTCAATCACCTTATCGGTGAGATGCCCTTTGCCCGTGGCCGCCAGGCTTCCGTACAAAATAACCTCAACCCGGCTGGCTTTGGGGTTTCTTGCTTTGAATTTTTCTGCCGCCTTTTTGGGCCCCATAGTATGACTGCTCGATGGCCCTTGCCCTTTCCTGTAAATCTCTTTAATCGATTCCATTCCTGCACTTGTTATTTTGGGCGAATTTAGAATCTTTCACTGAAACAGGAATATTTCAGGCACGATTTTGTATTTTTAGAGCGAATTTGGATAATGTGGCTTTATGAAGGTTGTCCATAACAAATAAATACGTATGATTATGAATCACTTAAGTTATGTTTTTGTTTTTTTGCTGGTACTTACTGCATGTTCATCCGAAACCAAAAGTAAAATTGATATGCCTTATTCTAAATCCAACTTCGAGGGAGTAATTAACGGGAAAACCACGCGCATGTTTACCATGGAAAATGAAAATGGGATGGTGGTGACACTCACCAATTACGGGGCAAAAATTGTTTCAGTTTATGTCGCTGATAAAAAAGGGAATTTTGGCGATGTGTTGCTGGGGTTTAATTCAATAGATGATTATCAGCAATACGGAGCCAGCCATGGTGCTGTGGTAGGGCCGTTTGCCAATCGTATTGCCAACGCACGGTTTACCATCGACGGCGAAACATATCAGTTGCCGGTAAACAACGGAGAGGCCTGTTTGCATTCGGGACCCGACAGCTGGTACCGTAAGGTTTGGGATTACGAGAAAAAGGGGAATGTAACTACGTTTATGCTCGAAAGCCCTGATGGCGAGTTTGGTTTCCCGGGAAACAAAACGGCAAAGGTTGTTTATACGCTTACCGACGACAATGAGCTGAAAATAGATTATGAAGTTACAACCGACAAGGCTACGCACATCAATCTGACCAATCACAGTTATTTTAATTTGAGGGGAGAAGGAAACGGCGATATTTCAGATCATGTGTTGGTAATTAACGCAGACAAATCCACTCCGGTGGTTGACGAAAGTATGATTCCGACCGGCGAAATTGTGGATATCAGGGGAACAGCGCTCGATTTTACTGCTCCGCACATCATTGGCGAACGAATCGGCGACGACCATCCACAACTGGTTTTTGGATCGGGCTATGATTTTAATTATGTGATTAACAAAGAGCCCGGAGAGATGGCTTTTGCTGCCAGTGTTTACGAACCCGAAAGCGGAAGATATATGGAGGTATTTACCACCGAACCCGGAGTTCAGCTTTATACAGGAAATCATCTGCGCGGAAATGAAATTGGCAACAGTGAAAAAGCTTATGGTGCCCGCACCGGTTTCTGCCTCGAGACCCAACATTTCCCAGACAGCCCGAATCAGCCCGGATTTCCCTCTACTTTGCTTCTGCCCGATGATGTTTACAGGTCAACCACCATTTTTAAATTTTCGGTGAAAGAGTGATTATCTTCATCTTCAGGTAAGAATTTTTTATAATTTAGCTCAACAATATATCTTCGTTTTAAGAACTGCCCAAAAGGGAATTTATGCAAAAAAAAGTAGTGGTTATTACCGGCGCATCCTCAGGAATAGGGAAAGCACTGGCCGAAAAATACGCAGCCGAAGGTTGGAATGTAGTGATTGCAGCACGCCGCAAGGACCGTTTGGCAGAATTGTCGGATAAGCTGGGAAACAAAAATGTGCAGGCGGTAAAAACGGATGTTACGAAGGAAGCAGATTGTAAAAGGTTGATTGAGAAAACGATAGAGAGATTCGGACAAATAGATGTATTAATCAACAATGCGGGAATTTCCATGCGGGCACTTTTTCATAAAACCGACATGAAGGTGATGCAGCAACTGATGGATGTTAATTTCTGGGGAACGGTTTACTGCACAAAGTTTTCTTTGCCATACCTTATTAAGACCAAAGGTTCGCTGGTGGGCGTTATTTCGGTTGGCGGGTATGTGGGCCTTCCCGGGCGAAGTGGCTATTCGGCATCCAAATTTGCTGTGCGCGGCTTTTTAAACACCTTACGGGTCGAAAACCTGAAAACCGGCCTCCATGTGCTGGTGGTAGCGCCCGGGTTCACTGCCTCCGAAATACGCAAATCGGCGTTGGTGGCCAATGGCGAACAGCAGGGCGATACCCCGCGAAACGAAGATAAAATGATGTCGGCGGAAGCCTGTGCCGCTCATATTTTTAAAGCGGTTAAAAAACGAAAAGGGGAACTCATACTCACCTTTCTCGAAGGAAAGTTTACCGTTTTTCTCTCGAAATTTGTCCCCGGTTTTGTGGAAAAGATGTCGTACAGAATGTTTGCCAAAGAACCCGATTCGCCGTTTAAGTAGGTAATATTTTAAGTAACATAAATCATTAACACTTCAGAATTAAGATATGGAAGAATTAACAATAGGAACGCGCGTGGAGCATCCCCGCTATGGAGAGGGAATCATTAGCAAAGACAAGCTTACCGCCTGGGAAATATTCTTTGAAAAGGGCGGAAAAATTGAAATAACCAAACGGAATACCGATTTAAGTGTTGTTGAAAAAGCCGAAGATTTGGCGCCCCGAAAAGGACTCACCATTTCTGAAGTTGAAAAGGTGATAAAATATGTACTCGACGAATATGGAGCGCTGAATGCAGTGGTTCCGCTGGGCGAAAAATGGAAAGGCGGAACTTTGCTTCTCCAGCCTGCCAATCCCGAACTAAAACCCAAGGAAATTCCTGTTGAGGCATTTTTTCATAAAATAGTGATGCTGCGCGACCGACTGCGCGTGCTTGAGCAAAACATCAACAGCCACAGCGTTCTTACCGATGAGGAAAAAATAAACCTTCAGCAATACATTACCCGTATTTATGGTTCGCTTACTACATTTAACGTACTGTTTTCCGAAAAAGAGCATTACTTTGTTGGCGCTAAATCGAAATAAAAATCAAAAATTGCAAAGTTCATTTCATAAAAGTTTTTCGTTTCAAAATTCTTTTGCGTTTTTGCTACTTTGCGTTAAATAGAATACAATGAAATATACTGTTCTGTTTTTAATATCGCTGGTAATGACTTTTACTCTCTTTGCACAGGATAAAGTTTTAAAAGTGTGGCCCAATGGTGCGCCCAACCATAACGGCATGGACGAGCCGGAGGAGAAATACGACGGAGTGAGGGTTCGTAATGTTTCGGAGGCCGAAATATACGTTTACCTGCCCGAAAAGGAAAAGAACACCGGTGCTGCTGTGGTGATTTGCCCCGGTGGCGGCTACTGGATAGAAGCCATGGATCACGAAGGATATGCCATTGCCGAATGGCTGAAAGAAAATGGCGTGGCCGGTATTGTGCTTAAATACCGCTTGCCGTATGGCCACCACGAAATTCCCTCGGGCGATGCACGTCAGGCTATCCGCATTGCGCGACATCATGCCGGTGAGTGGGGGATAAACCCCGGTAAAATCGGCATTGCCGGCTCATCGGCAGGCGGGCATCTGGCATCCACAGTGGGCACCCGTTTCGATTACGGTAATTCGGAAAGCAACGACCTGCTGGAAAGGTTGAGCAGCCGGCCCGATTTCATGTTGTTGCTTTATCCGGTAATCACTTTTCGCGAGGAGTTTGGTCACATGGGCTCGCGCAAAAACCTCATTGGCGAAGGAAACGACTGGAAACTGGTTGAGAAATATTCCAGCGAATTGCATGTAACACCTGAAACACCTCCCGCTTTTCTGATACTTCCTGACGATGATAAAACGGTGCCGCCACGAAATTCAGTAGAGTTTTATCTGGCATTAAAAGAAAACAACGTTCCTGCCGAAATGCATATTTTTGCTGAAGGAGGCCACGGATTTGGAATGAATAAAAAGAACCTGCCGGTTGACCAGTGGCCCGAGCTGTTTTATAACTGGCTGAAATCGATAAAAATAATTGAATGATGCAACCCACTCATCCGCTAAAGGTTCTAAAATATTGCCCTAAATGTGGTTCGTCGGCATTAAATTTTCATTCTGACTTGTCGTTTAAATGCAAGGATTGCGGGTTTCATTTTTATGTGAATTCGGCTGCTGCAGTGGCCGCGCTTGTGGTCAATACTGAAGGAAAACTGCTTCTGACCAATCGTGCCGTTGAACCTTATTATGGTAAGCTGGATTTGCCCGGCGGATTTATCGATCCGGGTGAATCGGCAGAAGAAGCCGTTACCCGAGAACTTTGGGAAGAATTGGGAATGAAAGTAAAATCAATGAAATACCTTACATCGGCGCCTAACGAGTATATTTTTTCAGATATTAGTGTATTTACCCTCGATATGGCTTTCCGTGTCATTCCCGATTCAGTAAAAAACCTAAAACCCATGGACGATATTCTTGATTTTCGTTTTTATGCCGGGAACGAAATCGATTACAACCAGATTCCGGCGCCATCCATAAACCATTTCGTAAAACAATTTTTTAGAGAATGAATGAAATCCGCCAACGTATAAAAGCCCTGCGCATGGAGATGCTTAACCGCAACCTCGATGCCTGGTACATTTCAGGAACCGACCCGCATGCCAGCGAATATTTACCCCTCCACTGGCAAACACGTGCTTTTATTTCTGGTTTCACCGGGTCTTATGGCGTTGTGGTGGTAACCCAGGAAGAGGCCGGACTTTGGACCGATACACGGTATTTCCTGCAAGCCGAAGAGCAGTTAAAAGGCTCGGGCATAAAAATGTATAAACTGCGTGTGCCTGATGCTGTTATGCCTGAAAAATGGCTGGCTAAAAAGCTTCAGGCCGGAAGCAAGGTGGGGTTCGACCCGCAAACCCTTTCTGTTTCAGGATACAGAGCATTGAATGACTCGCTGGAGAAAGCAGACATCAACCTTGTGGAAACGCCCGACTTTTTTGAAAAAATATGGGAAAACCGTCCTGAAATTCCAACGGACAAAATTTTTGAATTGAACCAGAAATATTGTGGTTTGTCGAGAAAGGATAAACGCGACCTGGTGGCGGCAGAACTCAAAAGGTTCGATGCCGATTTTCAGGTGATTACTGCCCTCGACGAACTGGCCTGGATGTTTAATCTCAGAGGGTCCGATATTCCTTACAATCCGGTTTTTACCGGCTATGGAATTGTCGGTAAAGATGAAATGTTACTGTTTGTGGATAAGTCCAAATTGCCCGGGGAACTGGCAATACAACTTGAGAGAGATAAAGTGGTTTTGAAGGATTACGGTGCTTTTATGGCATGGCTTAAATCGTACCGGGGCAAAAAAGTGTTTGTTGACCCGGCAACTGCCGGTTATGCCTCTTACAGTGCCTTAATTGCCGAAAACAACCTGGTGGAAGGAATCTCTTTGATTGCTATGATGAAAGCACGGAAAAACAAAACTGAACTGGCCGGTTTCAGGGAAGCCATGAAGAAAGACGGAGTGGCTCTTGTGGAATTCCTTTTCTGGCTGAGGGAAAGTGTGGAAAAAGGAGCGGAGACCGAATTTACTGCCGGGCGTAAACTGGCCGAATTCCGTTCGTTGCAAAACGGTTTTAAAGGCGAAAGTTTTGCACCTATTGTAGGATACAGGGAGCACGGCGCCATTGTGCATTTGAATGTAAGCGAAAAAGATGCGCTACCGCTGAAACCGGAAGGTATTTTGTTGTTCGACTCGGGCGGTCAGTATTTGCAGGGCACGACCGATATTACACGCACTGTGGCTATGGGAGAAGTTTCGCAACGGCAAAAAACCGACTTCACACTGGTACTTAAGGGAATGATAGCTCTGACGATGGCAAAATTCCCGTCTGGAACCAAAGGCTGCCACCTCGATGTTCTGGCGCGAAAGGCTTTGTGGGAACACGGGTTGAACTACGGTCACGGAACAGGCCACGGGGTAGGCCACTTTTTGAATGTACACGAAGGGCCCATGTCTGTCCGGCAGGAGTTTAACGAAGTGCCCATGCAGCCGGGCATGGTAATGTCTAACGAACCCGGGTTGTACCGCGAAGGCGAATACGGCATCCGCACCGAAAATATGATTGTTTGTGTGGAAAAGGAGACAACAGAATTTGGTCATTTCCTTGGTTTCGATACCCTTACCCTTTGCCCCGTAGATACTCGTCTAATCGATTTCGGTATTTTTTCTGAAAAAGAACGGGACTGGCTGAACGCATACCACAATCAGGTTCGGTTACAGTTGAAACCGCTGATAAGGAAAGAACTCCACGGATTTCTGGAAGAACTGACAGAAGAAATTTAAACCCTCTCCCCGCCGGCACGTCCCGGTAGCTATCGGGATATAATCCGTGCCAGTGACATGTCATGCTATCGCTCCGGGCGTTGGCATGACTTGTTCCCCAAACCAACCCTACTAAACAATAAAAAATTTCAACCAAATGTTTGTTTTACAACAAAAAGATTTTTAGTTTTAATGCCTGAAAACCAAAAATAAAACCGTTTGAACGTTTGGTGCAAGTGGAGTGCGGGATTTTGAAATGCTTTCCATTCAAGCCAGCACGGAGCCAAGCCGGCGCACTACTAAATTTCATTTATAAAACGTCATCCGTCAAAGACGGATTGGCGGTAGTTGTAAAGGGCGCAAATGCTGGAATACCACGCCCGCCAGCATTACATTTGCACTTTGTTGTGCATTCGTGTTTAATTCTTCAACATTCATTAGAAATAAGTTTAATAACTCAATCACAAAAGAGGATTTTTAATAGTTTTCCATTTATCAATCTTCCCAATATTCATTTCCATTTTTGTCAATATATCCAATTTTATTGTTTGTGGTTTTAACTTGAGCAATTCTCTTTTTAAAAGAACAAACATCCTTATAAATTGTGTCTATCACAATTGTTCCTGACTTGTCAATAAACCCCCAGTTTTTAGATTTGATTGGGCATAATCCTTCCTGAAAACTTCCAAATGTTTTATCAGGTTCGTAAAAACACATTTCATTATCTTTATTTATTAAACCAACTCCACCCCAATGTTCTTGTACTTTGGCGAATCCATCTTGAAACTTACCAGCATATTTATATATTGGGTCAATTACAACTTCAAAATCTTCATTCAAATATCCATAACTCTTTCTGAATTCATAAGGAGTAAAACCGTTACAAAAAGGTCCAATTATTCTTTCTCGATTGATTTTTTGAAATACTATCTTGTTGTTTTTATCAATAAATCCAGTTTTATTAATGGAGGAGAAGTGTTCACTTAATGTAAAGTAACAGTATGGATTAAAATCTCCCATTAAATAGTTGTATTCAAAGGGAATAACAACCTCTCCTAATATATTTATCATTCCTTCCTTTTCCCCATCAGATAGACATATAATGTCATTCTTGAATGCATATTCAAGTTCTGATTCTTCTTTTGGAATGCAAAAACCAAGAAGTCCAGAACTATATTCATTATATCTTCTTTGATATTTCGCTTCAATAACTATATTGCCGAGAAAGTCAATAAAACCTACCTTCCCAAAACTAAAATCTTCATCATCAAACTTTTTGTTTTCATCTACAAAAGCTGCTCTACCACAGTTAAAATCAAAAGTTTTATAGAACTTAAAATCAATCACAATGTCTCCATTACTATCAACAAATCCCCATCTGCTTTTTACAGAATTCAATTTCCTATCCCTATCTAATACGATAAATTGACCTTTTTTTTCGACAGCAATTTTACCTTCCGAATAGTTACCTGCGTTTAAATAAATTATAGGAACTTTTACTTCACCTGATTCTGCTATGAATCCAAATCTGTCGCCTATTTTTACTTTTGCCAAGCCATTGTTAAATGGTTCAACAAAATCAAACACACAATTTATTTTAATGATACCATGTTCGTTTGCAAATCCCCACTTATTTCCTTTTCTGTAAGGAATTAACATTTTCGTTTTTTTTGAATAATCTTCTTGCTCTAACAGCTTTGAATATATTTCAGGAGTGAAAGATTCGTTGGCATCTAATTCTCTTTTAGAATATGGTTTGTTATCTCTCAAGTTCAGTTTTTTTTGAAATTGCTTCTCATTATTAATCTTAAATTTCCCTAATTCATACAATTTATAAACGATGTGTGCTTCGTGAATCGCATCATCCATACCACGGTGTTTTTCCGTATATTCTATGTCCTTAAAAAAATAATGATAGCACTCCTCAACACTTGGGAGCATGTCAAATAAGCCATCATAGTTGCCGCCAATCATATCCAATATTGGGTCTGCAACACGCATTGGACACATCAATTGTTTTATCCTGAAACTTCTGTCCATTAGAAATGAAAAATCAAATTCTTTATTATAAGCCGTTGCATAATAAGAATCAAAAAGCTTTTGAATTTCTTCTCGCTGGCTTTCAAGAGTAGGAGCATTTAATAGTTCTTCAAATTCTAAGTCTGAATTTCTAAATATCCAACCGAATGGTTCGTTTTTATGTGTTTCATCCAAACCATTTTCCCGTATTAGCGAGTTATATGCTGGCGTAATCTTTCCACTTTCCAAATCCAATTTAACAATACCTATTTCTACAATTTTGCCTCCTTCATCAAGCATTCCTGTAGTTTCAATATCAACTATCAAAATTATTTTACCCATAGTATTTAGTATTATCAAATTTATTAAGAACAGACTTAAATAATTTTTTGGTATTATCTACCAACACATCAACAAGGTTTTGATTTATAAAAATAAAACGATTTTCTTCAGCAGTCCAGCAATCTGCATAAAAAGACAGCTCTTCTTTTATTCCCTCAATTAACAAAGAAGAATTCTCATGAATTATTTTATTGCGAATAAACTTGATTCGTTCTAGTTCTTCTATACAGTTGGATATGTAAATGATTTCTTCAAAATTTTCTAATTCGGAGATTGAAGTTGAAAAATATCTGGTTTTATCAGAAGAAATAGCCTTGGCAATATCAACTGCTTTTGATAGATTATATTCAACTAAGGAAAAAAGAGAAATGATAGTCGATTTAATAAGCTGGTCAACAGTCTGTTTATAGATTAAATCTAAGTTTTCAATTGTATCATGAAATAAATCCCAGTACATTCCTAAAATTGGCAAAGCCTCAACAGAAGCATTACAATGTACTTCATCTGGTTCCATACCTTCTTTTAAATATTTTTCCTGAAGTTCTTTAACTTTCTTTGCATATTCGTTAAGTTTTTCTTCTTTATCCTTCCTTTCACTTCGGTACTTCAAGGTTACTTCAGAAAGGTTGCTTTTTAGCAAATCATTTATTCTTTCTAACTCTCGTTTGAGTATATAAAAAATATTTTCATACGGTGAATATCCTTTAGGTAGGCGTCCTGGTTTTATCATGGTAAAATGTTTTTATGTTTAATATTGAAATCTTTCATTAAATATTTTTCTGAATCGATAGTCATCATATAGAATAGGGCTAAACTCTATTTGATTCCAAAAAGATTTCTGTAAACAATAAGCCATGTAAATTTTATTTCCACCTATTGTTTTCTTTTTCAGTTCTGATTCATAATAAATAGCAGAGAAAAACTCTTTAAATAATTCTGTTAAAGAAGATTCATTAACTTCAGAAGAATTAAATTTCAATATTGCCTTAATCCGTTCGAAATATTTTAATAATAATCCATGATAATTTGTTTCTTCTTGTTCGCTGAAAAATAATTCACATGTTATTAGTGAACCGATTTTTTTCAAATAGTTTTCCAATGAATCAAAATATGGTCGACAACCTCTTTGCATACAAATAATGTGGGGAGTATTGGATTTTGTAAGAACAAGTATGTGGGTAACATGTCTGTTTTCAAAATCAATATTTGCACCATTTTCACAAATATCATTTTTTAATTTTTCTCTCACAAGAGCATAAAATTTGTCCGTATTAATTTCTTGATGTTGCTGAAGTATATTATTCAATTCTTCTCTTTTCATTGGAGTTGAACTTCCATATAATCCAATAGCAATATTATTGTTCGCAAATACTTTTTGGCAAACACTTGGCGAATCTAATCCATCAAGGCAACAGGCATCCGAGGCAATAACCCTAAAGTCGTTTGTAATCCAAGCGGCAATTAAAGTCATTTTTTAAGTTTTATTTTTTTTACACCAGCGACAAATACAAATTAAAAACATTGTTTTTGCCAACTTCATTTTCAATAGCTCTGTAATAATTTGAGTTTTTGTACATTAAATCTATACAAAAACAGTTGGCGTATCGTGCCATTTTTTCAACTGTCCAGTTTATGCCGGTGTTGCTGCTTATTCCGTATTTAACAAAGTAGCAATTCTCTACTTCGTAGTCTGGAGTTAGTCTGCCCCAGCTTAAGCGCTTAAAATAGCGGTCTATAAAATCGAAAGTCCACGGTATTCCTTCGTTGCTGCTAATGCCACCTGAGCCGACAAATATTCCGGGCTTATCTCCTCCCCAGTTCCAGAGGTCTTCGTGTTGCTCTATAAAATTAAGGGTCCAGGGTATTTTGGGGTTTTCTGCCAGTTGTGCAAATTGCCAACGGTCTTTAAATCGTTCTATTAATTGCAGGCTCCAGGGCAAGTATTCGTTAGTTGTCAAATAGTTCCAGTCGAACAATTTTTCATGTTCTTCTAAAAAGGCTAAGGTAAAATCCTTTTTTGTCCACGATAAACATTCATAATCGATTTCAGTAAAACTTTGTAACCACGGCAACTTTTCGTCTGATACCAATTGTTCGTTCATGCTCATGCAGGAATATATCCAGCGGTCACCAAACTTTTTAATCAGTTCATCGGTAAAAGGGATTGCGGCGTTACTACTTAGGCTATACCAATCCCAGCGGTGTGCAAAATATTCCAGTATTTCTTCTCCCCAGGGAATATATTTGTTGTACGATAAACGCCACCATGCTAAATTTTCGCGGTATTTAAATAAAAAGTCTATGCTAAACGGGAGCTTGTAATGGCAAATCCAGTCCCAGTCTATTTGGTCGCCATATTTTTCAAAATAATCGTGTTGCCACACAAAATTTGGATTATTGCATGCCCCTTCCCAATAAATTCGGTGTGCGTAAGCAGGTGCCACCTCTGCCCAATTAATACTTTGGTTAAACGAGAGGTTATCCCAGCAAATTGCTTTCTCCAACTTTTTAATTAAGCGCATGTCCCATTTTATCTTCTGGTTTCCGCTTATACGGTCAAGGCAGTAATTATGTCGGGCAAGGTAAAACAGTTCTTCTTCGCTAAAAGGGTAATAGTCTTCAATAAACTTTTCAACTGGCAATTTTTCTACTATTTTATGTAGGTAGTCGGACATTATTTTTTTTTATTTTATTTTATCTGAATTTTAACATCTTCCAAGTAACGCAATTATTTATTTTTGCAAAGACTTGCCAGTTGTCGGGTAACGCAGGCGGGTTACCCCGCCTTTGTCCCCTAAGAACCGGACTTGAACCTTTCGATTCATCCGGCTCAGGCTCTCTGAAGGCGGAACAAACCACCCGGAAATATACGAAAATTCAGTG
>Ga0334892_1000783_pt1 | contig 33699 bp, 33 predicted proteins | sample GraSluR3_MG_4_FD_207213 | JGI IMG/M metagenome (GOLD analysis project Ga0334892, IMG submission 207213) | Sludge microbial communities from methane-producing bioreactor in Wageningen University, Netherlands - Granular Sludge_15_04-R3 | ecosystem: Engineered > Bioreactor > Anaerobic >...
ACTTTGCGGAGCCGTCTGTAGCGACTAGAATCCGATCGTACATTTTATTACACCTCTTTATCTCCCTACAACCTTCTGGACCTTTTAAGTCTATCCACCGCGCCTTTGATATAAATAGGTATCTTTCTGATACCGGTATCTGGAAGCCTTATAAAGGGCGAAAGGGCGGTGGGACGACCCCGTCATCTCACCGCCATCACCGGCGTCTCAGACCACTCTTGGAGGCCTTCAATGCCTCGGATCCATCGGTGGCTGTGAGGATCTTCCTGTACATAAGGGACGCTCCCTTTGGAGCCTACCCCTTGGACCGCAGGATCCTCAACGCCAGATGGGCGGCATTCTCGCCATTGTCGATCCCCACGCAGGCGACAGGAACCCCCGGCGGCATCTGGGAGATGGAGAGGAGGGCGTCGAGGCCCCCAAGCTTTGCGCTCACCGGAACTCCTATAACAGGCCTATCGGTCCTTGAGGCTATCACTCCTGGAAGGGCTGCGGATAGGCCGGCGACGGCTATGAAGATCTTCGCGTCCGTCTCCTTTATGTACCGGTCCAGCTCGTCGGGGTTTCTGTGGGCGGAGAGGACCTTCTCCTCAAAGGCGACCCCCTCCTCCCCGAGGACCCGGAGGACTCTATCCACCACGGGCTTGTCAGATCTGGACCCTGATATTACGGCTACTTCGGTCATATATCCCAAACCCCAAAGGTTCGCGAAAGGGTTCTAAGGGAGGTTATTCTCCCCCAGAAGCTCGTGCTGCTTCTCCAGGCTCATCCTGATGAGGGTCGCGAATATCTCCTTTATCGCACCCGGGTCGAGCCCCAGCTCTGTGGCCATGTCAAGAGCCCTCTTCATCACCAGCATCTCCTGATTTTTGTCCTCGATCCCCGCACCAAGATCCCTCTTGGCCTCGAAGATATCTTCAGCAAGCCTCACCCGATCGCCTATCAGCCTTATTATCTCCTGGTCCAACCTCTCTACGTCTGCGCGAAGATCTTCCAGGCTCATGATCGCCACCTCACGGCCAATGATGAGCCGATGTTGTTAACCTCTGTCCTTATGACCCTTCCGCCCAGATCGAGCCACGCCGACTCTACGCCCTCCGACATATCGTCATCCACCAGGGCTGCATAGGCGGGGCCGGTCCCCGATAGGCTCGCTCCTCCGGCTCCGGCGGCGAGAGCCGTGAAGATGGGGTCTGCCGATAGGTTCAGGGCGGTGCAGTAAACGAGGCCGTTGAGGGTCATGGCCCTGCCGTAATCACCGGCTAGGGCGAGGTCGAAGATCAGGTCGGCGATGGGGGAGAGGAGCCGCGACCTTGCGACGTCCGTATCTCTCGAGAAGATCTTCTCCTCCGGAACCAAAAGGAGGACCCCCAACTCCAGGACATCCCTTTTGAGAAGGTCCATCTTCCGGTTGTCGGTGACGACGACCCCCCCCAGCATCGAGGCCGCCGCGTCGTCGAAGGCGCCGGTGATGGTGACGCCAGCGGCCCTCGCCGCCTCGACCCCGATCCTCGTCGCCTCCAGGGGGTCGATCATCTCTCCCAGGGCGTCGAGGGTCGCCATGACCGCGGCATTGGCTGCAGCACTGCTGCTCTTAAGCCCCCGGGCGAGGGGTATATCGCTCTTTGTCCTGACGACCCCCCCCGTCACCACACCAAACCGCTTCAGTACCAGCTCCACAGACCTGACGATGAGGGAGTCGTCGATGCCGGGGACGTCCCCCCTGACGGCAAGAGAGTCGTCGAGGACGACCTCGGCGGAGGTATGGAGGTCGATCCCGAAGGCGGAGCCCTTCCAGTTGGCGACGGCGTTGAGGACCGTCGCCGCCCCCAGGGCCGTCGCCCTTCCTATCCGGCTCAAGATAACCCCGTCTCTATGAGGGTCTTGAGCTTGGAGAGGTCCCCGGCTACGTCGTCATTGCCGCTCCTGGCGTACTTCTCGATGAGCTTATCGACCATCTCCAGCTCCGAGACCGCGGAGCTGAAGGCCGGCTCGTAGCTTCCGAGCATATAGAGGGGGATGACGACGGCGCCGCCCCTCGTCGTAGGGGCGGGGAGGTCGTTTACCACCACGACGAAGGTGTAGGATCTGTAGCCGAGGCCAGCGGCGATGTTCTTTGCGAGGCTTCCTATCTGCTGGATCCTCCGGGTGGAGAGGTTCTTGTAGGCCGCGACGGAGTCCTTGTACTCGACGAACATCAGAGCTTCATCGGTCCATAGGATGGCGTCGTACTCGACGATGGCGACGGAGTTCTTCTGAGCCACCACGTTGAAGAGGACGCCGCGGCACCAGGAGAGGTTCAGATTTATCCTGAAGTCCAGCTCCGTATCCTGGACGGTCCGGGACTTCAGGACGTAAGGGTCACTCCTCAGCTCTATCATGATCGGAAGAGTCGCTCCAGCGGTTAAAGGATTTTCGTATCCCGCAGGGAAAAGGGATAAGGCAGGCTTCATACCAACAAACCCTCCGGTGAAGCAGTTTGACGGATAAGAAGAGGACGCAGCAGCTGGGGGTCAGGATCCCCGATAGCCTGGAGCCGGTATATGCGAACCTGATCAAGATAAGCCACGCCGACGACGAGGTCACCCTCACCTTCCTCCACAAGATCCCCGAGACGAACCTCGCCCAGGGAAGGGCGATCGTGACTATAACCCCCCGACATGCAAAACGGCTCCTTCGGGCCCTCTCGACGAACCTGAAGAGGTACGAAGCGACATACGGCGAGATCAAGCTCCCCGAGGATGGAGGCGGCAGAGAGGAGAGCAGCAACGTCGAGGTGGCCTGACCTGGGGCGGGACGCCCTGGCCCCTCCGAACCCGCCGGAACGATCCCCACGCCACACCCCACCTCTGGCCCCTCATCAGCCTTGGAGGAGGCCCCGGATCAGCGGGGGGATCGTCCGGGGCCGGGAGCGTGCGAGGGCGATCCCCACCGAGAGCCCTTTCCTCGCGAACGAGCCCGAAAGGTCGAGGTCCCTCTTCGCGAGGCCCTCGGCAAGCCCGTCGATCTCCTCGTCGGCCATCCTGCCCAGGGTCAAGAGAGACGCCCGCCCCATCCGGTACTCCAGGCCGAACTCCCGACGCCAACGCTGGACGTAGGGCGATAGCCCCCGGATCGATACGTCCCCCGACTCCACCGCCAAGGCGGCGACCTCCCCCGCCATCGTTCCCGCCCGGATGGCGTAGGCGATCCCGCTCATCCCGGCGGCCGCCCCCGTCGCCATGAGGGAGTCGGCGACGATCTCGCCGGGAAGGGCAGCTATGGCGTCTCCGCCCCGGTTGATGGAGACGATCTTCATCTCCGAGACGTCGTACTCGGCGGACTTGTATTTCTTAAAGGTCTCAATGAACCGGCCCAAAAAGGGGCTGACGTCCCGGCCGTGTCCCCGGACGAAGACGCCCAGAGTCGCCGAATCACCTCCGCCGGGAGAGAAGGTCGCCTTCCAACCCGGCGAGACCGAGCCAAGGAAGTACTCGAAGCGCCCCACCTCCCCCAGGCCAGCAAGCTCGACGACCGCCTCGGCGGCCCAGGCGACGTCCTCCGGATGGCGCAGGGGCGAAAGGCCCTCTCTTCTCGCGATAGTGCCATCGACCCCGGTGGCGTCGATGACGACCCGGGCCCCGATATCGCCGGAGTTTGTCTCGACCCGCCGCCCGGCGCCCGCGAGGGGAGCGGACCGGGCCGCGCCCCGGAGAAGCTCTGCCCCGGCCCTCTCGGCCCTTTCGAGATAAATAGCATCGAACCTCGCCCGGTCGATGAACCTCCCCGCCGCCGGGATCTCGACGGCGTGGCCTGCGGGGGAGATTATCCTCATCCCGAGAAGGTCGTGGAGGACGTACCCCCTCTCTACCGCCAGGCCCGCCCGGGAGAACATCCCGTCGAAGAAGGTGTTCGCCGGGTGGTCGAACTCGCCGCCCATCTCTTTATCGAGGAGGATCACCTCGGCGCCGCCCTCGGCGGCTGATGTGGCGGCGGCGATCCCCGAGGGAGAGGCTCCCACCACCAGAACGTCGCAGTTCACACCAAGAGGTGGGGGAAGGGGGGTGATGAAGGTTTCTGATGCCAGCTAATATAGTCCGACCAGGGTGGCCCTAGATGATGGAAAAGACCAGGAGGATAATCCAGCTATCTCTCCGGGTCGAGCCCGGCCGCCGGGCCTTCGCCGAGGAACTGCGGCGGGAATATTCGGCGTCGGTGGAGAAGCTCGCGCCGCTCATCGCCCGGATCGGGGAGACCGAACGGCTGATAGATCGGTTGGTGTATCGGCTCTGAGGCCTATCGGAGGAGGAGGAGGAGTAGGAGTAGGTCGCCATCGTCGAGGGGTGCCTCGGGTGATCTCCTTTTGTCCTGGGGCCGGTGGCATGGGGGGGGTCTTCTGGCCCCTCCGGGGACAGCGCCGGGCGGTCGGACGATGGGATCGTGAGAGAGGGAGGGGAGAAGGGCGCGACATCGAGGGCCGGCCTCTGATCCGTTCAGCTCTGAAGGGATCGGCGAGGGGGGTCGAAACCCCGGAGATGATAGTATTTTGAATTAGCCCCCCCCCCCCGCCTGGGCACAACAGAAAGAAGTTATCCCATCATCTTTCCAACAACCCCGGACAAATCTCTTTTGACGCAACCTATTAGTACATCTTCCCTTCAACCTTTGAATCGAGGACTGATTCCTCAGGACGCTAATCATGAGCTACCTCTTCGGCCCCGTCCCATCCCGGAGGCTCGGCCTCTCCCTGGGGGTCGACCTCCTCCCCTTCAAAACCTGCACCCTCGACTGCGTCTATTGCCAGCTGGGGCCGACGACCTGCCTCACCCTCGATCGGGAGCGGCGCGTCTCTACCGCCGAGGTGCTGGCGGAGATCAGATCCCGGGTGGAGGCGGTCGAGGAGGGGAGAGAGGAGGATTTCGACTACCTCACCCTCGCCGGCTCCGGGGAGCCCCTCCTCCACCAGGGCCTCGACGAGATCATCCGGGGGGCGAAAGAGGCGGTCGATAAACCCGTCGCCCTCCTGACGAACGGGACTCTCTTCTTCCGCGAGGAGGTCCGGCGGGAGGTTCTGGAGGCGGACCTGATCATCCCCTCCCTGGACGCCGCCACGACCGCGACCTTCAAGAGGATAAACCGCCCCCACCCCGACCTGTCCATCGAGAAGGTCATCGAGGGGCTCGTCCGCCTCAGAGAGGAGTTTTCCGGCGAGATCTGGCTGGAGGTGATGCTCGTTTCGGGCTTCAACGACTCCGAGGCCCCCCTCATCGCCGAAGCTGCCGAGGAGATCGGTGCCGATCGGGTCCAGCTCAACACCGTCGTGAGGCCTCCGGCGGAACCGGTCCAGCCCCTCACCCCAGAGGAGATGGAGGGGATGCGTGAGCTCTTCTCCGGCGCCGAGGTGATCGCCGAATGGCATAGAGAGCTATCTAAGGGGACGAGGGGTTTGGTCGTCGACCTCCTCGCCCGACGGCCCTGCACCCTCGCCGATCTGGCGGCCCTCACAGCCCTGCACAGAAACGAGATATTGAAGTATCTGGAGGTTCTGGAGGCGGAGGGGAAGATATCGAGGCTCCACCACGGCGGGCTCCTCTACTTCCAGTCCCGGGACCGATGAGGCCATAATCTGCAGCGTCTGATCGGTCCCGCTGCCGAGGGCCGGTCCCGTCGACACATGCCGAGCCGCCTCTCCGCTGCCGCTAGAACGATAAAGATTACAATCCTAGAAATTGGACGATGGTGTTCCCATGGAAGAATGCGATGCCAACTGCGAATCCTGCTCTACAAAAGCAAGCTGCACAGACCCGAGAAAGGAGATGGCCGATGAGCTCGCCGCCGTCTCCGCCAGGATGGGACGGATAAAACACAAGATCATGATCGCCAGCGGAAAGGGCGGCGTCGGCAAGAGCACCGTCGCCGTCAACCTCGCCCGGTCCCTCCAGGCCCGGGGCTACCGGGTGGGAGTGCTGGACGCCGACATCACCGGCCCCAGCACTGCAAAGCTCTTGGGCGTCGAGACGTCGAGGCTCTCGGCCGGCCCGGAAGGGATAGAGCCCGTCGACTCCAGGGGCGTAAAGGTGATATCCATGGCCTTCGCCCTCTCGGGCCCCGACTCCGCCGTCGTCTGGCGTGGGCCGATGAAGATGGCGGCGATAAAACAGTTCCTCTCCGACGTCTCCTGGGGCGACCTCGACTACCTCATCATCGACCTGCCGCCGGGGACGAGCGACGAGCCCCTCAGCGTCGTCCAGCTCCTCCCGGACCTATCCGGGGCCGTCATCGTCACCACACCCCAGGAGGTCGCCCTCCTCGACTCCAGGAAGGCGGTCAACATGGCCAAGTCGATGAAGGTTCCCATCCTCGGGATCGTCGAGAACATGAGCGGCCTGGTATGCCCCCACTGCGGCGAGGTCCTGGAGATCTTCAAGACCGGCGGCGGAGAGAGGGCTGCAAAAGAGCTGGACGTCCCCTTCCTGGGGGCTATACCCCTCGACCCGGAGGTCGCCCCCCTGGGGGACGACGGCGTCGCCTTCGTCGAGAGGAAGACCGCAGCGAGGGACGGCTTCGAGAAGGTCGTAGAGAGGATCCTCCAGGAGCTGGAGAGGCGCCGGAAGGCGAGCTGAAGAGGGTCCTGTAAGGGTATCCAAGAGGACCGCCGGAGAAGGGCTGCCAAGAGATCGAGACGGGTAACGGCCGTCAGGAGAGGACGGCCGGAGAAAGGGAGACGATAAAAGGAGGGCTGGAAAGCGAGCTGGAAAGCGAGCAGGAAAAGGGGGACTATAAAAGGGCCCTGGCAGGGGGATGAGACCGGCCCATCGCCCCTTCAGGGCCAAAGGCCGTAATAGAAGTTCATCGCCATAACCCCGGCCCCCACCGCCACGCTGAAGGCGATGACCGCCTTGGGGTCCAGCTTTATCGCCGTATCGTCCGCGTCAAAATACCTCATGAGACCGGCAGAGGACATAAGTCCGCTGCCCTCTGACTTCTTCTTCTTCGCCATGAACTCCTCCTATTCTATAGACCCCTTCAAGTACGTTTCGGCTACCTCACCCATCCGTCCCTCTCCCCAAAGGGGTAGTAGTCGGCCGCCAGATCCCCGATGGGCCTCGGAGCCGCCTGACAGGGTTTTCCGGTGCAGGAATGGTCTGACCAATAGTTTCCTCCCCTGAGGACCCCCCAGTCCCAGAGGTTTCCGCCGTCGTCTTCCGCCTGGACCTCGTTATCTATCAGGTTGTTCCTGTAGACGATGGACCCCGACGACCCCCGGATGGAGATGCCGACACCGTTTCCGATGATGGAGTTGCCCGTGATCTCCGTCCCGTTGGAAGATAAGAGCCCCATCCCGGCGTCCCCGTTCGCCTCGGCGACGTTCATCCTGACCACGTTCGAATCCGACCCCAAGAGGAATAGGCCGTTCCTGCTGTTTCGAGATAGGGTGTTCTCTGCTATGAGATTTTCGTGGGACTCCACCAGGAATATCCCGCTGTACCTGTTATCCGAGACCTCATTTCCTGCGATCTCGTTTCCGTCGCTACCCTCTATCCTCATCCCGAGGCCGCCAGAGACGACGTTATCCAGGATCTTGCAGCCGACGGAGCTTCGGACAAAGAGGGCGTCGTTGGAGACGGCGCTCTCCATGACGGTGCAGCCCTCGCAGAAGGCGAGGGTGACGTGGCCGAACTCCCCGCCGCTGACCGCTTCGCCGGATCGGCGGTAGAGGTATAAGATCGGCTTTCCGTCGATCTGGTTAGATCCGGATATCTGGTTGTTGAAGCTCCCCTCTTCCGAGCCGTCGACGTAAAGCCCCCAACGGACGGCGGCTAGGACGTTCCCCTCCAGGACGTTGGCCTGCGAGTCTGTGACGACGATCCCCGTGGCGAGGTTTTCAAGGCGGTTTCTGCTGAGGAGGTTTTCCCCCGACCCTTCGGAGACCGTGATCCCGGCGTCCAGCCCCGAGAGGTCGTTTTCGAAGATGTCGTTCTCCGTTGCAGAGAATAGGACGATCCCGTTCGTGGAATATGAGATCGAATTTTCCCGGACGACGTTCTTTGAGGCGAAGTTTAAGGCTATGGCGTTGGTGGCGTTCTCAAAGTCGGAACCGATGATCGTATTGGTCCTGGAGGAGCCTTCAAGGATGACGCCGTAACCGCAGTCCACCACGGAGTTCTTCTCCAACCTGTTATCGTGGCTATCGGTGATCAGGTATATCCCACGGCCGCAACCTTCGGCCCTGCTCCCCGATATGGTATTCACAGACGAGGAGTTGAGGAGGACCCCAGCGAAGATGGAGCTTCGAGCCGCGTTCCCCTTTATCGCATTATCCCGAGATGAGAGGAGGACTATCCCGGTATAGCCGCCATCCTGCTGGTTATTCTCGATGAGGTTCTCCGAAGCGCCGCGGAGGAATATGCCGTGAACGTTATTCACCAGGACGTTATTTCTGATCTCGTTGCCCTTGGACTCGACGTAGATCCCGGGTCCCGCAAAGTCGGAGATGGTTATGCCTTCGATCTTGCAGCCGTCGGCCAAAACCTCTATCCCTATATCGTTGCCGTCTCCGGCGAGGTTTATGACCCCCTCCTCCCCCCGTAGAGGCATCAGAGTGAGCCTCTTATCGAGGACCAGATGTTCTCTATAAATTCCGGGCTTGATGTAGATCGTATCTCCGTCATTAGCGACGTCGACGACTCCGCCTATCGATCTGTACTGGGCGAAGCCGTCTTGGTCCACGATGTACATCCTGGCTTCAGCTCCGAAGATGGAGCCGGCAGATAGAATGATGATGATCGCTAGCGTCAGTCTCAGCATACGTCCACCTCGGCATAAGAGCCCTCCAATCCATAATACGTCTTTCCATCAGAAGGGCAGAGTCGAGGGGTCCGTGCAAAAATCTTATCTACGGTCCAGCCCATAGAGCCGGAGTTGGTGATAGGGTTGACAAAAGTGGATTCTCACAAGCACTGCATCGTCTGCGGAAAAACCATCGAGGAGATGGATAGCTTCTGCGACGAGGTCTGCGAGTCTAAGTACAAATCCGCCCAGAGACGCCAGACCCTCTTCTTCTTGATCTTCATCGGCCTGTTGATCCTGATGCTCATCGTCCCCGCCATATTGAAAGCGCCCCAGGGTTGAGAGGATATGAGAATTGCGGCCGTCGTTCTTATGATCGCGTTCTTCCTCGCCGCCCCGGCCACCGCCGGGGGAGGAAGAGATTACATCTCTGTCCGGGAGGTGACGATGTCTCTTCTCGATGGCGACGCCGTATTCGACGTCAAGTTCGGGCTCGACCCCTTCGCCAAGCTCTACGTCCTCGCCCTGGGAACGAAGCACATCGAGCCGGAGCTCTTGAGCATCTTCTCAGATTTCGATAACGTCACGGTGACGAAGACCGAGCCGAACCGGGCGGTCCTTGTATCGAAGGGGGCGGGGGAATATAGGAGCGGATACTACCTCTACGACTCGAAGAACTTGAGAGGAGAGGTCCCCAAGCTCACCGTCGTCTACCCCGAGCAGCTATCCCGCACCTTCTACAGGGCGTCGATGACCCCCAGCGTCTTCTCCGAGGCCTGAAAACCCCATGGCTTTGTAACTCCTCGTCAACGACGATCCTTCCAATGGGATTCATCGCTGGATGGCCAACCCGAAGAGCTCCTCTGACGCGGGTCTGTGACCCACCCCGCCCTGGAGAAGGGCAGGGCCTCTGCCAGCAGCCGGACATCCCGGACCCCCCCCGTCCATCCGCCGCCGACGTCTCGGCCATCTTCTGGGCGGATATACTCCCCCGGATCAGGGGCGCGAACGTCTCACCCCCCGACGGATCTGGACCATCTTTTCGCGTCCGACGGAGAAAAAAAGATATCTAAAGACGACATCTCATCCGTCAGCATGAACCGGGAACCTGTGACGTTTACACCCATAGGCATCGTCCATTCCAACTTCGGAGAGCCGGAGGACCCCAAGACCATGAGAAACACCCTCTCAACCCTCGAGATCGACGAGAAGTACAGAGAGGCCCTGACGGGGATCGAGAAGTTCCGCCACATCATAGTAATCTACCACATCCACCGGGCCCTGGGCTACGAGATGATGGTCCACCCCATGGGGGACGAGTCGATGGATAAGAGGGGGCTCTTTGCCACCAGAACCCCCAGAAGGCCAAACCCCATCGGCCTTACGGTGGTGGAGGTGTTGAACGTCCAGGAGGAGAAGATCACCGTCACCGGCCTCGACGCCCTGGACGGCAGCCCCATCCTGGACATCAAACCCTACGAGGAGCACTTCGACTCTCCACGGGGGGTGGAGATGGAGAAGGACCCCCATTACACCCCAAAGGACGGCTGACGGCGGCCTCCCCAGGGAGGAGGGGGCCGGGATCGTCGCCGTCATCCGAGAAAAATCTTAATATCGGGGCGGAACAAATTAAGGCCTGAGGTGAATTATTTGAGATTAATGACCCTGCTGACGCTGGCGTTATCGGCGACCATAACTTTCGCTATCGCCTCCGAGGATCAGGCAGACGAGAACGGATACACAATAAAGCTGGCCTACACCGAGGATCTCGGGACCTTCCTCGTCGACGGCGAAGGGATGACCCTCTACCGCTTCGCAAACGACGTTGCTGAAAGCCGCACCAGCGCCTGCTACGACACCTGTGCCGAGATCTGGCCCCCCTTCTTCTCCGACGTGATCAGAGTTCCCGAGGGGCTGACAGATACCGACTTCAACGGCTTTGAAAGGGAGGACGGCGCCATCCAGACCACCTACAAGGGATGGCCCCTCTACCGATACGTCGAGGATCTTGCCCCCGGCGACGTGAAGGGGCAAGGGGTGGGAGGGGTCTGGTTCGTCGTCAGCCCCTGAGGCCTGCGCTCCTGACGGAAGGACCCTCGCCCATTTTTTTGGTCGTCCCTTTGGGGTCGGCCTCTCAGCCTCTCGGAACCTTTAAACGTTGAAGGCAGCATTCTGGATCACGGGGATGATATTGAAGATCACGATCTTTCTGGCCCTGACGGTGGCGTCGTTGGCCTTCGTCGCCGTCGGCGCGGCAGCCCCGGAGAAGACCATCGATCTCGGCTCGAAGGAAGGCCTCGGCGACTACCTGGTGGATCAGGACGGAATGGCGCTCTATTATTTCGCCGAAGACGCGCCCAGGAGCGGGACGAGCAGCTGCGGGGATACCTGCACCGTCTATTGGCCGCCTTTCCATACCGGCCAGATCGTACTGCCGATGGGGCTCAGCTCCTTCGACTTCAGCACCATCACCAGGGAAGATGGGCTGGTCCAGATCACATACAAGGGATGGCCGCTATACTACTACACCAACGACTACAGACCGGGGGAGATCAAAGGGCATGGGATGTACGAAAGATGGTTTGTGGCCGGCCCCGCTATGATGCCCTGAAGATCAGAAGAAGACCGGGATATGAAGACGCGTAACGCCAACGATCCCTCATGAAAGGGTCCGCAGATCTGGAAGAGGTCCCCATTCTCCGGTACTGGGAGCTCGACCTCCTCCGGGGCGTCGCCGTGACTATGATGATCGGCTTTCACGCCCTCTATGATCTGGATTATTTCTCGGGACCGGGTCTCGTCGACGTCCACTCCGGGATATGGCGGACATTCGCCCTGGCGACGGCCTCGATATTCCTCCTCCTCGTCGGCATCTCCCTCACCATCAGCTCCGCCAGGGCCAGGATCAGAGGCGAGGAGAGCTTCGCCCGGCATCTCCGCCGGGGGGGAGCCATCTTCTCCTGGGGGGTGGTCATCACCGTTTCGACCATCATCCTCCTCGAAGAAGGGTACATCCTCTTCGGCATCCTCCACCTCATCGGAGCCTCCATAATCCTCTCCCCACCCTTCGAAAGACGGCCCCTCAGAGCCCTCCTTGGGGGATCGGCGGCGGTATCCGCAGGGATCTTCCTCCGCCAGCTCTCCGTTGAGACCCCCTGCCTCCTCTGGATCGGCCTCACCCCCAGCGGTTTTTATTCCCTCGACTACTTCCCCCTCCTCCCCTGGTTTGGGGTCGTCCTCCTGGGGATATCCCTCGGAGGGTTCCTCTACCCCGAAGGCGAGAGGAGGTTTCACCTCCCGGATCTCTCCTTTCGTACCCCGGCAAGAGAGCTCACTATTCTTGGGAGAAACTCTCTGGCGATCTACCTCCTCCACCAGCCGGCCCTCATAATATCGATGGAGATCCTCGGCGTAATCGATCTCGCTGGGAGGATACCTCTCAACATCCCCTGAGGACGAGGTCGAAGTCGAAGTCGAAGTCGAAAGTTCGTGGATAAGAGAGGAAAAGGGGGGAAGAACGGGCGGAAGAATGGAGAGAATAACGGAGAGAGGAAGGACTGTGAAAAGAGGATTTTGATATAGTCGATCAAAAAAGGGGCTATAGAGGCGGAAAACCGCCTCCTGCCTACGGTCCCATCACTGCTTGGAGAGCTTGGGGGTCAAGACTGCGAGATATATCGCGGCCAGGGCCACGACGACGTAGACCACAGTCTCCAGGATCGGCATCCATCCCAGGAGTTTGCTCACCAGGTTGAAACCGAAGGCATAGAGCCCCCAGTTGAGACCACCTATTATCACCAGCACTATGGCCAGCATGTCTATTGGAGCCAGCTTTGGCAACATAACACCTCCGCATCAACAATTCGTCTAAGTATTTAATATACTTTTTGGATTTTTAGATCCAAAACCTGCCGCTCCTCACCTCCGCCACCCCTCCTTCTACCCTCACATCCAGGGAGATGAGGGCTGAGAAGAAGCCCCTGGTGGCCTTCGGCGCGCCACCCATCCGGGCTGTCATCACCGGGTCCCTGTAAGTCAGATCCCATCCGCCGTCTCTAAAGACGGCGGAGATGATGACGTCGTAGCTCCTCCACCGGAATGTCCTCACCTGAGGGAGGGCTTCGGCGAGGCCGACGGCTTCGGTGAGCCCTTCCCGGAGAGGTCCATCGAGCCTATTGAAGCTCTCCAGAAGCTCAAGCCCTCCGGTAGGTCCGCCGCTGCCGTAGACCCTCACCTCCCCACCATCCTCGACGAGGACGGTCCAGCTGAAGAGGCCGGGGGCGGGAAAAGCGACGGCTTCCGCGCCTGCGGCCTCCAGAGCCCGGTCCCTCTCTGCCAGCCTCACGCCCCCCGTCAGGACGATGAGGAGGAGAAGGATGAGGAGCACCTTGCGAGGATCGAAGGAATTAGGCCTTCTCATAAAGAGGACGATGACGGCGAGGCTCGCCAGGAGGAGAGGGACCTCGGAGTAGAAGAATATCTCAAGGGACCACCTGGCAGGGTCGATGGGGTAGAGGAGGGGAACGCCCCGGGTGGTGAGGGTGTCGAGGGCGAGGTGGATGAAGACCCCGATGGTGGCGAAGAGGACCGTCCGGCTTGAAAACCGCAGATCGACCCCGAACCGTTCCGATATCCACGAGCCCACCTGCCGGGAAGTGAAGATGCGCAGGACAATGAGGGCGGCGAAGAAACCGAAGAAGAGGCTGTGGGTGATCCCCCGGTGGACGAGAAGGAAGAAGTTGGGGAAGATCCAGCTCACTGGCATCAGGAGGAAGTCAAGGTCCAGGGCTACGCCCCCGAGGACGAGGGCCGCCGTCTCCTCGCTCCTCCTCTTGAAGCTCCTTCCGATGAGGTAGGGGATGGCTATGTGGGTGAAGAGGTCCATGAGCTCTCCTCTTAGGTCCGTTCCGAGGGACGGATCGATATCGATATCTATATCTTAAAAACCCCGCGCTGGTGACGAAGTCCTCCTCCGGGGGGGGAGAGGGGTGAAAGGCGCCTCTCAGAGGGGATGAAGAAAAAAAAGGCGGCGGAGCCAGGGGTAGTCGGCTCCCCGCCTCCGATCCGCCGGAGGTTTCAGAGCTTAAAAGGATCTCCGAGCTCCAGGAGCGGAAACTCAAAGCTCCAATCGAAACTCATCTCCTCCCCGAAGAGATCGGGGATCTCAGGGCTGAGATCGAACTTCTCCACCATCTCTCTGCCGGTGGGCGCCGCAGGCCTGGGGAGGGGCTCGGAAGCTTCAGCCGTCTCGCCCGTCGTATCCAGGGTGACGCCGGAGGGTATTATGAAGGGCGTCTCGGGGCAGCCCAAGAGGTTGATGCTGTAGTAGGAGTACCTCATGTTGTGTTCTCCTCCCTCCACATCCCCAATGAACCTCTCCTTCGATATCTGGTTTATATAACCGATGTTGGTGACCGGACCGCCGGAGGCGTTCCACCTGGTTTCGTTGAACATCTCCTCCCAGAAGGCTCGATCGAACTTTTGGGACGGGCTGCTTTCGATGTTGCCAGGGTTGATCAGGCCGTATCTGGAGTTTCCTATGAAGGCGAATGCTCCGCCTGGTGCCGTCACGAAGTGTTCCAGGACTGAGTCATGGGGGAGGTAAAACCCCGCAGGATCCCTGTTGTCGAAGGACGCGGCGTAACCGGCCTGGGAGTACCCGAGGAAGTACTTCTCGTTGGTGAGGGCGTCGGCGTGGTTGTATCCCATCTTCATGACGTAGGCGACGATGTCGCAGAAGTTGGACGTTCCGATGTGGTTTATGGCGTGGATGTAGTTGCCGTTTATCTCCTCTATCAGATGCGCCCTGTTCCAGTCGTGCTGGTTGCAGTCGCATTCGTCTCCGGGGTGGTCTCTATCATAGAGGGTGTGGACGTAAAACGCCTCAGGGAATAACTCCTTTATCCTGTCTTTGAAATCTCCTCCCCACCACCAGTCCACCGTCTCTGGAGGCTGCCCTTCGGGATCGTCCTCGCTCGTCTTGGGATATACCATCGGCTCCAGGTACTGGCCCACCATCCATATCCCCTTAAGGTAGCGGTCGTTGGATGGTGTGGACTCATAGGCTATCGTCTTTCGAACGAAGTTCGACAGCTCGACGTAGTTGTCGACGGGGGCCCTCCCAACGTAGACGTCGGCCATCAAATTTACGCCGGAACCGCCGTAGACGCCGGTGGCATTCTTGAAGTCTCCTTCGAGAGAGGCGTAGTAGAGGTCGGATGGTATTCCCACCCTCTCTTTTGGTATGGCGCAGCATCCTGGGTCGGGCTCGTAAGCCCAGGCATAAAGGAGCTTCGCGGGGACGATGGCGTCCCAGGTCTCTCCGCCGATCCTCGCCCCATCGCCGTCTCCGCCCAGGAGGACGTATCTCAGCTCGTTGTTGTCGTAGGCGTCTTTGACGAAGTCGCGGAGGATCTCCGGCTCATCCTGATGGGCGGACTTCCTATAGTTGGCATATATGTCCTCCACGGTTACCATCGCAGCGTTGACCCCTCTGGCCTCCTTCTTCTCGATGAGGGCCTGGAAGTTGTAGGGGCCAGGAGCCTCTTTGAGGTACTGGTTAGTTATGATGACGTATTCGTATTTGCCGTCCAGGAGGAGGGACTTGCCCGTCGAAACCAGGTCCGACGGATAGGTGGTCGCCTTCTCCGGGTTGTCCACCATCATCTCCACCTCCAGTCGGTCCTGGGGAAGACCTCTGAAACGGCCCATATCGAGGGTCTCGGCCGGGGCGGTTTTAACCTCGATGTCGAAGGCCCCGAAGCTGTAAGCGTCACCGGTCTTCGGGATGTACCTGATGGGGTAGAGGTTTATGAAAAGGATGCTGTATCCGTGCTTCTTCTGGACCCCCAGGACCGAGTATGCCACCTCCGGATAGGAGCTCATCGATTCGTATATCGACTCGTCGAGGAAGGCGTGGCCTGGAGAGGTCCAGTTATCCTGGGGACGGCAATCGGTGCAGTTGCTGGTGAAGCCCAGGGGGACCGCCTCCCGGCCGGGGCTTATCGAAAGGCTGCCGATGTACCTCTCGTTTCCGGGGACGACCTTTATCTCCTGGACCTCCTCGCCGTAGGGTATCAGTATCCTGGCGGTCCTGACGGGGACCGTCGGCTCTCCGGGGACTATCCTATCGTACAGCCCAGGAATCTTCACCGAGTCGCGGATCTCAGTCGATCCGTCGGGAGTCGTCAGCGTCTCCGCGCCCAGCTCTATCGTCGGATCGTCAAAAAGGTACTGCATCACGACCTTGCTCGTGCCGGCAGAACCGTCCGCAGCCAAGGCAGACGGAAAGACCGTCGAACCCAAAGAGAGGCTCAGAAGGCAGATCAGAGCCACTGAAATAATTTTTTTCATAGTTCTCCCTCATAATTCAGGACCGTAGAGATCGGGCCTCAGGGCTGACACCCACCAGAATTAGCGTCCTTTGATGATCCGGATATTTCATATCCGGCTCACCTCCATCGAAAGCCGATCCGCCCCTTCGATCAAAGAGTTATACGGTCCCCTCTTCATCGCTTAAATGTACATTCTCTTGAAAAACTATTTAACAATTTCCCACGCCTCAATAGGCCGCCGGCTGAAGTCTGTGGGGTAAGGCGGCGGAGAGGACCGCCCCGTCTGAAGGGAGGCGGGGGCCGGGAAGGGAGGGAAAGGATGGCACGGATATTACTGATCAGAGAAGGGGGGGGGCGAAGGGCGGAGGGGCCAATTCAGCCGCGCCTCCTCCTGTAGATGTAAGCCCCGACGGCCGCGAGGATGATCAAGGCAGCGACGACGGGAAGGGCGTAAGACCTCTTGGCACCCCCCACCTCCACCGGGATCCTCATGCTCTCAGAGATGATCGTCCCACCCCTGATGTCAGTATACTTGATCTCGCTGTTGATGCTGTAGGGCTTCTCCGTGGCGTCGGAGTCGACGTCGATCTTGAACCAGACCCTCCTCTCTTCGCCGGGGAGGAGGGTTCCTATGTAGGCCTGATCGTCGGTGGAGGAGAAGGGCTTGAAGACAGATAGCCTCGCTATGGCGTCCTCTGCCACCTCCTCGCCGATGTTCCTGAATGTCACCTCGATGATCCCCGCCTTCTCGCCAGCCCGGAGGTCTGCCACGACTTCACCGACATCGAAGTACGCCTCCTCCTTTACCATCACGGGGATGGTGACGGTCTCGTTTGCCCTCTGGTACCAGTACGCTGTCCGAAACCCCCGGAGACGTCCTTCGGCGTCGAGGCTGTCGGCGTCCACCTCGACGTTGTACTGATAGTCGTAGGATAGGTCCAGGTACAGAGGATAATCGCCCGCCGGAGCGCGGCTGGAGATCTTGATGGCGAACCTCATGGGATCTCTCGACCTCTCGCCCGCCCGGAGCGCCTCGATCACCTGATCGCCGGACTTCACCTCGATCATGTCGCTTCCGGACCTGAGGGTCCCGGTTATGCCCAGAGCCGTCGTCCTCTCCCATTCGTAGTCGAGCTCCCGGTCCGCCAGCATCTGGTCCATCCTCGAGTCCGCCTTCTTGTCGGCCTTGAACCCCATGATCCTGCCATAGTTGGCGAGGTCGACGTGGAGGGTGACGGTCCCGCCCCGGTCGAACTCCCTCGTCCCGGCGAGGGACGCGTCGAGCTGGGGCGATCCGGAGACGGTCCAGTAGTTCTCCAGGGAGACCGAGGGTATGTAGTTATCAGAGGCGCCGGGGGGGGCCGAGCTGAGCAGGGCCAGGGCGATGAACAGGAACGCAGTTTTATGGACGAAACTGAAGATCTTCATCAATCCTTCAACCTCCTGAAGGGCATTAATAGCAGGTTTGAGGCTCTGAGCTTCACCGTAGCCTCATGTCTCCTCCAGTACTCGAACCTTATAAGAAGCACCGGAAATACGGTGAAGGTGGCGAAGAGGGCGAATATGACCGATAGGACGGTTATCGTTCCGAAGCTGCTGGTCATGGGGAAGGGGGAGGCTATGAGGGCGGAGAAGCCGAAGATGGTGGTGAGCCCCGAAGCGAAGATGGCGGCCCCGATGGACCCCGTCGCCGTCAACAGCGCCTCCATGACGTCTTCGGCCTTCTCCTTCTCCTCATAGAACCGCTCCATCGTAAGGATGGCGTACTCCGACCCCACCCCCAGGATCAGGGCTCCCAGAGTGGCAGTCATGGGGTTGTAAGTCATCCCGGATATATACATAATTCCGCCCATCCAGCCGATGACCATGAACATGGGAAGGACCGGCAGGACGGCCTTCACCAAGTCCCTATAGATCAATAACAGGAGGGTGAATATCAGGGCGAGGCCCAGGAGGGTCATCCTCACCCTGCCTGTGGTGAGGGCTCCAATGACGGTGTTCATCACCGCCATCTCTCCCGTCAGGGTGACGGAGACGCCTGCCGGCCTCTCAAACCAGAGGAGATCCTTCTCGACCTCGTCTCCGAGCCGCTCGACCCCCAACTGGCCGAGGTTATTGAAGGCGTCGCCGATATCCAGGATGATCTGGGCGGTGTCGTGGCCGTCGATGTACTGGTACTTGGAATGGCCTGGGATGCCTTCGAGGACGGCCACCACCTGGGATCGGTGCTGGGGGATCGTCCCGCCGTTGTAGCCCTTGACGAGGGTGGCTAGGCTGGAAGCTCCGTGGACCTGGTCCCTCGACCTGACGACGTAATCGCCGAACTCGTCCATCCATCTGAGAGTCGGGGGGTCGATGACGTCCCCATGTACTATGATGTTCAGCTGGTCTTCGCCGCCGAATATGTCGTGGAGGTGGCGGAACTGGGTGAGAGGCGGCAGATCCTGAGGTATGAACTCGTAGAGATCCGTCTCGATGGGAACGTTGACGTCCGCATAGAGGCCGACCCCGGCGAGGAGGACGGCAACCCCCAGGACGACCCTCCATCTGCTGACGACCACTATAACGTACCTGACGATCACGGGGGTTATCGGGGACCTCCTCTCCCTCCTCGCGAGGCCGTTGCGGCTGTTTCTCTCGTTTCTCCCCCGCTCCATCAGGTTTATCACTGTAACCCCCACAAATAAGGAGGAGATGTAGCACATGATGATCCCGATAAGGCAGAGGAGGCCGAAGTCCCTCACCATGGGGACCGATGACGAGAAGAGGGAGAAGAACCCGGCCCCGGTGATGATGAGGGCTATGAGGACGGCGGGGGCGGTGCGGGCCACCGTCTTTATCGCCGCATCGGAGACGGACCCACCCCGCTGGAACTCCTCCTCGATCCTGTTCTGGAACTGGATGGCATAATCGATCCCCAGGCCTATGAGGATCGGAAATGCCGCCATGGAGACCATCGTCAGAGGGACCTGGAGAAAGCCCATCATCCCGAAGGTCCATATTATCCCAAGAAATACGATGGGCAGCGGCAGCAGGGGAAGGCTGACGTGCCTGAAGACGAAGAAGAGGGCCACCACCATCAGAAGGCCGGAGATCATGAGAAGGGTCCCCATGGAGGCGGTCATCTCCCGCTCGATCTCGTCGCCGAGGGCGATCTCGCCGGTGACGATCGTATCTGCCCCCACAGGAAACTCCGCCATCGCCACCGCCGAGCTGGCCTCCGGCAGGACCGCCTTGAGGCTCTCCATGGGGATGTAAGTCGGAAGATCGATGGGAATTATGGTATGCCTCCGGTCGGGGAGGATGGCGTTGAGGGCCGCGGGGTTCGTCCTCTCCAGAACCTCCAGGATCTCGTCGATCCTCTCCTGGCTGTCGGGGACCCTCCGGATGCCCGTCGCCTCGGCCTCCACCTCCATCACCATCTCGGCGATGCTGATTGTCCCCAGGACGTGCTCCACCGCCTCCATCTGGCGGGTGAGCCGTTCCATCGCCTTCAGGGATCCGGGACTTGTAACCGCGTCCCCCTCCACCAGGACGACGATGGACTGGGTCCCGAACCTGTCGTTGTAGAGGTGAGAGAACTCCACGTACAGCCTGGAGTCCGGATCGACGAAGGTCTCCGTCTCCGTCTCCATGGTGATCGTCTGGGCGTAGTGGATCGATGCCACCGTCAGAAGCGCCGCTACCGTCAGGATGATGATGGGATTGCCCTCGATCCATCTCCCCAGCCGCTCACCTTTGCTCGTGATCCCCACCTTCAGATGTTTTGTGCCCTATGTTCAGATTGTCCCGAAACTTTGAGGCTTTCGGATTATACGAAATGTACTTAAAGCTTGTGCCAGACCACCTATTGATGAGACGGGAAGAACTACCTCCCGAAGAGGGCGCGAAGAGGTGTATGATAGATGCCAGCGTCCAGATCTCGAATCTGATGGGGCACAGCGACGCCGCTGGAGCCCTGATGGCCTCTCTCTTCATAGCCGACAGGCCCCTCTCGATGGACGAACTGGTGGAGGAGACGGGGTACAGCAAGTCCACCACCAGCGTCAACATGACCCATCTGGAGAAACAAGGGATCGTCCGCAGGAGCAGACGGCCGGGGGATAAGAGGAACTACTACATCATAACCCAGAACATAGACGAGATCTTCAATGCCGAGAACGAGAAGATAAAGCAGATTATGCAGATCCAAATTGCCGCCATCGGTGAGGCGGAGAGGATCCTGGAGAGTGCTGAAGGAAGCGATGAAGCTGAGCGGCTCTGCAGCCTCTTCAGATCCATGAGGGAGGAGTGCGTCAAGGCTCGGAGGCTGATAGACCTGGTGAGCTCCTTCAACATCGACGAGCTGATCGAGGTTCTGGGGCGAGAGGTCGCGATCCGAGAGGCGGGCGAGGGGTGATCTCAGAGGAGCGGCGAAGGTTCGGAGGGGATGCGAGGGGTCGGGAAGTTGGACTCCTGGAGGCAGGAGCTCCGAAACCCGGCTCCTTCGACGCGGGTCGGACGGAGGGGGTGGAGACCCTCCTCGGAGACCCCAGATCCGCCATTTTGAAGCTATCGGCCCCGATGGTCATCTCCATGCTCCTCTTCTCCCTCTACAACATAGTAGACGCCTTCTGGGTGGCGGGGCTCGGTAGCGACGCCCTGGCAGCCGTCGGTTTCGTCTTCCCCCTCTTCTTCATCGCCCTGGGGATCGCCAACGGCCTCGGCATCGGAGGCGGATCGGCCGTATCCCGGAGGATCGGAGCCCAGGACAAAGCGGGCGCCGACCTCGTCGCCCAGCATACTATGGCTATCATGGCCGCCTTCGCCGTCCTCTTCTCCATCCCCTTCTACCTCGCATCTGACCGGATCTTCGTCCTTCTGGGGGCTGGCTCTGCCGCCCCCCTGGCAGCGGATTATGCGAAGATAATCTTCGCTGGCACCATCTTCATCCTCTTCTCCAACGTCGCCTACGCGATCCTCAGGAGCGAGGGGGACGCGAAGAGGGCGATGTACGCCATGGGGGTAGCGAGCCTCCTCAACATCATCCTCGATCCGATCTTCATCTATGCCCTCGATTGGGGGATCGGAGGAGCCGCCTGGGCTACGGTCCTCTCTATGGCAGTCTCGTCAGCGGTGATGCTCCGATGGATGGCGATAAAGAAGGATACCTACGTCTCCCTCGGGAACCGCGGCTTCTCCCCCGATGGAGCCACCCTCCGGGAGATCCTCCAGGTGGGGGTTCCCGCGAGCTTCGAGTTCGTATCCCTGGCCCTGATGGGGATCGCCATCAACCTGGTCATCGTCGCCGTCTCCTCCACCGACGGGGTGGCGGTCTGCTCCGTCGGCATGAGGGTGGTGAACATCGGAATGACGCCTCTCATCGCCATGTCCACCGCGGTGATCTCCGTCTCCGGGGCAGCCTACGGCTCCGGGGCGTTTCAGAAGATCGATGATGCTCACCTCTACTCGGTGAGGGCGGGGCTTCTAGTCGCCCTCCTCCTCTCGGCGGCAACCTACATATTCGCCCCCCAGATCGCCGCCCTCTTCTCCTACTCCGAGGCCTCCGCCTCCCTCGCATCGGAGATCGTCACCTTCCTCCGGGTGATGGCCTTCTTCTACCCGGCGATACCTCTGGGGATCTTCGCCGCCGCCGTCTTCCAGGGGGTGGGGAGGGGGAGCGCCGCCCTCGCCATATCGGTACTGCGGACGATCGTCTTCAACGTCCTCTTGGTGGTCCTCTTTGCGGTCGGATTCGGCTGGGGCCTTCCCGGGGTCTGGTGGGGGATGGTAATAGGGAACCTCCTAGGTGACGCCGTCGGCTATATCTGGGTTCGGAGCTACGTCGGGAGGCTGGTGAGAGGGGCCGAGTTTTGACGGAGGTTCTGACTCCTACCGTTCAAGGGGACCCTCGAATTCAGGGATGGGCTTATGAACTCGGATAAAAGGCTCTTTGAAGTCCTCTTCATATCGGTCTTCGCCGCGATGCTCGGCCTCGGCATAGTCGGGCCCCTCCTCCCCATATACGCCGAGAACCTGGGGGCTAGCGGCCTTTGGATCGGGATCATCTTCTCGGGGTTTGCGGCCGCCAGGGCGATATTCATGCCCATCGTCGGGAGGCTCTCCGACGAGTCGGGGAGGAAGAAGTTCATAGTCTTGGGCCTATTCGCCTACGCCGCCCTCTCCCTCGGATACGTCACCGCCGGCAGCGTATACTCCCTCACCGCCGTCAGATTCCTCCACGGGATCGCCTCGGCGATGGTCGTCCCCATCGCCATGGCCTACATCGGCGACCTCTCCCGGAAGGGGGAGGAGGGGACGCTGATGGCGAAGTTTCAGGTCTCCTTCTTCCTGGGCCTAGGCTCGGGCCCCCTCCTGGGGGGGGTGCTGAACGACGCCTTCGGATTCTCCTCGGCCTTTTACGCCATGGCCGCCCTCTCGGCCCTCGCCTTTCTGGTGGTGGTCGTCTTCCTCCCGGAGACCGGCGGTCGATCCTCCAGAGGGGAGGGGGAGAGGATATCCTTTAGAGGGGTCCTGGGCCATCCCGCGGTCCCGGCGGTCCTCGCCTTCACAGCCCTCAACGCCATGGTCCGGGGGCTCCTTCTCGTCTTCATGCCCCTCTTCGCCCCAGATATCTCCGTCGTCCCCGGCCAGGTGGGGCTGATCCTCACCGTATCCATATTCATGATGGCGATATTTCAGGTGCCCCTGGGGAGGATGGCAGACAGGGGCAGGGCCGATGTCATGATCCTCGGGGGATCCGTCGTCTCCGCCGCCAGCCTCGCCCTGATCCCAGCCGCCGCGAGCTTCTGGGATCTCTTCCTCGTCGCCACAGTCAACGGCCTCGGAAGCGCCTGCATGATGCCTGCCCTGATGGCCCTGACGGTGAAGCTCGGAAAGAAGATCGGGATGGGGACCTCCATGGGCGCCTACAACACCGCCATGAGCCTCGGGATGATAACGGCGCCCCTCCTGGGAGGGATGGTGATGGACCACACATCCATCGATGCCGTCTTCATCCTGGGCGGGGTCGGTGGGCTCGGTGCCACCATCGCCATTTACATCTCAACGATGAGAGCCCTGGGGTCGGTGGCGGCCGGAGGACCATCCCGATAGAAGAGAGCCACCACCATCCCCGTCGTCGCCCCCATTATAATCGTCATCATCGTCATCATCGTCATCATCGTCATCATCGTCATCATCGTCATCATCGTCATCATCGTCATCATCGTCATCATCGTCATCCACTGCGACAATCAATATACTCTAACAACAACAAAAGCAGGGACCGTCAAGCCACAGGCTCCTCTTTGGGGATGGTGAACCTGAAGACCGACCCCTCGCCTGGGACGGACTCAGCCCAGACCTCCCCACCCCAGGTCTCGACGATCTTCTTGACGGTGGCGAGGCCTATCCCCGACCCCTCCCCGGACCTCTCCAGGCGGGTGAAGGGGTCGAATATCTTATCCCGGTAGCTCATCTCGAAGCCTATGCCGTTGTCCCTGACCCAGAACTCGTACTCGCCGTCTCCATCGGTGCATCCCACCTCGATCTCGATATGATCCTTTGAATATTTCAGGCTGTTTTCCAGGAGGTTAGAAAAGATCTGCTTTGCCCGGGACCTATCGCAGCTGATGGTGGGAAACTCCCCCACCAATCGGAGATCGATGGGCTTTCCTCCTCCCAGCCATTTCGCATCCTCGTATGCTTCCTCGATCAGCCTTTTCGTATCGACCTCCTCTGGCGGGGATACCACCCTCCCTATCCGGGAGTAGTCCAGGAGGTCCAGGATCAGCCGATCCATGTCGGCTGCGATCTTCCCGACCCTCTCCAGGTACCTTCTGCCGACGTCGGGAAGCTGGTCGCCGTAGTCCTCCTGGAGGGCCAGGGCGAACCCCTGTATCCCCCGGAGGGGCGCTCTCAGATCGTGAGAAATGGTGTAGGCGAAGCTCTCAAGCTCCCGGTTTAGGGTCTTGAGCCTCTCTTCGTACTCGATCGTCTGGGATATGTCTCTGGCCACAGCTATGGTGGCGATCAGCCCTCCGTCTTTGCTGGTGACGGGTGCGAAGCTTATGGATGCGGGGAAGGTGGACCCGTCCTTTCGAACGCAGATCATCCGGACCCTTCCGCCGCTCACGCCATCTTCCGAAGGGATCTCGTCCCCAAATTCGAGGATGAAGTCCTTGTAGATCCTGCCCCGGACCTCCTCGAGCTCAAACCCGAACATATCGAGGAGAGCGGGGTTTGCGAAGAGGAGATGGTCTGTCTTGCCGAAGATGGCGATCCCGTCGTTGGAGGACTCGATGGCGTCCATGAATAGGAGCATCTGCTCTTCCAGCCACCGATCGTAAGATATGTCGTGGCCGAAGGCTATCACCCTCTCGATCTCGCCGGTCTTGCTCCGGACAGCGCTCCAACCCCACCGTATCGCCATATCGTCGCCGGACCGGCTGATGACCGCCGCCTCCATCTGCTCCGCTGCCCTCCCCTCGAAGATGGAAGATACGTGGACCTCGAAGGGCTCTCTATCGGCCTTTGAGACGAAGCGGTCGAAGAAGTTGGTGCCAAATACATCCTTTGCATGGTGGCCCGTCACCTTCTCCGCCCCCCGGTTGAATAGTGTGATCCTCCCCTGGGGATCGAGGCCGACAATGAAGAGGTCGGCGCCCTCGATTATCCCCCTGGAGAACTCCCGTTCATAAAGGATATCCTCTTCCATCTTGGCGTATTCCGTCATGTCCTGGCCGGTGATGACGGTCCCGATACTCTGGCCGTCGCCGTCTTTGAGGATGATGCCGCTCCAGGTGATCGTCCTCTCGGCCCCGGATTTGTCCAAAATTTTTGATTTGTATCTCTCGATGGTCATGGCCGTCTCGATCTCATCCAGGGAGTCGAGGAAGTCCGACCTCTCCATGGGATCGGGAAGAAGGATCGTCCAGATCTCCTCGTCCCCCAAAACCTCCCGGGCGGAGTATCCGGTCACCTCTTCCGCCGTCCTGTTCCAGAGGAAAATCCTCTTCTTCCTGTCGACGACGCAGATCAAGGGGCTTGCGATCTCCACCATCTTTTCGCTTAAGTCCGCCAGCTGCTTGATGTTCTCCTCCACCCTCTTCCTTTCGGTGATGTCCACGATCGTTCCCCGGAGGCCGACTGGCTTCCCATCCCGGATGATGGGCCGGGAGTAGACTATCAGATGGAAGGTGGACCCCCCCTTCTTCAGCCCCGTGTACTCATATGAGAAGACCCGATCCTCGTGAAGACTCCTCCAGAAGTTCTCCATCATGTTCTCCCGGTCTTCATAGGCGAATACAGCAAAGATGTTGACCCCTTCTTCCAGATCGTCCCGGTCGTATCCGAATAGATCGAAGGCGGTCTGGTTGGCGAAGGTCACTTTCCCCTGAAGGTCACATTCGAAGATCGGCTGGGGGAGGGTGTCGGCCATCTCTCGAAACCTCCGTTCGCTCTCGACGAGGGCCGTCTCCATCACTTTCCTTTCAGTTATGTCGAGAGCGATTCCCTCAAAGTGGGTCACGGCGCCGTCTTCATCTCGGATGATCCAGACGTTGCTGGAAAGCCACCGGACCTCGCCAGACGAGTTGAGGACCCTGAACTCCTGATAGAAGCTGTCGGATCCGTCCTCGATCTGCCGTTTCAATTCGGAGACTATAAGCTCCAGATCGTCGGAATGGACTAAGGTGCCAAGAAACGAAACGGCTCCGGAATAAAAGTCATCGGGGGTGTATCCCAGTTGGCTGACGTTCTCTGATACGAACTCGACGGGGCCTCCGAGAGGAACGCGCTGGACGAAGGCGATGGCAGGACTTCGGCTGACGATCCGCTCCAGCTCTATCCGCTTCTCCGAACCTTCAAAGATCGCTTCTTCCATCTCTTTTCGCCAGGTGATATCCTGCATCACACCCGCCAAATTGGTGGGCCTGCCTTCTTCGTCCCTCTTCACCACAAGACCGCGATCGTGGACCCATTTGACGGCGCCGCAGGAGATGGTCCTGTAGTCCAGATCCAGAAGGGGCGTCTTTCCCCCGACGATATCCTCGAGGACCTTCTGCACCTCTGGGAGGTCTTCAGGATGGATCGACCTCTTCCACTGCTCGCCGGTGCTCTCTTCGATGGGACCAAGCCCGATCATCTCGGCGTATCGGTGGTTGCCCACAACCTCGTCGGTTATGAGATTCCAGTTCCATACGGCGAGATCCGCCCCCTCGATGGCCAGCTTGAGCCGCTCCTCGTTCTCCTTGAGCGCCTCTTCGACCTCCTTTGGTTCGGTTATATCGATCAGGATCCCGTGAAGTCCGACTACCCCCCCCTCGGAGATCGGACTCCCGCAGGTCCTAGCCCATCGGACGGCCCCACTTTTGTCGATGAACCTCAGCTCCGAGACGGTCGATCCGCCACGGAAGGCGGCCTTCAACCTCTCTTCCAGGAGGTCTGCGTCCTCCTGATGGACGAATCGATAGACGTCCTCGCCGAGGATCTCCCCAGGAGAGTACCCCAATATCCTCTCGACGGCGGAGCTGACATAGGCGATCCTTCCCTGCGGCTCGACGACGTAGATCACCCCGTCGACGTTCTCAACCAGAGATCGATACCTCTCCATCGACCCTTTGAGAGCCTCGTTCGTCCGAACGAGCTCGTCGTCCCTTCTCTTGCGGTCTTCCAGGGATCTTCGCAGGCTCGTCAGGGCCGAGGAGATCTCTTCGAGGCCTCCGGCCAGCTCTTCTCTTGAGAGGCATTCCTCTCCGAGGAGGGCTCTTATCCGCCTTTCTGCTCTATCGATCTCTTCATCCAGAATTGCATGGCTCATATCGTCGACAACTCCTCGGAAGGTCACAACTTTTCTTGGTCGATACCCGTATACGGTTTGAGATGGCGATCCTTCGATCTCAAGGGCTTTCACCTCCGGCGCAAGGCTTCTGGGTCTATCGAACGGTCCAGTTATTTCCGGGATATCGAATCAACTTGGAAGATGATGGATATAACGATTTAGCATCAGATCCTCGCCGCAACAGATGCCGGGCTCCTCGAATCGGAAGTTAGGGCAGGTCCCGTCTCAGCCCCCGACACCGCCTTGCGGGTTCGGGGAAACCTTAATGGAGGGGAAGCAGGAGACTCTCGGCCATGGAGCCCCTTTCAGAACTGGTCGTACTGCTGGGAAGCGAAGACTACTTCGAGAGGCAGGCCGCCGCATGGAAGCTGGTGGAGGCGGGGTCCAAGGCAGCGGAGCCGCTCCTGGAAGCCCTGGAAAAAGGCAAAAATCCCCAGGTCCGGTTCAAGGCCGCGTGGGCCCTGGGAAAGATAAGGGACGGGAGGGCCATCGAACCCCTGGCAAAAGCCCTCTATCTGGACGAGGACCCCGCCGTCCGGGAGTGGGCGGCGTCGGCGCTGGAGGCGATCGGCGACCCCAGAGCGATCCCATCCCTTGCGAGGTCCCTCGCAAACGATCCGTCCCGGGAGGTGAGGCTCCGGTCTAGCCTCGCCCTCGTCGCCTTCGGCGCCAGGGGGGCCTTCGAAGAGCTTCTTAAAGAGGGGGACCTGGAGGCGAAGAGGATGGCGGTGGTGGGACTGGGCCGCCTCCGTTCTCGAGGATCGATGGCGATGGTGGCGCCTTTCATCGGGGCCGAAGATCCTGAGCTTCGGAGGAGGGCGGCGTGGTCCCTGGGGGAGATGGGGGCAGAGGAGGCGGCACCCCACCTCTCGCCGGCCTTGTCGGATGAGAGCGCCGCCGTCAGGATGGAGGCGGCCAACTCCCTTGCGAAGATCGGTGGCCCTGATGCATGCAGTATGGCGACGTCCCTCCTCGATGACGGAGACCCCCGGGTGAGGCTCGCCGCCGTCACCGCCCTGGGGGAGATCGGCCTCGCCGACGCCCTCGACCGGCTCGTGGAGGTCGTCTTCGGCGGCGACGACGAGGAGATCCGGGCCTGGGCCGCCTGGTCCCTGGGGGAGATCGGAGACCCCCGGGCGATCGAGCACCTCCAGGAGGCGTGCGTCCGGTGCTCACCAAAGGTCAGGGAGAAGGCCCTCGACTCCCTGGTGGAGGTCTTCGACATCGGAGAAGGGAAGGGAGGTGGAGATGTCTAGCCCTATACCCTCCAAGACCGCCACCTATTTTTCCGCAGGGATCTTATGATGGGCGATGAACCTTGAGTCTCTCGCGGCAGAGCTTCGCGGGTTTGTGGGGATAACCCGCAAGAAGGCCATCGGCGATCTCGTAGGCCACTTTCCTGTAGAATCGGATCTGATCATAGCCTCCTTCGGAGAGGATGCGGCGGTCATCGACGACGGCGACGAGGTGATGCTCCTCGCCGCCGATGGGATATGGTCGAAGCTTCTGGAGGCCGATGCCGAGTGGGCCGGCTACTGTGCCGTCCTCGTCAACGTCCACGACATCGCGGCGATGGGGGGCTGGCCTGTGGCGATGGTGGACGTCTTCAGCGTCGATTCGCCCGATCTCGCGGAGGAGGTCCTCCGGGGCCTCTTGAAGGGGATCGAGAAGTTCAACGTTCCCATAGTCGGAGGGCACTTCCATCCGGACACCCCTTACAGCTCCCTGGACGTCGCCATCCTCGGCAAGGCAAAGAAGGAATGCGTCATCCTCAGCTCCTCGGCAGAGGCGGGCGACTCCGTCGTCGTGGGGGTAGACCTCGACGGGAGGGTCCACCCGAAGTTCGCCATCAACTGGGACTCCACCAGCTTCAAGGACGGTGAAACTCTCCTCCGCCAGCTCGGGTCGATGAGGGAGCTTGGAGAACGGCGGCTGGTGACGGCAGGAAAAGACATCAGCAACCCCGGGATGCTGGGGACCCTGGGGATGCTCCTGGAGTCGAGCCGGACGGGGGCGATCGTCGACCTCGACCTCCTCCCCCGCCCCGAAGGAATGGATATGCTAGCCTGGCAGAAGATGTATCCAGGGATGGGGTTCGTCGTGACGGCTCCGCAGGAGAAGGCAGGGGAGGTCGCCCGGGTCTTTATTGAACGGGGGCTCGCCTCCGCCGTCGTCGGGGAGGTGACCGAAGAGCGCAAGCTGGTGATATCGTCGGGATATGAGAAGGCGGTCCTCTTCGACTTCGAGGCCGAGACGATCACGGGTATCAGGTGATCCCGTGGACGGAAGGTTCGTCGACCGGATGGAGCGGGCCGCAAAAGGGCGCCGCGCCAGGATCGGCATCGGCGCCGATGGAGGCGGCCCCGACATCTGGGCCGGGATCGAAGAGGCGGGAGAGTTCGCCGAGGTCGTCGTGGTGGGGGACCCAGGCTGCGACCTCGGGGAAGAGGTGGCCATCGTCGGAGCAGACGACCCCGCCTCGGCCCTGGTGGACCTGCTGGAGAAGGGGGAGATCGACGGGGCGGTGAGGGGAAACCTCTCCGCCACCAGAGCCATGAGGAAGATAGCCGGGACCTTCGGGGTGAGGGTTCGAAGGCTCTCGCTTCTGGCGCTGCCGGACTGGTCCTTCTTCCTCGCCCCCGTAGGGATAGATGAGGGGGAGACCATATCCCAAAGGCGGGACCTGGCGGTGATGGGGGGCGAGTACCTCCGGGAGATGGGGATCGACGCCCACGTCTCGATCCTATCCGGGGGGAGGATGGAAGACCTGGGGAGGTCCGAGCGGGTCGATCGGACCCTCGCCGAGGGGGAGCTGTTGGCCCGGCTCGCCCGGGATGCGGGGGTTCGGGCGGTGCACCGGGGCATTCTGATCGAGAGATGCCTCGGCGACGATCTCATCGTAGCCCCTGATGGCATATCTGGAAACCTCATCTTCAGGACCCTGATGCTCGTCTCCGGGGCGAAAGGATACGGCGCCCCCGTCATCATGGACCCCGTCTTCGTCGACTCCAGCCGGGCCAGGAAGAGCTTCGTCGGGCCGGTCACCCTAGCCAGCGCTCTCGTGGCGATGAAGGGAAGGTGAGGCCCCGGAGGGGGCACGACTGCATGGGACCCATATCTAGCGCCAGCGCCCTCGCGGTGATGAGGGGGCCGTGAGTTGGTCGAGCCGAAAGACGGTCCGATAAAACAGGAAAAATAATTTTGGGGCGGCCTCGCGCCCCGCGATCTTTTGGTATCAGCCGGACATGACCCCGAGGACCTTCAGGGGGTGTACCCCCGCTCCCTGGAGGGCGAGGAGCTCATCTTCGTTTTCGAGGCTGAACTCCTTGATGGTGGAGACGAAGGTCTCCGGGGAGTCGGCGGCGTCCATCAGGATTAAGTCCTGCTGCAGCCTCGCGGCCCAGCTCGGCCACCCCTCGGAGCCGCTCATCTCCGTCGCCTTGTCGAAGTTGAAGCCGAGGACGAGGCCGTCACCGGCCTTGGAGGCGGCGTCCCACCGGATGAATATCCCGGCGACCCTGGTCCCAAACTTATCCGTCAGGGCAGACGTCTCGTCGGCGGTGAGTTTTTTGACGAAGAGGCCGCTCTTTCCGGGGGTGCAGTCCCAGGCTATCTGGAAGTAATCGTCCTTGCACCAGTTGGGGCAGGCGATGACCTTATAGCTCTCGTTGGCAGGGTCCTCGATGGGAAGGGCCTTCTCCATATACTTAGCGAGGAGGAAGCCGCTGGAGACCCCGGGGCAGATGTGATCGTGAAGCTCCACCGCCTTCATGAAGACGTAAGGCGTATTCTCATGGGCCCAGACGTTGGCGATGGGCATCATGTGGCCGAAGTTGCCAGGCTCCCAGCCCTCGACGTCGGCGAGGACCGTCTCGGCGTCGATCTTGTCCTTATCCTGGACCTCGAAGCCGGAGGCGTCGGCGTTCACCTTCATGTAGACCGCCTCCCCAGTATTGCTGTTGAAGAAGCCGAACCAGAGGGGCTTCCAGGGGGCGGAGAGGATGTTGATCAAGTTCTCCTTTCCGGGGGTACAGCCGGTCGCCTCCATCACCGCATCCAGTGAGAGATCGGTCGTCTGCCCATTGATCACCGGGTATCCGGCGTTGGTGAGGGCGAGGACGCCGGAGTCGCCCTTCTCAAAGCCAAGCTCCGCCATAGCGTGCTCTGCGGCGTCGGCGCCGAGCTGGTACATATCCACCCCTTCGGCCAGGGCCATCCCCGGGACCAGGGCCAGAAGGAGGAGTGTCGTCGCTATAATTCGATCGATATTCACATCATCACCTTTTCTTCGATATTCTTCGATTTAAGAGCTTGCGATATTCTAATTTATGCTACGCAAGCTGGAAAGAGTTATACCAAATTATTTATAACATTTTTGGTTGAAACTCATACTAATCAGTATTTTAATCTATATAATTCATATTATTTAGTCATCGGCCTCAGAGAAGATGGCAGAAGAAGGGCGCCGCCTTGAGGAGGCGTCCCCTCGGAGACGGCGCCAGGGTTGAGGGAGGGCGATGGACCATGGAAGGATGCAGCAGCCAAGGAGGTCATGACATGGCGAGGTTATCGCACCCCTTGCATAAGTCCATCTTAATAAGTAATAAATCTTTTGGTTAAAATCATACGAATCGGGCCCGGCCGATGGAGACCTCATTTCATATCTCTCGAAGGCGCATCTCGATATGTCGCTGATTTCTTATACGAAATCAGATCATCCGTAATACAATGGCGGCGTTTGAAGAAGAGGCGTGTTATCCCTCCCGGGGCGGCCGGGGATGACCCTGGCGATCGAGACCATTGGGCTGACCAAGACCTACAACGGCAGGATCAGGGCCCTGGAGGGGATAGATCTCAGGGTAACGCCGGCGGAGGTCTTCGCCTTCCTGGGACCCAACGGCTCGGGGAAGACGACCCTGATGAGGATCCTGACGACCCAGTTCCGGCCGACATCCGGCGAGGCGCGGGCCTTCGGCCTCGACGTCGTCCGCCGCGGCGCGGATGTGAGGAGGATGATCGGCTACGTCCCCCAGGAGACGTCCGTCTGGCTCGACATCAGCGGCCGCGAGAACCTCCTCATCTACTCCAAGATCTACGGCGTCCCCAAGGAGCAGAGGAAGAGCAGCATCGAGGAGGCCATCCAGACGATGGGGCTGGAGGAGGATGCCGGGAGGATGGTCAAGGCCTACTCCGGGGGGATGACGAGAAGGCTCGAGATCGCGGCCGCCCTCCTGGTCAAGCCGAGGATCCTCTTCCTCGACGAACCGACGATCGGCCTCGACCCCTCGGCGAGGAAGGCGGTCTGGGAGAGCCTGACGGCCCTCCAGAGGGAGCGCGGGACGACGGTATTCTTCAACACCCACTATATGGACGAGGCGGACCATTACTCCGATGAGATCGCGATCATAAACCGCGGAAGGATCGTCAAATCGGGGACTGCAACCGAGCTGAAGCGCTCCCTCAGGGGCGAGATCCTGCAATTCAGCCGAAGCCGCAGAGAAGGAGAGGAAGAGGTCCATGGCCAGAACGGCTTCTCTGAGAGCGCCTTGAAGAAGGTCAGGGAGGTCGATCTAGTCCAAGACGCCGTCGTATCAGGCCCGCTCCTCGACGTATTCGTCGACGACGGCGAGAGGGCGCTCCCCCTGGTCATGGAGGTTCTGAGGTCGGAGGGGGCCACTTTCGATAGGATCTCGACGGCGAGGCCGACCCTAGACGACGTCTTCCTGAAGTACGCCGGGCCCCTCCGCTCCGGGATGGGGGGAGATGGGGGATAGGGGTGGGATTTTGGGCGGTCTGGAGGTGGACGGATGACAAAAGAAGACTCCTTCCGGGAGATGCTCGCCATGATCGAGCTGGAGATGCGGAGGCTCCGCCACGACCGGACCGAGATCTACACCAGGGCGATCCAGCCGATATTGTGGCTTTCCGTCTTCGGGACGGTGATGAGCGAGGTCGGGGGGATCCCCACCGGGGGCATCCCCTACATCGACTACATCACCCCCGGCGTCCTCATCCAGTCGACGATCTTCGTCTCGGTCTTCTATGGCCTCACCATCGTCTGGGAGAGGGAGACGGGGATCCTCAAGCGCCTTTTGGTGGCGCCGGCGTCCCGGTCAGCCACCGTCGTCGGCCGCTCCATTGCCTCCGGCGTAAGAGCAGTCGTCCAGGCCCTCATAATCTTCCCGGTGGCGATCCTCCTTGGGGTGAAGTTCATACCAAACCCCATCTACATCATCGCCGCCTTCCTCGTCCTCTTCCTCATCTCGGGGGGGTTTGCGGCGATATCCATATTCGTCGCCTCCCTGATGAAGACCCGGGAGCGGTTCATGGGCCTCGGCCAGGCCCTGATCATGCCCCTCTTCTTCGCCAGCAACGCCCTCTATCCGATAGAGATGATGCCCCCCGTCCTCCAGTACGCCGCATCTGTCAACCCCCTCACCTACGCCGTCGACGCCGTCAGGGGGCTATTGATCGCAGGAGACATCTCCCATCTCGCCGTCGACGTAGCCGCCATCCTCGTCTTCGACGTCGCGGCATTCGCCGTCGCATCCATCAGCTTTAGGAAGATAATCGAATGATATCGATAGGGTGATATCCGCAGAAGAATCCAGAACGATCCTTGGTGATAGGATATGATTTTGAAGCCCAGCATGAGAAGCCAGGTCCTGCCGATGCCGGTGGTCCTGATATCTACGGTATCGAAGGATGGAGTCCGTAACGCCGCCCCCTGGGGCTGCATCATGCCGATCCTCCGCCCTCTCGACGAGATCGCCA
>Ga0334892_1000785_pt1 | contig 33651 bp, 25 predicted proteins | sample GraSluR3_MG_4_FD_207213 | JGI IMG/M metagenome (GOLD analysis project Ga0334892, IMG submission 207213) | Sludge microbial communities from methane-producing bioreactor in Wageningen University, Netherlands - Granular Sludge_15_04-R3 | ecosystem: Engineered > Bioreactor > Anaerobic >...
ACGTATTTGGACAAGAGGTACTTGTTACTGAGATGCAATCAGAGGCAGGAGCGGCAGGAGCTGTTCACGGCTCACTGCAGGCTGGAGCACTAACCACTACATACACAGCTTCTCAGGGACTTCTACTGATGGTTCCAAACATGTACAAAATGGCAGGAGAGCTTCTTCCTGCAGTATTCCACGTATCAGCTAGAGCTCTTGCATCACATGCACTGAGCATCTTTGGAGATCATCAGGACGTAATGGCAGCAAGACAGACTGGTTTTGCGCTACTTGCATCAGGATCAGTTCAGGAGGTCATGGACCTTGGTGGAATTGCTCACCTTGCAGCAATAAAGGGAAGAGTTCCTTTCCTTCATTTCTTTGATGGATTCAGAACAAGCCACGAAGTTCAAAAAATTGAGGTTATGGAATATGAGGACCTTGAAAAGCTTCTTGATTACGATGCTTTAAACGAGTTCAGAAACAGGGGACTTAATCCAGAGCATCCAGTAACAAGAGGAACTGCCCAGAATCCTGATATCTACTTCCAGGCGGCAGAGGCGGCAAACCCATACTACCTGGCTGTTCCAGACATGGTAAATGACTACATGAAAGAGATCAACAAAATAACAGGCAGAGACTACAAGCCTTTCAACTACTATGGAGATCCTGAGGCTGAGAACATTCTTATAGCAATGGGATCGGTTACAGAGACTGCTGAAGAGACAGTTGACTATCTAATGGAAAAAGGTGAAAAGGTAGGACTTGTAAAGGTTCACCTGTACAGACCTTTCTCAGCTAAATACTTCTTTGACATACTTCCATCAACCGTTAAGAAAATTGCAGTACTTGACAGAACAAAGGAAAAGGGAGCTCTTGGAGAGCCACTTTACCTTGATGTAAAGAGCCTGTTCTACAAGAAGGACAACGCTCCTGTTATTGTTGGAGGAAGATATGGTCTTGGATCAAAGGATACAACACCATCACAGATTCTGGCAGTATTCAACAACCTAAAGGCAGACCAGCCTAAGGATGGATTCACAATTGGAATAGTTGACGATGTAACAAATCTTTCACTTCCAGTTGAAGAAGCAATCCAAACTGAGCCTGAAGGAACAATCCAGTGTAAATTCTGGGGCTTTGGATCAGACGGAACTGTTGGAGCTAACAAATCAGCTATCAAGATCATAGGTGATGACACTGACATGTATGCACAGGGCTACTTTGCATATGACTCCAAGAAATCAGGTGGAGTAACAATATCACACCTTAGATTTGGAAAATCTCCAATAAAATCAACATATCTCATTTCAGATGCAGACTTCATCTCATGCTCAAAGCAATCATACGTACACAGCTATGATCTGCTTAGAGGACTTAAGAAGGGCGGAACATTCCTGCTTAACTGCCTGTGGGATGACAAGGAGCTTGATGCAAACCTTCCTGCATCAATGAAGAAGTACATTGCAGAGAACGATATTAAATTCTACACCATAAATGCAACAAAGATCGCCGTAGACATCGGACTTGGCGGTAGAATAAACATGATAATGCAGTCAGCCTTCTTCAAGCTGTCAGAGGTTCTTCCAATAGAGGAAGCGGTTGATCACCTTAAGAAATCTATAGTCAAGGACTATGGTAAAAAAGGCGAGAAGATCGTCAACATGAACTACGAAGCTGTAGACAAGGGAATAAACGCCCTTCACATGGTTGAGGTTCCTGCTTCATGGAAGGATGCAACAGAGGAGAAGTCCATCTCCAAGGATGCTCCTGACTTCATCAGGAATGTTGTTGAGCCTATGAACAGACAAGAGGGAGATGACCTTCCTGTAAGCACATTCGTAGGAAGAGAAGACGGAACATTCCCAATGGGAACTTCAGAATATGAGAAGAGAGCAATTGCTGTTGACGTACCACATTGGATCAAGGAAAACTGTATCCAATGTAACCAGTGTTCATATGTATGTCCACATGCTGTAATAAGACCTATCCTTGTTGACGAGGAAGAAAAGGCAAAAGCACCAGATACATTCGAAACAATCAAGCCAATCGGTAAAGGCTTTGACGGACTTGAGTACAGAATCCAGGTATCAACACTTGATTGTACAGGCTGTGGAAACTGTGCAGACGTATGTCCTGCCAAGGAGAAGGCGCTTGTTATGACTCCATTTGAAGAGGAGTTTGAGGTTCAGGAGACAAACTGGGATTTCGCAATGACAGTTAAGGATAAAGGTCATTTGTTCGAGCCTACTACACTTAAGAACACACAATTCCAGCAACCATTGCTTCAGTTCTCAGGAGCTTGTGCAGGTTGTGGAGAAACTCCATATGCAAAGCTGGTAACACAGCTTTACGGAGATAGAATGATAATAGCAAATGCAACAGGTTGTTCATCAATCTGGGGTGCAAGTGCACCGGCTACGCCATACTGCACAAACCAGGAAGGCAAAGGACCTGCTTGGGCAAACTCACTGTTTGAGGACAATGCAGAATTTGGATACGGAATGGCAGTTGCAACCAAGAAGATCAGAGAGAAGATCCAGCTAGCTATGGAGGAATTCCTGACTCTTGGATTGGATACAGAAATCAACGAGTACTTCAAAGAGTGGCTTGAAGGAATGAACGATGCAAGAGCGACCAAGTCGGTTGCCGGCAAGCTTCTTCCAAAGCTGGACACCAAGTTTGACAACGAGAGAGCCAACGAGCTGTTCAAGCTTATTGGACAATTGAAGGATCACCTGATCAAGAAGTCAGTATGGATCTTCGGTGGAGACGGATGGGCTTATGACATCGGCTTCGGCGGACTTGACCATGTTCTTGCTTCAGGAGAGGACGTAAACGTACTTGTATTCGATACAGAGGTTTACTCAAATACTGGTGGACAGTCATCCAAGTCAACTCCAACCGCTGCAGTTGCAAAGTTTGCTGCATCAGGTAAGAAGATAAGAAAGAAAGACCTTGGTATGATCGCTGCAACTTACGGCTATGTATACGTTGCCCAGGTTTCAATGGGTGCTAACATGAACCACACATTGAAGGCCATCAAGGAAGCTGAAAGCTATGATGGACCATCATTGGTTATCGCATACGCTCCATGTATCAACCACGGAATAAAAGTTGGAATGGGCAAATCAATCGCTCAGGAAAAACTTGCCGTGGAGACAGGATACTGGCACCTATACAGATTCGACCCAAGACTTACTGATGAAGGCAAGAATCCATTCTCATTGGATTCAAAGGAGCCGACAAGACCAGTTACTGAGTTCCTTGACTCAGAGGTCAGATACACGTCACTTAAGCTTTCCTTCCCAGAAGAGGCGGAGATTCTGTACAAGGCAGCAGAGGTTGCTGCAAGAGCAAGATACGAATCATATGTAAGAATGGCTAGAGACTAGTCAAGAAATACAAGGCTACCATCGCGAGATGGTAGCCTTTTTTCGGCTTTCAGGTTTTTTGACCAATATGGGGAATCTATGTGCAAATCATGTTATAATATAAGGACAATATATAAGGAACAGGGTGATTTAAGGATGAATAGCTACAGTGAACATTTTTCCGGAGGGAAATTCAAGGATGTAAGGTTTGATGAGCCTTTGAAGTTTCATACATCATTTAAGATTGGAGGTCCCGCTGATGTTATGGTTATCCCTTCCACTGAGGAAGAGTTGATTCAGGCTGTAAAAATATGCAGGGAAAATGACCTCAAGTATTTTGTAATGGGAAATGGATCAAATCTCTTGGTTAAGGACACTGGAATTCGAGGAGTTGTAATAAAAATAAACGAAGGATTTGACAATATAGAGGTTGATGGAACAAGAATTATGGCACAGGCTGGAGCGCTGCTAACTGCAGTCAGCAAGGTTGCACTCCGAAGCTCCCTGGAAGGAATGGAGTTTGCAAGTGGAATTCCAGGGACAATAGGGGGAGCGATTACAATGAACGCAGGAGCTTACGGTGGAGAAATGAAGGATATTGTCTCCAGTGTAAGGGTTCTGACCAGTGACAATAAGGTTCTTCAGCTTTCCAATGGGGAAATGGATTTTGCGTACAGAAACAGCAGGGTAAAGGAGCATGACCTGATTGTGCTTTCTGTTGAATTTGAACTTAAGGCTGGGGATTTTGACAAGATCGATGACAAAATAAAGGAGCTGACATTCCAGAGAACCTCAAAGCAGCCCCTGGAGCTTCCAAGCGGCGGCAGCACCTTCAAAAGACCTGAAGGCTACTTTGCCGGCAAGCTGATTGACGATGCTGGATTAAGGGGACTTAGACATGGGGATGCGCAGGTGTCCCAAAAGCATTGCGGCTTTGTTGTAAACAGGGGGGAGACCACCTACAAGGAAGTAATGGAGCTGGTGGGAGTAATCCAGAAAACCGTAATGGATAAATTCGGGGTTGAGCTTGAAATGGAGATAAAACGAGTAGGTGATGACTGATGTATAGACTAACGGGAGATTTTCACACCCACACAATATACAGCAGAGGCTACAAGAAAAAGGGTACCCACGCAAAGGGGACCATTCAGGAGAATGTGGAAGCAGCCTATAGGCTGGGGCTGGATACCATAGTCCTAAGCGAGCACGGACCGGGACACTATCTATATGGGCTGAGGGTGGAGGATTTGCCACAGATTAGGAACGAGGTTATGAGGCTTCGGGAAATTTACGAGCCTAAGGGATTGAAGATCCTTCTGGGCCTTGAATCAAATATAGTTGGACTGGATGGAGAGCTGGACGTGGATGAAAAAATCATAGACCAGCTGGATATACTGTTGATGGGCTACCATTATGGAGCAACACCGGTAGGCTTTACCGATGCCGTCGGGCTTTACTGGACAACCCAGATAGGAAAGCTGCTTGGTAGCAGGGAAGACCATGCAAAGGATATAATGACCCAAGCCTACCTCAAGGCAATGGACAGGTATCCCATAGACATAATAACTCACCCAGGATCAAAGGCCAAGGTCCATATCCGCGAGGTGGCAGAAAGGGCAGTAAAGACGAATACGGCTTTGGAAATAAGCTCAAAGCATGACGAGCTGTCCGTGGAAAGTCTGAGGCTTATCAAGGACACTGAAGTCAAGATGTATATCGACAGTGATGCACATGAGCCTGAAAGGGTTGGAGATATTGAAAAGGGACTGAAGAAGGCTCTTGAAGCTGAAGTTGATTTTTCAAGGGTTGTAAATATAATCTGGGAGGATTGAGACTATGGATTTTGTCGTAATAACTGGAATGTCGGGAGCCGGAAAATCACAGGCAATGAAGGTAATGGAAGACATGGGTTATTATTGCATGGATAATCTTCCACCTGCCTTGCTGTCAAAGTTTGCCGAGCTGACCTACAAATCAACCAAGGAAATCAAAAAGGTTGCAGTGGTTGTTGACATAAGGGGCGGAGTATTTTTTGAGGACCTTTTTCAGGAGCTGAATGAGCTCAAGGAGATGGGAGTGGGCTATAAGATACTGTTCCTTGACTCAGCCAATGAAACCCTCATAAAAAGATACAAGGAGCTGAGAAGACCACATCCCTTGAATCCTGAAGGAAACCTTATAGATGGAATCAAGGAGGAGCGAAGGATTCTGCATCAGGTCAAGGGCAGAGCGGACTATATAGTCGATACCTCCAAGTTCAATCTGGGCATGCTCAAGGAGGAGCTGACAAGGATTTTCGTCGAAGGAGAGGAAAGGGGCAAGCTGTCCATTTCAGTCACCTCCTTCGGTTTCAAATACGGTGTATTGCTTGATGCGGACCTGGTTTTTGACGTAAGGTTCATCCCAAATCCGTATTATATCCCTGAGTTGAAGGAGCATTCAGGGCTGGAGAAGGACGTTAGGGAATATGTGTTCAAGTGGACACAAACACAGATTTTCATTGGAAAAACAATAGAGATGTTGGAGTTCTTGATACCCAATTATGTCACTGAAGGTAAGACACGGCTTGTTATTGGGATTGGCTGTACAGGAGGAAAGCACAGGTCTGTTGCAATTGCCGAGGAAATAGGGAATATTCTGAAGAAGAACGGACATAGGGTACTGGTTGATCATAGAGACCTGAGTTGAGAGGATGTATAAGAATGGATAGATTCATAGGCAAAAAGAAGGAAAACCCCAAGATAGTGGTGGTTGGAGGAGGAACTGGTTTATCAGTCCTTCTCAGGGGTCTAAAGGAGCACACCGACAATATAACAGCAATAGTTACTGTGGCCGATGATGGAGGAAGCAGTGGAAGATTGAGACAGGACCTGGGCATATTGCCACCTGGAGACATAAGGTCCTGTCTGGTGGCTCTTGCAAACACGGAGCCCACCATGGAAAGGCTGCTGCAGTACAGATTTACCGAAGGTTCCCTGAAGGGACAAAGCTTCGGGAATCTTTTCATCGCCGCTATGAACGAAATATATGGGAACTTTGAAATGGCAATAAAGGAGACAAGTAATGTACTTTCCATCACTGGGAAGGTGTTGCCTGTAACCCTGGACAATGTCAACCTGATAGCCCATCTGGACGATGGCACCACCGTTGAGGGTGAATCAAGAATTCCGTCAGTTGTAAAGGAGAGAAAAGCCAGAATAGAAAGAATTTCAATGAAGCCGGAAATGTCATACCCGCTCAAGGAGTCACTGAAGTCAATAACAGAGGCTGACCTTATAGTATTGGGGCCAGGTAGCCTTTACACTTCAATAGTACCAAATCTCTTGGTTAAAAATATGGTTGAATATATTGACAAGGCAAAGGCTCCAGTGGCTTACATATGCAATGTAATGACCCAGCCGGGGGAAACAGACAGCTATACGGTCACAGACCACCTTGAGGGGATCCTGAAGCACTCTCACGAGGGTTTTGTGGACTATGTGATAGCAAACGTAGAGAAGGTGCCTGCAAACGTCAGAAGGCGATATGAGAGGGACGGAGCTGTTCCGGTGAATCCCCGAAAGGGAGAGGGAAAGGCCTTGAAGAAAAGGAAGATCAAGCTGATTGAGGAGAAGCTCATAGAGGTTGAAGGGGATTATGTGAGACACGATACAAAGCTTCTAAGCCAGATGCTTATGGAGCTGGTGTAATCAATTCTCAATTCTCAGTTCTCAATTCACGATTCACAATTGTTCGGGAAAACTTAAGGGTCTAAGATCCTTCGTTTCACTCGGGAAGACAAGATAGTTGTCACTTTGAGCATCGCGAAGAGTCTTGACCCTTTTTGATATTGTGGCTAAGCCACCAAACAGTAGGGACGGTTCTTTTTGTTTGATTTTCCAAACAAAAAGAACCGTCCCTACTGTTTTACTACTGTTTTATTCAGTCAAATATGCAATTCCAAGCTTTATTGTCTCCTCTATGGCATCCTGATGGGTGCGTTCAAAGGAGTGGGATGCATCGACACCCGGACCGATCAGGCCTGTTCTGAAATCATGCCCCGACCTCAGTGCCGCTGATGCATCTGACCCGTAGTAGGGGTAGATGTCTACCTTATAGTTTATTTCATTCTTTCTGCAAAGCTCAACAAGCCGCTTTCTTATTTCAAGATCATATGGGCCAGTACTGTCCTTGGCACAGATTGTAACTGAGAACTCGTCTGAGGTCTGTCCTTCACCTGGTGCAGCCATATCGATGGCAATAAACTCAAAGGTATCCTCGGGGATGGCTGCCGATGCACCGTGCCCAACCTCCTCATAGTTGCTGATAAAGAAGTGGGTGGTGTAATTTGGCTTTATTCCATTGTACCTAAGGTACTTTGCAATACCCCAAAGTGCGATTACACCTGCCTTGTCATCAAGGTGTCTTGACTTGACAAAGCCAGATGGAGTAACCATGGTCCTTGGGTCAAAGGACACAAAATCTCCAACCTGGATTCCAAGCTCCTCAACATCCTCCTTTGAAGAAACCCTTTCATCCAGACGGATTTCCATATTCTCCAGATTCCGTTCAGTGGATTTAGTCTCATTTCCATGGACATGACTTGAAGCCTTGGTAAGGACCAGCGTGCCTGTATAGGTTCTACCATCCATGGCCTCAACCACAACATGCTCTCCTTCAACGGTATCCATTACATATCCTCCCAGCTGGGATATCTTAAGTCTCCCGTTTGATTTCAACTCCTTGACCATGGCTCCAAGGGTATCAACGTGTCCAGACAGTGTAACAGACCTGTTGGTGTCACGACCTTCAATTGTGGCAATCAAAGCTCCCTTTTCTGTAAACCTAACGGGAACCTGTATTTCTTCAAACAACTCCCTAACATAAGCATTGACCTTTTCCGTATTTCCAGTTGGACTGGGCGTCTTTAAAAGCACCTCAAGTCTGCTGATTATGTCCTTCATATTTATGTTCATAGTGTACCTCCCAATGTGATTTATTCCTATAATTATTATTATACAGCAAGAGGTCAAATTTGTGAAAATGTTTACAAAAACCTAGTAAAATGGTGTATAATTAATATGATGTGTAGTAATGTAGATTATTGGGAGTGGTATTATGATAGAGGTCAGCTCAGGAGGAGTTGTTGTATTTGGCAATGCTATCTTGCTGTTAAAAAAATATAACGGAGACTGGGTTCTGCCCAAGGGTAGACTTGAAAAGGGAGAGAGCATTAGGACCGCAGCACTTAGGGAAGTGTTGGAGGAAACAGGGGTTAAAGGCGAGGTCATTGAATATATAGGTGAAGTCAATTACAGATATAAGAATCTCAGAAGAAATGAGACGGTGTTTAAAACGGTACATTGGTATCTAATGCGAACCAGCTCCATGGATTGCGTACCACAAAGGAAGGAAGGGTTTGTGGATGCCAGGTTTGTTCATATAAATAAAGCGAAGGACCTTTTGAGGTATTCTGACGAGAAGAAAATCATATCCAAAGGGATTGAACTAATAAGGCAGGAGGGATGAAGAATGTCATTTTCATCCATTACCAAAAATGAATTATCAAGGATAGAAATTGACAAGGAATGCTGTGCTCTTGCAGAGCTGGCTGCTTTGGTGAGAATGAACGGTACCGTTCAGATTACAGGGATGCAGAACATCAATCTCAAGTTTACAACCGAGAATGCAGCCATAGCAAGAAGGATCTTTTCCATACTAAAAATGATGTATCATTCAGAAATTGAGGTAATGGTCAGGAAGAACAAGCAGCTTAAGAAAAACAACAACTATCTTATAATAATCCATGACAAAAAAATATCAGAAAAAGTGCTTTCAGATGTGGGGTATATAGACAAGGACAGGAGTAACCTCTTCAATCCAAGATATGGCGTTCCAAAGAGCATTGTCTCATCCAGATGCTGTAAGAGGAGCTTTATCAGAGGTTCGTTTCTCGGTGGAGGCTCAATGAGCAATCCCGAGAAGACCTATCATCTTGAATTTGTCACAAACCATGAAGAGCATGCAAAAAGTCTTAGGGACATAATCAACTCCTTTGAGCTGAATTCCAAGATCATCCAGAGGAAGGACAATTTTGTTGTCTATATCAAGGAAGGGGAGCAGATTGTGGATCTCCTGAATATAATAGGAGCTCACCAGGCACTTCTTAAGCTTGAGGACATAAGGGTTCTGAAGGAAGTGAGGAACAACATCAACAGATTGGTCAACTGTGAAACTGCAAACCTGGGGAAGACAATCAGTGCATCCATGAGACAGATTGAGAGCATAAAGACCATTCAAGGAAGAATGGGACTGAATAAATTGCCGGACAACCTAAGGGAAATTGCCGAGGTTAGACTGGCAAATCCTGATGCAAGTCTTAAGGAGATAGGAGAAATGATGAATCCGCCTATCGGAAAGTCCGGAGTGAACCATAGATTCCGCAAATTGGAAGAGATAGCAGATGAATTGGGAGGAGAATAGTATGATAAAGAAATCAGTAACACTTACAAACCCGGAGGGCCTACATGCAAGACCTGCAGCCCTATTTGTCAAGGAAGCCAATAAATATGAAAGTAATCTTGAAATTGAATCAGAGAACAGGAGAGTCAATGGAAAGAGTATCATTGGAATAATGTCACTGGGAGCATTTCACGGAGAAGAAATTACCCTTTCAGCAAGCGGTCCAGACGAGGAAGATATGGTAAATAGCCTTGCACAACTTCTTGAAAAGGGCTTTGAGTAGGTCGGGGAGGAGCTATGAAAAATATACTGGTTACCAACAACCCAGATGTAAGGGATAAGTTCAATGATAAATTTCAGGTTGATTACCTTGAAAACAATGGTTACATCCAGGTACTTGAGCATATAAGGGACATGATTCACAAGGGGCACCAGCTTCTGACCCATCCCCTTTCAGGAAGCATAAAACCAAACGAAACACCCTACAAGAGCGTTATCCTATCCTCAAGGAAGGATGAGCTTGATTCCTCAGGACTGGCAATTGTAGAGGATAGCATAATTGCAGCAAGGAAGTTCATCACCAACAGACCCACCCCTGACTGGCCAGAACACGTACTGGAGGACTTCAGGGTGATAGATCTGTCCTTGATGGAAAATGTAATTGAAAAGCTTGGTCATAGTTAGGTCTTCTCCTTGGAGAAGGCTTTTTCATTTAAAGTGGTTTTGTGGTAAAATCTATGTATATCATTACGAGGAGTGAGTTTATGGGAGCAAAGGGATTTGCACACCTTCATGTTCATACTGAATACAGCCTTCTGGACGGGTCCATCAGGATAAAGGACCTTATAGGCAGGACCAAGGAGCTGGGAATGAACTCAATTGCAATTACAGACCATGGGTCCATGTTTGGCGTCGTCCAGTTTTACCAGGAGGCAAAGAGGCAGGGGATAAAGCCGATTCTTGGGTCCGAGGTATACATTGCCATGGGCAGCCATCTTGAGAAGGAGCCAAAGGACAAGAATCAGTATCATCTTGTTCTTCTAGCAGAGAACAACAAGGGTTATGAAAACCTTATGAAAATAGTATCCGAGGGGTATGTCAACGGATTCTACTACAAGCCGAGAGTAGACCACAAGGTACTTGCCGACCACAGTGAGGGGATAATCTGTCTGTCGGCCTGCCTTGGAGGGGAGGTACAGCAGCATATCCTGGACAACAATCTGGAAAAGGCCAGGGAGATTGCTTTGAAATACAAGGAGATATTTGGCCAGGACAACTTTTTCCTGGAGCTTCAGGACCATGGAATACCTGAGCAGCAGACCGTAAACAAAGAGCTGATAAAACTGAGCCGCGAGCTTCAGATAAAGCTTATTGCAACAAACGATGTGCACTATCTTCGAAAGGAGGATGCAAGGGTACATGACGTGCTCCTTTGCGTTCAAACAGGAAAGACCATTGTAGATGAGGACAGGATGAAGTTCCCAACAGAGGAATTCTATCTGAAATCCACTGAAGAGATGGAGGCCCTGTTTCCAGATCAGCCTCAGGCTTTGGAAAATACACAGGATATTGCTGACAGATGCAATGTCTCAATGGATTTTGACACCCTCCACCTGCCAGAATACCAAGTGCCTGAGGGGTACACCAACGAGTCATACCTGAGGGAGCTTTGTGAAGCCGGTCTGGTTGAACGATACGGAGAGGTTACAGAGGAAATTCGGAATAGATTTGAGTATGAACTGAGTATAATCCTTCAGATGGGATACACTGACTACTTCCTCATTGTCTGGGACTTCATCAAGTTTGCAAGGGACAACCAGATCATGGTGGGACCTGGAAGAGGGTCCGCTGCAGGAAGTGTGGTCTCCTATGCCCTAAATATAATAGACATTGACCCCTTGGAGTATGGGCTGCTGTTTGAGAGATTCCTCAATCCTGAAAGGGTGACCATGCCTGATATCGATATTGACTTCTGCTATGAAAGACGTGAGGAGGTAATCCAGTATGTAATTGAGAAGTATGGGGCTGACAGGGTCGCCCAGATTGCCACCTTCGGTACAATGGCTGCTAGGGGAGCAATCAGGGATGTGGGGAGGGCGATCAACATGCCCTATGGTGAAGTGGATTACATCGCAAAGCAGATCCCAACGGAGCTGGGCATAACAATAGACAGGGCTCTTGAAATAAGCAAGACACTCCGGACGGAGTACGATGAAAACCCGGATGTGAGAAATCTAATAGACCTTGCCAGGGCTGTGGAGGGGCTGCCAAGACACACGTCAACCCACGCTGCAGGGGTAGTGATCTCCAAGGAGCCTGTAACAAAGTATGCACCCCTACTGAGAAACAATGATGCAATAACAACACAGTTCACAATGATTGAGCTTGAGGAGCTGGGTCTTTTGAAGATGGACTTTTTGGGGCTAAGGACCTTGACGGTCATAAGGGATGCTGTGGATCTTATAAGGGAGAATCACAGCAGGGAGATCGATTTTGGCGAGATCACCTTCGATGACCCTAAGGTTCTTGAGCTGTTTGCAAGGGCTGAGACCCTGGGCATTTTCCAGTTTGAAAGTCCAGGCATGAGGGCATTTCTGAAGGAGCTTAGGGCAAATGTGTTTGAGGATCTGATTGCAGCCAATTCCCTTTTCAGACCTGGTCCCATGAATCAGATTCCCACCTTTGTGGCCTGCAAGCATGATCCAACACAGATATCATACCTTCATTCAACATTGGAACCTATTCTTGATGTGACCTATGGTTGCATAGTCTATCAGGAGCAGGTCATGGAAATAGTCAGAAAGCTGGGTGGCTACTCCTTTGGCAGAGCTGACCTTGTAAGAAGGGCAATGGGCAAGAAGAAAATGGATGTCATGGAAAAGGAGCGGAAGAATTTCATCTACGGCCAGACAGATGAGAATGAGGATGTTATACTTTCAGGTGCAATCAGAAACGGAGTTGACGAGAAGACAGCCTCGAGGATATTTGACCTGATGATAGACTTTGCCAATTATGCATTCAACAAGTCACATTCTGCTGCCTATGCGGTAATAGCATACAGGACAGCGTGGCTAAAGGTCTATTACCCAGTGGAGTTTATGGCTGCACTGATTTCATCCATAATGGGGAATACATCTCAGGTATCACTTTATATTCAGGAATGCAAGCGACTCCAGATAGACGTACTTCCACCTGATGTCAACCATTCTCAAGGGAAGTTCACAGTGGAGAAGAAAAGTATACGATACGGACTTTCAGCAGTGAAGAATGTTGGAGAAAACTTCATCAGGGCAATTGTAAAGGCAAGAAGGGATGGCAAATTCAAAGGATTCACAGACTTTATAGAGAGAATTGAGAAGACGGACAGCAGCTCCATGAACAAAAGGGCTGTGGAAAGTCTTATCAAGGCTGGAGCCCTGGATTCAATGGGGGCAAACAGAGCCCAGCTACTGTCTATATTTGAAAAGACCATAGATGGGATCCACTCTGACAGAAAGAGAAACCTGGAGGGGCAATTCTCACTGTTCCAGACTGATGATTCCGTAGCAAGGGACAGACTGCCAGATTTGAGGGAATTTCCCCAGAATACACTTCTGCAAATGGAAAAGGAAATGTTGGGTATATATGTTTCAGGGCATCCTTTAATGCCCTATGAGAAGGAGGTCAAGCTCCTATCAAACTTCAGTACTGCGGACCTTATAACCCAGGGATTGGATGATTCCATGCATCCCTCAGGGGTGAGGGACGGCCAAAGGGTATCAATTGCTGGAATAATCGTTGAAAAGAAGAACAAGGTGACGAAGAACAACAATATGATGGCCTTCATAAGCCTTGAAGACCTTTACGGAACCATTGAGTGCGTAATATTTCCAGCCATTTATGAGAAAAACTATAAGCTGGTGGAAGAGGACAGGATAGTGCTTCTTGAGGGACGCCTCGCCATATCTGAGGTTGAGGATCCAAAGATCATAGCGGACAGGCTATCTCCCATAACAAAGATAAATCTGGGCAAGATTTACCTAAAGCTATCTGGAACGGATGACAAGAGAACCCTTGATGATGTCAAGGAAATACTAGGGAGATACCCAGGGAATATCCCTGTATATGTGTATTTTGAAAAAGAGAGACAGACAGTCGCTGCCGACCGGAGTCTGTGGATTGACGGAAGTCAGGACAACCTGATTCTTGAGCTTCAGGACCGTTTGGGAAGTGGCAGTGTAAAGATATCCAACTAGAGATTCAAATTAAAAATACTTGCGGAGGGGATAAGGATGAAGACCATTGGACTGCTAACAAGCGGTGGAGATGCCCCGGGGATGAATGCGGCCATAAGGGCTGTTGTCAGGACCGGAATCTACAACAACATAAGAATGCTTGGAATCAGGGAAGGCTATCAGGGACTCCTGGAAGGGGACCTGGATGATATGGACACAGCATCTGTTGGAGACATTATCCAGAGAGGCGGTACAATTCTTAGAAGTGCCAGGTCAGATGAGTTCATGACCAAGGAGGGCTTCAGAAAGGCCTTGAATGTAATAGATGTCTACAATATGGACGGGTTGATTGTCCTTGGGGGAGACGGTACCTTCAGAGGGGCCCAGGAGCTGAGTCAGGCAGGTGTTCCAACCATAGGGATCCCCTGTACCATTGACAACGACCTTTCCTACACTGACTACACCATTGGGTTTATTTCAGCAGTCGATACTGCCGTTGATGCAATCGGACACATAAGGGACACATCCACCTCCCACGGAAGAAGCGTGGTTGTGGAGGTTATGGGACGAAATTGTGGTGACATAGCTCTTTATGCAGGCCTTGCAGGAGGAGCGGAGAGCATACTGGTCCCGGAGGTTGATTATGACATTGAACTTGTTTGTCAGAAGCTTCTGGCAGGTAAGAACAGAGGGAAGCAGCACTATCTGGTGGTACTTGCAGAAGGTGCTGGAAGCGGAGTTGATATAGCAAGGCAGATTGAGGACAAAACAGGTATCGAAACAAAGGTTTCCGTTCTTGGATATATCCAGAGGGGAGGAGCAGCTGCATCCTTTGACAGAATAATGGCCAGCAGAATGGGCAAGAGGGCAGTTGAGCTTCTGATTGAAGGTAAGAAGAACAGGGTATTAGGCTTTAAGTGCAACGAAATTATTGACATGGACATAGATGAGGCATTGAGTATGAAAAAGGTGTTTAATGAGGAGCTGTATGACCTTGCATCTGTTCTATCTATTTAGGAGGAATTAGTATGATGAAGAAAACAAAAATCGTGGCGACAATCGGACCTGCATCGGAATCCGAGGAGATGCTGAGGGAACTGTTTAAGCAGGGAGTAAATGTATGCAGAATGAACTTTTCCCATGGTGATCACGCTGAGCACAAGGTTCGAATGGACCGGGTCAAGAAGGTGCGAGAGGAAATGGGCTTGCCTATTGCCATAATGCTTGATACAAAGGGTCCTGAAATAAGGCTTGGAGACTTTAAGGATGGCGTGGTTGAAATCCAGCAGGGTCAGGAGTTTACATTGACCACAAGGGATATTCTTGGTGATGAGACAATAATAAGCGTAACCTACAAGGGTATGCCCAAGGATGTTGAGGTGGGGGGAATAATCCTTATCGATGACGGACTTGTGGAGTTCAGGGTAAAGGAGCTGACTGATACAGAGATTGTTATGGAGGCCTTGAACGGAGGGACATTGAAGAACCACAAGGGAGTCAATGTACCCAATGTAAACATCAATCTGCCTGCACTGACAGAGAAGGACATCTCTGATATAAAGTTTGGGATAGAGAATGATGTTGACTTCATTGCAGCGTCATTTGTAAGGAAGGCATCAGATGTAAATGACATAAGGAGAATCCTTGAAGAAAACGATGGCCTTAACATCGACATAATATCAAAGATTGAAAACCAGCAGGGCCTTGACAACATTGCAGAGATCATCCATGTAAGCGATGGAATAATGGTGGCCAGGGGTGACCTTGGAGTTGAGGTTCCCACTGAGGAGATCCCACTGATCCAGAAGGATCTTATCAGAATGTGCAACAAGGCCGGCAAGCCAGTTATTACTGCCACCCAGATGCTAGATTCCATGATAAGGAATCCAAGGCCAACAAGGGCAGAGGTAACTGATGTTGCCAATGCAATAATAGATGGAAGCAGTGCGGTCATGCTATCCGGGGAAACCGCAGCAGGCAAGTATCCACTGGAGTCGGTTAGAACAATGTACAACATTGCAATCAACACTGAAAACTCTCTTGACTACAAGGAGATGCTAAAGGTAAGATCCATTGACAATGAAATCACCACCACCAATGCCATAAGCAAGGCCACGGTAAATACAGCCTCAGACCTTGGAGCCAAAGCAATAATAACCGCAACATCATCAGGCTATACATCCAAGGCCATTTCAAAATTCAGACCCAGGGCGCCAATCATTGCGGCAACCACAAAAAAATCAGTGGTCAGGAAAATGGCCCTTGAGTGGGGAGTATACCCTGTGCTTGCTCCTGAGAGCAAGTCAACAGACGAGGTCATTGAACTTTCAATAAAATCCTCACTGGACGCAGGCTTTGTTGATGAAGGGGATCTGGTTGTAATCACTGCTGGAATACCTGTTGGGCTTGCTGGAACCACCAACATGATAAAGGTCCACACAATAGGTAAGGTTCTTATGCGAGGAATGGGAATCGGCAGCCGTGTTGGAACAGGTAGAGTCATAATAGGGAACTCAGAGGAGGACCTCCTGTCTACCTTTGAGGATGGAGATATCCTGGTATGTAGAGCAACCTACAAGGATATGGTCAAGTTCATGGAAAGAGCCGGAGCCATAATCACAGAGGAAGGTGGACTTACATCCCATGGAGCAATAGTTGGACTTAACCTTAACAAGCCGACTGTAGTGGGAGTGGATGGAGCCACAAGCGAGCTTTCAAATGGTGATATTGTGACGGTTGATTCAGCTACCGGTCAGATATACAAAGGACAGGCAAAGGTACTCTAAGATAAGAAAAATGGCAGATTCCTAGAGAATCTGCTCATTTTTGTTTTAATATTTCCCAAATATGATGAAATCAATCCCTGAATCATGCTATAATAAAAAACAGGGGAAAATTACGAAATTATTTGAAGGAGTTTGGTAGAATGGGAGACAATAAGATACAAGCCGAGGAGATATACGAGATATTGAAGGATAGAATCATTCACCTCTATTATGAACCAGGGCAGGTGTTGAATGAAATAGATCTTGCTGATGAGTTTGGAATTAGCAGAACTCCAATAAGAAGAGTTTTCCAGATGCTTATGGCAGACAAGCTACTGAATATAATTCCAAGATTTGGAGCACAGGTTGCGCCTATGGACTTCAGAAAAATGAAATCAGTATTTGAGGTTACACGGGAGCTTGATGCTTTTGCCACCAGGTTGGCTGTGGAGAGGATCAGCGATGAAAGCATAGCAGAGCTTGAGGACATACTGGAGAGATTGAACAACTATGATATCCCAACCGACTATCAGAAGGCAATAGATGATGATGAGAAATTCCATGAAATAATCTATTCAAGCTGTGAAAATCCTTGGCTGGAGGAGATACTCACCAGACTTCACTATCAGACTGAGAGGCTGTGGCATTATGCTGAAAACTATTTCGATGAGGTCGAACTCTTCACTGATACCTTGGGAAAAATACTGGATTCCATCAAGTCGGGAAATGTTGATGATGCAGAAAGATATACAAGGGAACACATAGATCAGTTTGTCATGAAAATAAAAAAAGAAATGCTCTAGAAGCACCATAACAAGTCACCATCAGGTTTGAACCTGATGGTGATATTTTTTTTGTTTAATTATTTAGAATATTTATAAAATGCACTTGAAATACATAAGAAAAACAAGTACAATAATAAACAAGAACACAATGATAAAAAGATAACAATAGTGAAGTTGTCGGAATTGAATGTCATTGTAATCCTTGTTCTAGCTGGATTGGAGGAATGTTATGGAACAGGCTTTTGTAGTTGTAACAAATAACCCCGTGGTCGGGAAAGATTTGGGAGAGATAATGGTGGTGGATGGGTCCTTTGAGGATGTTCTTCTTAAGGTAAGAGATCTTGTATATGAGGGTCACCAGCTGATCAGCCATCCCATTGGAGCCAGCATGCGAATGCTGTTCTCACCCTACAGGTCAGTACTTGTAGGCGCTGAAAGATCCGAAACCAAGGAAGTCTATGCCTTGACCATTGAAAGCAGCATTGACACCTTTAGAAGAAGTACAGCCAACAGAAATGTTGACTATGTAAACGCTGATGACTATGCGAGAATTGACCTTGAGTTACTTAAGGAGGCAATAAAGGAGCATGGTATCATACAAAGAGAAAAAATTCAGGAGGTGCAGTAAATGAATCTGGAGCTAAGAAAGATTGAAATCAAGGATGTAGTTTTCGGAGAAGAGACCGGAGTGAAGGACGGAGTTCTGACTGTATGCAAGCAGGATATCATCAATGAGCTTATGGAGGATGTGAATGTAAAGAGCATCAAGGTTGATATTGCAAAACCAGGAGAAAAGACTAGAATCATTCCAGTCAAGGATGTAATTCAGCCTAGGATCAAAGTTGAAGGAAAGGGAAATGGATTTCCTGGAGTAACATCAGAAATGGTACAGCTTGGATCCGGTAAGGTTAATGTGCTTGACGGAGTTGCAGTGGTAACAATCGGAGACATCGTTGGATTCCAGGAAGGCGTAATCGACATGTGGGGCGAGGGTGCCAAGTGGACACCATTCTCAAAGACCTTGAATATTGTTGTTGATATAGAGCCTGTAGAGGGACTTGATCCACACACTCACGAGGCAACAGTAAGGGTTGCAGGCCTTAGGGCAGCAGAGCTCATAGGCAAGGCAGGAAAGGACGCTGAAGCATCAACTGTTGATAGGTATGCGATGGACGACATCTTCACTGAGACAAGCAAGTATCCCGACCTTCCAAAGGTGGCATATGTTGAGATGCTTATTTCACAGGGCCTTCTACATGATGGATACATATATGGCGTAAACAGCCAGAAGATCCTTCCAACCCTGATCCATCCAAACGAGGAGCTTGACGGAGCTGTAATCAGTGGAAACTGTGTAGCTGCATGTGACAAGATCACAACCTACCAGCACCAGAACAACTCAGCAATCCTTGACCTGTACAACAGACACGGCAAGGATATCAACTTTGTTGGAGTAATCCTGACACCTGAGCTCACTACCCTTGAGGGTAAATTCAGAACCTGTGACTACACGGCAAAGCTTTGCAAGACTCTTGGAGTTGACGGAGTTGTGGTTTCAGAGGAAGGTTATGGAAATCCTGACTCAGACCTGCTGATGATCTGCAAGAGACTAGAGGATTCAGGAATCAAGACTGTGCTTATAACTGATGAGTGTTCAGGCTGGGACGGAATGAGCCAACCATTGGCCGACACCACTCCTGAGGCCGTAGCGGTTATATCCACAGGTAATGTAAGCCACGTTGTCGAGCTTGAGCCTGCTGACAGGGTTATAGGAAGCGCAGAGGCAATTGCAACACTTGCCGGAGGCTGGGAAGGCTGCCTGCAGGAGGACGGAAGCATGGTTTGTGAACTTAACGCCGTTATAGGCGCTACTTCTGAGATTGGATACCACAATCTAACAGTTGAACTTTACTAAAAGGAGGTTCTGGAAATGTCATATAAGGTACTATATTATGTAAATCAGTTTTTTGGACAGGTTGGAGGAGAAGACAAGGCTGGGATGGCACCAGTGATGAAGGACGAAAAGGTAGGTCCGGCTCTTGGTTTTGACCAGCTGATGGGAGAGGATGTAGAGGTTGTAGGCACAATAATCTGTGGAGACAACTACTTCAACGAGAATAATGAGGAAGCTGTAAAGTTCATCATAGATGCCGTAAGTGAAAAGGATCCCGACCTTGTTGTTGCCGGACCGGCATTCAATGCAGGCAGGTATGGAATGGCATGTGCAGGGGTTGCAAAGGTTGTCGCCGATGAGCTGAAGATTCCTGTCATCACTGGAATGTACGCAGAGAACCCAGGTCTTGAATCAAGCAGAACAAAGGCTATTGTTGTTGAAACAGCGGATTCAGCAGCAGGGATGAAAAAGGCACTGGCTACAATGTCGGAATTGGCAAAGAAGATGCTTAAAGGAGAGAAGCTGGGTTATCCCGAGGATGAAGGCTACTTTGCTCAAGGCAAGAGACTTACTGTATTCTCTGACAAGAGGGGATCTGAGAGAGCAGTGGAGATGCTACTTGCAAGATTCAAGGGAGAGGAGTTCAAGTCAGAGCTTCCAATGCCTGTGTTTGACAGGGTGGAGCCAGCTGCCGCAATCAATGATCTTTCCAAGGCTAAAATCGCACTTGTTACAAGTGGTGGAATCGTTCCAAATGGAAACCCTGACAGAATTCAATCAGCAAGTGCCCAGAAGTGGGGCAAGTACAACATTGCGGGCAAAGACTCCCTGGAGGGAGAATTCTATACAATTCACGGTGGATATGATCCGGTTTACGCAAATGAGCTGCCTGACAGAGTTGCACCTCTTGATATGATGAGGAAATTCCAGAAGGAAGGACTTATTGGAGAGGTATATGAGTATTTCTATACCACAACAGGAACGGGAACATCAGTTGGAAATTCCATCACCTTTGGCAGGGAAATAGGAAAAGAGCTTAAGGAAGCTGGAGTTGATGCAGCGATCCTTACCTCAACCTGAGGCACCTGTACACGTTGCGGTGCAACGATGGTAAAAGAAATTGAAAGATATGGAATTCCTATAGTTCACATGTCAACCATAACCACCATATCAGAGTCTGTTGGAGCAAACAGGATAGTACCAACAATTGCAATACCTTATCCTGTTGGAAATCCAAACCTTTCAAAGGTTGTTGAGGAAGACCTGAGAGAGAAGCTTGTAAGAAGAGCCATAACCGCTCTTGGCACAGAGGTAGAGGAGACTACTTACTTCTAATCTGGAGGTCAACTGACCTCCAGCCAATCTAAAAGGATGGTGGACTGGAATGGAGAAAAATATAAGATGGGGCAAGGTAATCTCTTATGCAGGTGCATTTATAGCATTTCTGATAGGTTCTGGATTTGCAACAGGCCAGGAGGTTCTGCAGTACTTCAGCTCATACGGATACAGCGGAGTAATGGGGGTAGTCGTCGTATTCCTATTGTTCCTGTACGTAGGAGCGGATTTCATGCTGGTGGGGCAGGAAAAACAGTTCAAGAAGGGCAATGAAATCTACAGGTACTACTGTGGTAATGTTGTGGGTACCTTCTATGACTACTTTTCCATAGCCTTCATATACATGTCATTCATTGTCATGATCGGTGGAGCAGGGGCCGCCATAAACCAGCAGTACGGTCTGCCGGAAACCTTTGGCGGGGTTCTGATAGGAGTATTGGCTGTGGCTACCGTTGTATTCGGACTTGGAAGAATTGTTGATGTAATAGGTAAAATAGGTCCTGCAATAGTAATATTGACAATATTTTTGGGGGTATCTGCAATCATCAAGAACCCCACTGGAATTACTGAAGCACAACTGGTGATTCCACAGCTGACACTTATGAAGGCATCCACAAACTGGTTCTATGCTGCCGGGTCCTATGTCGGATTCTGTATGCTATGGCTGGCTGCGTTTATGGCTTCCATGGGTGCCACCTCAATAAGCAAGAGGGAGGCCATAATGGGATCAAGCATGGGGGCCTTGGGCTTCAGTGTGGGACTGATCATCATTACACTTGGAATAATGGCTAACATTGAACAGCTTGCAGGGACAATGGTACCTTCCCTTATACTTGCAGAGAATATCAGCGGAACCCTTGCAATAGTGTTTTCCTTTATAGTTGTAGCTGGGATCTATACAACATCTGTTCCATTGCTCTGGACTGTGGTGTCTAGATTTGCCGAGGAGAAGACAAGCAGATTCAGGCTTCTGACAGTGGTCTTTGCAGCCATTGGGGTGTTCATAGGTCTAAGGGTTCCCTTTGACAGACTTGTGAATATAATCTATGTTATAAACGGTTATGTGGGAATACTGTTGCTGGGCTTTATGATAATAAAGAGAGTCAAGGTAATGAAGGAAAAGAACTCCCTTAGTGCAATAATTGAAGAATAGATACAAATGGGGTATGGACAGGTTCCATACCTTATTTTTTTCTGCAGGTACATTTTTCTTGCAAACACTGGTATAATGGATATGATAATGAAATATTTCGGAGGTCTAAATTGAAAATCAGCAAGAAGGAATTGATACTCAAAGGTAACATATACAAGGTTCTTGTGACACTGTCTCTGCCAATTATGATAAACAACCTGATACAGACCATGTACAATCTGGTGGACGGTATCTGGGTAAGCAAGATCTCATCGGTCCACTTTGCAGCTACGGCATTTGTGTTTCCGGTGAATTTTCTGTTCATAGCCATTGGCATTGGGATCTCAGTTGCAGGAACATCAATACTTTCACAGCTGGTAGGTGCAGACAGGGAGGAAAGGGCCAGGGAATACGCAGCTCAGCTTATAGGGATCTCTGTGGTGCTGTCGGTCTTTTTTTCGATATTTGGGGTTGCTGCCACACCCATGATTGTAAAGGCCATGGGAGGAACAGGGGATCTGGCGGTTTATTCAAACATATACCTAAGGATCACATTTTTGGATCTTCCCTTCCTCTTCCTGTTCTACAACATAAATTCCATAAGGAATGCACAGGGAGATACCATAACCCCAACCGTACTAAGTGGCATTTCAGCAATTCTAAATATGATATTGGATCCTATCTTCATATTCACCTTTGGGTGGGGGATAGCAGGAGCTGCCTGGGCAACTCTTCTTTCAAGAGCTCTTCTTTCCATTTATGGAGTAAGGCTGATTCTGGGACACGACAATGCCCTAAGACCTGATTTCAAGGGCTTCAGGTTCAACGGTGAGATTCTCAGGGAGCTTTCAAGGATAGGATTTCCCGCAGCGATCGGTCAGTCGGGAGCAGCATTTGGATTCATTATACTGAACGGGTTCATAGTATCCTACGGAACAGCCACAATGGCGGCATTTGGTATGGTAAACAGAATAACATCACTGATAATGCAGCCTGCAATGGGAATAGGTGCAGCCTTGACGGCCGTCATAGGACAGAACATCGGAGCCAGGTTCTACGATAGGGTGAGGGAATCCTTCAGAAAGGCCAGCCTGCTCACCCTGACCCTTGGAATAGGAGGGGGGCTTGTGATGTTCCTTTTCAGGGAACCAATAGTGAACTTCTTCATTCAGTCAAAGGATGACCCAAACGTAATTACCCAGGGAATCGTATACCTGAGCTGGATTTCCTTCTCCACGCCTATGATGGGAATGTTCAGTGTTTTCCAGGGTGTGTTTCAGGGATCTGGACACACAAAGTACTCCATGGCCATGGAAATTGGTAGGCTTTGGCTTGTTAGGATTCCTTTGATACTTCTGTTTAAGAACTTTACAGATATAGGTCCAACAGGAATTTGGTTCTCCATGGTTTTCAGCAACCTCCTGGTGGTTGTTTTCGGATTGTATATTTATAAAAGGGGTAGCTGGAGTGAGCAGGTGCTTACTTCCGCCTGATATGTGAAAGGATTGAAATAATGGTACTGATGACAGTTGAAAATCTATCAAAATCATACGTTGAAAAAACACTTGTGGAGAATGTCACATTTGGGATAAACGAAGGGGACAAGATAGGTCTGGTGGGAATAAACGGCACTGGAAAATCAACCCTTCTGAAGTTGCTGGCTGGAGTGGAGGAACGGGACTCAGGGACCATAACAAAGGGAAGGGATGTTACCATATCCTATCTGCCCCAGAACCCGGAATTCGATCAGGATTCGACAGTTCTTGACCAGGTATTCCAGGGGCATTGGCCTTCAATGAGGATCCTTAGGGAGTATAGGAAGGCTCTGGAGGGTGGTTCTGATCAGAAGGAGATAATCAGACTAACCGGTCTTATGGATACCCATGGAGTATGGGCACTTGAGGCTGACGCCAAGACCATTCTTACAAAGCTTCAGATAACCGACTTCAGCACCAGGGTTGGTGATCTTTCAGGTGGACAGAGAAAAAGGATAGCCCTGGCAGCTGCCCTTATTGGGCCATCGGATATCCTGATCCTGGATGAGCCCACAAACCACTTGGACAACCAGACAATAGAATGGCTGGAGGAAAGACTCCTTCAAAGGAAGGGGGCTCTCCTTATGGTCACCCACGACAGATATTTTCTGGATAGGGTCACAAATCAGATAATGGAGCTTGAAGGTGGCTCGCTGTACTCCTACAAGGGAAACTTTTCACATTTTATGGAAATGAAGCTTCAGCGGGAAGAGAATCAAAAGACCATGGAGGATAAGCGAAAGTCCCTTTACAAAAAGGAACTTCAGTGGATGAGGCAGGGTGCAAAGGCCAGAACAACTAAGCAGAAGGCCAGAATCCAGAGGTTCAACGCCCTGGAGGAATCGGCGCTGGACCTGTCCACCGCTGATATGCAGATATCTGTAGGAACCACAAGACTTGGAAAGAAAATAATCGAACTGAAGGAAGTCAGCAAATCATACGGGGATATAAGGCTGTTTGAAAACTTCACCTACACCCTTCTAAGGGATGACAGGATTGGCATACTTGGAGAAAATGGAACCGGGAAGACAACTCTTCTTAAGGTAATGGGGGGGCTTCTGGAACCGGATTCTGGAGAGCTGCAAATCGGAGAAACCGTAAAGATCGGGTTTTTCCAGCAGGAGACTCCATTCATAGATGGTGACCAGAGGGCCATTGAATACATCAGGGACGGTGGGGAGTTCATCACTACAGGAGATGGCACCAAAATTTCAGCTTCATCCATGATGGAAAGATTCCTGTTTCCACCTGACCAGCAGTACACTCCTCTGGAGAAGCTTTCAGGAGGGGAGAAAAGGAGGCTCTATCTCTTAAGGGTGCTGATGGAATCCCCAAACGTACTTCTCCTGGATGAGCCAACAAATGACCTGGACATCCAGACCTTGCAGATTCTGGAGGATTATCTGGAAGAGTTTCCAGGCCCGGTTATTGTTGTATCCCACGACAGATATCTGCTGGACAAGATTTCAGAAAAGGTGTTTCTGCTCAGGGACGGAGAGGTAAGGGGATTTACAGGCAACTACGATTTCTTCAGAGCCATATGGAAGGAAGAGGAAAAGAAGGAATTGAAGGAGGAGCAACCAAAGAGGGAGAGATCCAGCAGCAGGAATAAGGCCTTGAAGTTTTCCTTCAATGAAGCCAGGGAATGGGAGACCATTGAGGATGAGTTGGAGGAGCTACAGGAAAAGATAGATCAGGTTGATGGTGAAATGCACCAGGCAGCGTCTCAATACACCAGGTTGCAGGAGCTTATGGAGAAGAAGGAAGAGCTGCTTGAGGAACAGGAGAAAATGATGGAAAGGTGGCTTTACCTTTCTGAAAAGGCTGAGATGATAGAAAAGGAAAAGGACAGCTAGGTAAAGTAACCAGGGATTGAAAGGAAGAGAAGATGAAAAAATTGGTATTGGCTGAAAAACCATCTGTCGCAAGGGACATTGCAAGGGTTCTTGGGGCGAACATAAAAAGAAATGGCTACATGGAAGGGGATAAATATATAGTTACATGGGCTCTTGGACATCTGGTAACCCTTGCCGAGCCCGAGGATTACAACAAGAGCTACAAGAGCTGGAACATGGAGGACCTTCCAATGCTGCCAAGTCCAATGAAGCTGCAGGTAATCAAGGGCAGCGGAAAGCAGTTCCAATCCGTTAAGGAAGCACTGAACAGAAAGGATGTTGGAGAAATTGTAATTGCCACAGATGCTGGTCGTGAAGGAGAGCTTGTCGCTAGGTGGATACTGGAAAAGGTTGGGTCCAGAAAACCCATAAAACGACTATGGATATCCTCCGTGACAGACAAGGCCATCAAGGATGGGTTTGCAAGGCTAAGGAACGGAAAGGACTACGAGAACCTGTACGCATCGGCCCAGGCAAGGGCTGAGGCTGACTGGTACGTTGGTATCAACGCCACAAGGGCATTGACGGTGAAATATAACACTCCCCTGTCCTGCGGGAGGGTTCAGACCCCAACCTTGCAGATGATTGCAACCAGGGAGGAAGAAATCAGGAGCTTTGTCCCCAAGGATTATTTCGGAATAAAGGTGGAAGCAGATGGAATCACTTTCACCTGGAGAAATCCGGCAAACAATGACATAAAAACCTTTGACAGGCCTTCAAGGGACAAGGCAATGGAGACCATGAAAAAAGGGCCATTAAAAGTGACGTCCCTTCAGAAGAAAAACAAGAAGCAATACGCTCCAGCTCTATACGACCTTACTGAGCTGCAAAGGGATGCAAACAGCAGATTTGGCTTCTCCGCCAAGGAAACCCTGTCCATAATGCAGGGGCTTTACGAGAACCACAAGGTCCTAACATACCCCAGAACTGACTCCAGGTACATCACAAGAGATATTGTGGAGACGATTCCTGATAGAATAAAGGCCATAAGCACCGGTAGCTACAGGGATCTTGCCAGACCACTTCTTAAAAACACAATCAAGGCCGACAAGTCCTTTGTGGATGACAAGAAGGTCTCGGACCACCATGCCATAATACCTACAGAACAGCCGGTTGAGCTTTCCCTATTAAACGACAGGGAGAAGAAGATACTTGATCTGGTGGTCAAGAGATTCTTAAGCGTTCTCTATCCACCGTACCAGTATGAGGAGATCACCCTGACTGGGGACATAGAGGGACATGAGGTGTTTGCAAAAGGGAGAAGGGTTCTGGACATGGGCTTCAGGAAGGTCTTTGCAGCAGATGATGATGAGGAAACCCAGGAGCTGCCGGATCGCAAGGTAGGGGATGTATTGCCTGTGAAAAGGATTTATGGAACAGAAGGCAAGACCACTCCCCCAGGTAGGTTCACTGAGGGTACCCTGCTGTCAGCAATGGAGAATCCAGTAAAATACATGTCAACAAGCAATCAGGAGCTGAAGGGAATAATCAGCGATACTGGAGGGATCGGTACAGTAGCAACCAGGGCGGATATTATAGAGAAGCTGTTCAGTAGCTACCTTATTGAGCACAGAGGAAAGGAAATCCTTCTTACCGGAAAGGGGAAACAGCTTCTGCAGCTTGTTCCCCAGGATATGAAATCACCCGACCTTACGGCAAGATGGGAGAGGAGGCTTTCAGAGATAGCAGAAGGGAAGCTAAGCAAGGACAGTTTTATGGGAGACATCATCCAATACGCCAAGAAGGTCACAAAGGAAATCAAGGACAGCCAGGAGACCTTCAGACATGACAACCTGACCAGGACAAAATGTCCCCAGTGCGGAAAGTTCATGCTGGAGGTAAAGACAAAAAGAGGAAAGATGTACCTTTGCCAGGATAGGGAATGCGGCCACAAGAAGACAATTTCAACAGTGACTAATGCAAGATGCCCTCAATGCAAAAAGAAGCTGGAGCTTAGGGGAGAGGGAGATGACAGGATATTTGCATGCTCCTGTGGTTACAGGGAGAAGCTTTCCCAATTTGAGGAAAGAAAGAAGAAGGAAAAGGACAAGTTGGGTAAAAGGGAAGTTGCACAGTATATAAAGAAGCAGGAAAAAAAGGATGACAATATCAACAACAGCCTAGCTGATGCCCTATCAAAGCTGAAGCTGTAGATAAAACATAAAATAATCCGCTTGAACATTAAAATCAGGCGGATTTTCCTTGAGAAGGAAGGGGTAATATGTTATAACAAGAGTGTAATGATATTTACATATTATAGGAAACCAGAGGGTTTTATAGAGAATATTACGGAGGGAAGACATGTCAACTACATCCAATTACAAGGTGGAGGAAATAACAAAGGGTAATCCACTTATCGATTCGCTTAGAACAACCATTGAAACCAATTTTTACGGTAACAATGTAACCAAGGTCAATTCAATCAGTGAGGCCTACAAGCTTGCAAAGGATTCTCCAGGAACAATCGTGACGGATATGTCTGTTTACAGACCGGAAGAGCTTGGACTATCGACGGATTCAAAGGTCCTGCTTTTCAATGATGGAGCTGTAACAGGAAGATTTGCCGGAGCCAGAGTCATAATGGGAGAAGCCAATGTAAATCAGACTGAGTACACCACCATTGCCAGGGAAGCGGTATATCAGTCAAGATACAAGAAACTGTACCATGCCCAGGCCTTGATAGGTCTGCATCCTGATTTCATGGTAAGGGCCCATCTTTTGATACCTCTAAACCACGAGAATATAATGTATTCATGGCTGCTGAACTTCCAATACCTGACCCAGGAATACATGAGGATGTACAAGGAATCAAAGAAGTATCCGGAGGGAGACATATACGTATTCTCAGATCCCGACTACAAGCCCCCGACACATCCAGACGGGCTGGCCCTGTTCGATCCTGAGCACAATACCGCCCTACTATTGGGAATGAGGTACTTTGGTGAGCACAAGAAGGGAACCTTGACACTGGCGTGGGGTATGGCAAACCGAAACGGCTTTGCATCCTGCCACGGTGGTATGAAAAGATACAACTTCAGGGATGGAAGCAAGTTTACCATGGGAGTTTTTGGACTTTCAGGATCGGGTAAATCCACACTGACCCATGAGAAGCATGACGGAAAATATGATATAACAATACTCCACGACGACGCATACATAATTTCAACTGAGGAAGGCTATTCTGTAGCCCTTGAGCCGTCATACTTCGACAAGACCCAGGATTATCCACCTGCACACCCTGCCAACAAGTACCTGCTTACAGTACAGAACTGTGGAGTTACACTGGACCAGGATGGAAACAAGGTGATAGTTACGGAGGATATTAGAAATGGAAACGGAAGGGCTGTAAAATCCAAGCTATGGGCTGAAAACAGGGTCAACAAGATAGATGAACCGGTGGATGCAATAGCATGGCTCATGAAGGATGCAACCCTGCCACCGGTAATAAAGATCAACAACCCTGTTCTGGCATCTGTAATGGGGGCTACCCTTGCAACGAAGAGATCGACTGCTGAAAGGCTTGCAAAGAATGTTGATATGAACGCCCTTGTAATTGAGCCATACGCCAACCCATTCAGGACCTATCCTTTAAGCAACGATTATGATAAGTTCAAGAAGCTCTTTGAAGAAAGGGATGTGGACTGCTATATATTCAACACTGGACATTTCCTGGATAAGAAAATCCCCAAGGAGGTAACATTGAATCTGCTGGAAGGAATTGCAACTGGAACCATCCAATTCAAGCAGCTTGGAAGCTTTGAGGACCTTCAGACAGTTGATGTGGAGGGCTTTGTTCCAGACTTTGATGACAGCTACATCTCAATGTGGCAGAACTCAATTGCGTACAGAAAAGAGTTCATAAAGCATATGACAAACTTCAAGAGTGGAAGGGACAAGCTTCCAGATGAAGCACTTCTCGAGCTTGAAAAGCTTGAAGACCAGGTGGAAAGCATGAAAACAGTGGGTTAAACCACTGTTTTTCTTTTAAAGGATATTTAATATTGTTCAATCATGTGATATGATAGAGGTAATAAAGAAAAGTAGGTGTACTATGATTAAATTAGGTAAAAGACAGGATTTAAAGATTAAGAGATTTGCTTCAGTAGGTGCTTATCTGAACGATGATGAGGACAAGGGAGACGATGTTCTTCTTCCAAATTCCCAGGTTCCGGAGGGTGCCCAGGTTGGGGATGAAGTGAATGTTATGATTTACAGGGACAGCAAGGACAGGATTATTGCCACAACAAACCAATCCCTTGCAGAGGTTGGGGAAATCAAGAAGCTTATGGTGATCAGCTCCTCAAAGATTGGATATTTTATGGACTGGGGACTGGAGAAGGACCTTTTCCTGCCCTTCAGTGAAACCGTTGGAGCAGTGGAGAAGTTCAAAAGCTATCTTGTGGCGCTCTATATAGACAAAAGCGATAGAATAGCAGCTACCATGAAGATCAAGGATTACCTTAGCACGGATTCACCCTACAAGGAGAATGACAAGGCTGAGGGAACTATCTACAGCATAAACAGGGATATCGGAGCCTTTGTTGCAATTGACAACAAATACGACGGCCTTATCCAGAAGAAGAACCTTTATGGCATCTATGAGATGGGTGATGAGATCGAGGTAAGGATTAACATGGTCCATGAGGACGGCAAGCTTGACCTGAGCCTCAGGGAAAGAGGACACCTTCAGATGGATGAGGATGCAGAGGTTATACTCAAGGCAATGAAGGCCAGTGGAGGATTCCTCCCCCTTAATGACAGCAGTCCGCCACATGAAATAAAGAAGACCCTTAAAATGAGCAAATCCGGATTCAAGAGGGCAGTTGGCAAGCTGTACAAGGAAGGCATCATCCAGATAACATCAAAGGGAATAAATCTCAAGAAATAGGAGGATGAAATGGCTAGTATAACAGTTAACTTCAATACCGTGGAAATGATGATATTTTTCTGGGAGTCAGTTGCAGACAGGGACAAGGTAAGCGACAAGTATCTTATTGAGCTTGCCGACCACGAAGACCTGAAGCCCATTTACGACCAGGAGTTCACAAAGGATTCCTTCAGAAAGGTCCTCTCGGCAATCTCAAATAGGGAGCTGATGAACAATCCCACAAAGAAGGAAAGCAGATTCTGGAACCTTAACATGTGGATGCTTGAGGATATGGACAACATGAGGGAAATGGTCCAGCTTGTCAAGACCCTGAACCTAGATCATTTGAAGGACAGATTAGATAGGGACATCAAGGTTGTGTTCATACCTGGAACAACAGAGGTATACAAGATTGAAGGGGACAAGCTTATTATGAACTTCTTCAAGATATCAATCAATCCATATGGGGAGACAAGGGTCACAATCGACGGTAAGGAATTCAATGAATACATCCAGGAGAAAGTGCTTGAGGTTTAATCAATAACAATCATCTTCACAAAGCGGTCCCAATATGCTATCATATTAAGAATGCATATTGGGATTTAATTTTTTTTGTGAAAGGAACACCATCACCATGAGATTCTTGAAAGACAAGGAATTTATGAAGGGAATGCTGGCAATAGCAATCCCTGTATCTCTTCAAAACTTAATATCCTCATCCTTAAACATGATAGATACTCTGATGATAAGCAGTCTCGGGCAATCAAGCATTGCAGCCGTGGGACTGGCAAATCAGATTTTCTTTTTGTATATACTCCTAACCTTTGGAATAAACTCAGGATCCTCAATATTTATCGCCCAGTTCTGGGGCAGGGATGATGTTCTGAGCATAAAGAAGGTAATGGGTCTTGCCATAACAATCAGTACAATCGCTGGAACCATATTCACCTTTATAGCCCTTGTACTGCCTGAATTTGTAATGGGCCTGTTTATTGAGGAGCAGGAGGTAATCCAGCTTGGGGCCTCATATCTTAGGATAGTTGGACTGTCATATATAATCACAGCCATATCCTTTGCCTTCTCAATCGCCCTAAGAACAACAGGTAGACCCAGGGTGCCCCTTAAGGTGTCAATAATATCATTTACTGTAAATACAGCTTTGAATTATATCCTTATTTTCGGTAAGCTGGGAATGCCGGCAATGGGAATAAGGGGAGCAGCTCTGGGAACGCTAATCGCTAGAATAGTTGAAATCCTATTGATAGTCTATGCAATTTATGGAACCAAGAGCATACTGGCCGCAAGCTTCTCGGAGCTTATGAGCTGGAAGAAGGACTTTGTGAAGAGATACATCGACACCATCTATCCCGTAATCCTCACTGAGGGCTTCTGGGCCCTGGGACAGGTAATGTACACTGCAGCATATGCAAGGATAGGTGAAGAGGCAACAGCTGCAGTGCAGCTAACGAATACAATCCAGAACGTGTTCTTTGTAATCGTCAGGGGACTGGCAAATGCCTGTGGTGTAATGGTTGGCTCCAAGGTAGGGGCAGGCGAGGAAGAGAAGGCATATGAATATGCCATAAGCTTTATAGTTATATCAACCATTTCAGGCTTGGTTTTGGGCATAGTAATGGCACTTGGACCGGATATACCACTATCCTTGTTCAGAGGTATAGATCCAGGACTTTATGCTGTATCAAGAAGGCTTCTTGTATTTATGGGCCTAACCTTTGTAATCAGGGTCTACAATACAATTGCCATAGTTGGGGTCCTAAGGGCTGGTGGAGAGACAAAGGTTGCCATGAAGATTGATCTGAGCACAGTGTGGTTGATAGGGGTGCCACTTGCCTTTATGGGTGCGGTCCTATTGAAGCTACCAGTGGAGTATGTCTTCCTGCTGGTGACAATGGAAGAGGTAATAAAGGCGTTTTTGGGAATACCCATAATAAAATCAGGAAAATGGATAAAGAACCTGACATAGAAAAGGAGTCAAGGATCCACTCAAGAAAATGCAGTCCAAAAAGCCCGGTCATCCGGGCTTTTGCCATGTGGACACCTAATGGATTATAATGTAGAATTAAGGTACGCCAAAGATTTGGAGGATATGATGAACATGAAAATTGGGGATTTAATAGTAGGTGAAATAATAGATTTTACACATGAGGGAAACGGAGTCATGAAGATTGAGGGTTTTCCCATTTTCGTTGAGGATGCCTTGATTGGTGATAAGGTTGAGGTAAAAATTACAGCTGTGAAGAAAAGCTTTGCAATTGGAGAAGTGGAAGCATTGATTACACCCTCAGAGGATAGGGTGGAGTACAAATTTGACACTGATACTCTGGGAGGAGGGGTCCCTCTTATTGGGTACTCATACAAAAAGCAGCTGGAGTGGAAAAGAAGCAAGGTTATCCAGGACCTTAAGAGAATTGGTGGAATAGATGCCCAGGTGAAACCGGTTATTGGTATGGGTCATCCCTTCAGATACAGAAACCATTCCCAGGTTCCTGCAGGTAAGGTGGAAGAGAAAGTTGTCACAGGCTACTACCGCAGGAAATCATCGGACATAGTCCCCATGGAGGAGGACCACCTTCAGCCTGAGGTGGCAGACCAGATTCTACGGATTGTCAGAGCATGGATCGATAAGTATGAAATATCAGTATATGACAGGGATAGAGGTGAAGGGATAATAAGGCACATAGGTATAAGGACAAATGAAAACAACGAGTCCATGGTAATTTTGGTAACAACCTTCTCCCAGATTCCAAACAAATTTCAGCTTGTGCATATGCTTGTAAAGGATTGCCCTGGGGTTGTAAGTGTATACCAGAACATAAATCCCACAGACAGCCGGTTCACCTATGGGAGGGAATATATCCACCTATTTGGCAAGGAGAAGCTGACTGACTACATTGGAGACCTGCAGTTTGAAATTTCTCCGGATTCCTTTTTTCAGATCAACAGGCAGCAGGTTAAAGCACTTTATGGGAAGGCCCAGGAATTTCTGGAGGGAGACAAGGATGATCTCGTATTCGACCTGTATAGTGGAATCGGTACAATATCCCTCTTTGTTGCAGGAGATGTGAAAAAGGTCATAGGGATTGAGTCGGTGAAGGCAGCAGTCATGAATGCAAAGGAAAATGCAAGGCTCAACAATGTCAGCAATGCTGAGTTCCACTATGGGAAGGCAGAGAACCTCTTTCCACAAATGATAGAAAAAGGGGAGAGGGCAAACAAGGTAATTCTTGATCCTCCAAGGAAGGGCTGTGACAAGGAGCTTATGGAGGCCATCATTAAGCTTGATCCAGAAAGGGTGGTATATGTATCCTGCAATCCCTCAACATTGGCAAGAGACCTAAAGCTCCTTGTTGAGGCGGGCTACAGAGTGGAAGAGGTCCAGCCAGTGGACATGTTCCCCCATTCCGCACATGT
>Ga0334892_1000787_pt1 | contig 33619 bp, 31 predicted proteins | sample GraSluR3_MG_4_FD_207213 | JGI IMG/M metagenome (GOLD analysis project Ga0334892, IMG submission 207213) | Sludge microbial communities from methane-producing bioreactor in Wageningen University, Netherlands - Granular Sludge_15_04-R3 | ecosystem: Engineered > Bioreactor > Anaerobic >...
GTGGAGGGCGAGAGTGACGCGCAGACCCTCTGGTACCACGACCTGCCCGCCCTGGGGGTCCCGGGCGCCAGCACCTGGCAGGCCGAGTGGGCCGAGCAGCTGGACGGGCTGACCGTCTACCTCTGGCGGGAGCCCGATCAGGGCGGGGAGACCTTCATTGCCGGCGTGGGCGAGTCGCTGCCCGAGGCGCGGGTCATTACCGCGCCCGAGGGATGCAAGGACGTCTCGGAGGCTCACGTGCAGGAAGATGATGTGCCCGCCCTCATGGCACGGCTGATGGACGAGGCGCAATCCTATGTCCGTCTGGAGGAGCAGCGCCGTCAGCAGCAGGCGCAGGAGGCCCTCCAAGCCGCCCTGCCCCTGGCCGACGCCGACGATATCTTGGGCGAGTTCGACACTCTGTTGGACGCCCTGGGCTTAGTGAAGGAACGCTGTGCGGCCAAGCTGCTGTACCTGGCGCTGACTAGCCGCCTACTCGCCAAGCCCATCAGCGTCGTCATCAAGGGCCCCTCCAGCGCGGGCAAGAGCTTCTGCGTGGTGATCGTAATCAAGGTCTTTCCGCCATCGTCCTACCTGGATTTCACGAGCATGTCAGAGCGCGCGTTGATCTACGATGATCAGCCCGTCGCTCACCGCTTCATCGTGCTCTACGAGGCGCACGCCCTGGCGTCGTCCGAGACTCTGGCCTATCTCGTACGCTCCCTCCTCTCCGAGGGGCGTATCCGCTACTCGACGGTCGACTCCACCCCCATGGGCCACATGTCGCGGCACATCGATCGGCAAGGGCCGACCGGGCTGATCACCACGACCACCTTGCCGTCCCTCGACGGGGAGAACGAGACGCGCATGTTCTCCCTGACGCTGACCGATACGCCCGACCAGACGGCGGGAATCCTCGAGGCCCTGGCCTGTGAGGCCGCCGGAGACATGACGACCCAGCCCGACCTGGCGCCCTGGCTCGCGCTCCAGCGCTGGCTGGAGCGGGGTGGGGGCCGCGAGGTGGTGATCCCCTTTGCGCCGGAGATCGCGCGAAGGTCGGACGCGCGGGCGGTGCGCCTGCGCCGCGACTTTGGCGCCGTGCTCAACCTGGTGAGGACCCACGCGCTGCTGCATCAGCGCAGCCGCCCGCGGGACGCCCAGGGCCGCATCGTGGCCATCCTGCAGGACTACGCCGCGGTGCACCACTTGGTGGCGGAGTCGGTGAACGAGGGCGTCGAGGCGACGGTGAGCCCGATCATGCGGGAGACGGTCGAGGTGGCGACGCGCCTGTACGAGCAGAACGTGAACAAATACGACACCCCCCAGCCTATCTCGATCCGCATGCTGGCCGATGAGCTCGGACTGGACCGCACCAGTGTCGGCCGCCGCGTCAAGGTGGCGACCGAGCAGGGTTACCTGCAAAACCTGGAATGGCAGAGGGGCCGTCCCGCCCGCATCGTCCCCGGCGATCCGCTGGCCGACGAACGGCGGGTGCTGCCCGTCCCCGAGGAGCTGCTGGATGAAGAACCCGATGATGACGACCCGCCAGTAGGAGGACGTGATGCGTCGCCCCCCTCAGGAGGCGAGCCATGCTCGTCAGCTCCCCCGCCCGACGACCCGTCGCCGCCAGAAAACTGTGCGCATCCCCCCTCCGCAGGCGATGCACTAGTGCAGTACTCACCCGAGAGCTCTCCCGATTACCGCGTGGTGGATAGCCCCGCGGCCTTGGACGCCATGCTCGCCGATCTGCACGACGCGTCCCGGCTAGCGGTGGACACCGAGACCACCGGTACCGACCCGCATTCGGCGGCGCTGGTGGGCATCTCGCTATCCGACGCGCCGGGGCGGGCGTGGTATCTGCCGGTAGGGCATGACCAGGGCCAGCAACTGACGCTGGAGGCGGTGCGCGAGGCCCTGACGCCGCTGCTGGGCGATGCGAAGCGGACCGTGGTGATGCATCACGGGAAGTACGATCTGAACGTGCTGGCGCGTCGCGGCCTGTCGGTGGCCGGGCCGCTCTTTGACACCATGATCGCAGCGCAGCTGCTGGCGCCCGAGGGCAAGGCCGGCCTCAAGGAGCTGGCCAGGGCACGGCTGAAGGTGGCGATGACGCCCATCGAAGATCTCATCGGCGACGGCCGTACCATGGCCCAAGTACCGATCGCCAAGGCCGCCCCCTACGCCTGCGCCGACGCCGACCTAACGTTGCGCCTGGCCGACGCGTTCGAGCCCGAGCTGCGCCAGCGCGACCAGTGGCGGCTCTTCACCGAGGTGGAGATGCCACTCGTGACGGTGCTGGCCGCTATGGAGCGGCGCGGCATGGCCGTGGATCGCGAACGCCTGGCCGATCTCTCCCAGGACCTGGGCGCGCGCCTGGGGCAGCTCGAGCAGGAGATCCGCGAGCTGGCGGGCCATGAGATCAACCTGAACTCCTCCCAGCAACTCACGGCTCTGCTGTTCGACGAACTGGGCCTGCCAGTGCTGGAGCGCACGCGAAGCGGCGCGCCCTCCACCAAAGGCGAGGTCCTGGAAAAGCTGCGGGATGCGCACCCCATCGTGGGGCGCATCCTGGAGCAACGCGAGCTGAGCAAGCTGAAGAGCACCTACGCCGACGCCCTGCCCGGCCTTGTCAACTCCGAGACCGGGCGGATCCACACGTCGTTCAACCAGTGCGGCGCGCGCACCGGCCGCATGTCCTCCAGCAAGCCCAACCTGCAGAACGTTCCTACCCGCTCCGAGGCCGGGCAGCGCGTGCGGGCCGCCTTCGTGGCCCCTGAGGGTCACGCGCTGCTGGCCGTCGACTACTCCCAGGTCGAGATGCGCGTCCTGGCCCATCTCTCGAAAGACCCGGAGCTGTGCGCCGCCTTCCACCGCGGCGAGGACGTTCACGTCACCACGGCGGCGGCGGTGTTCGGCGCCCCCCTGGAGGAGGTGACCGAGGAGCAGCGCCAGCTGGCCAAGGCGGTCAACTTCGGCCTCATGTACGGCATGATCGCCCGTGGCCTGGCGCAGCGTCGCGGGCTGAGCGAGAGTGAGGCCGAGGCTTTCATGCAGGCCTATTTCCAGCGTTTCGTCGGGGTGCAGGCCTTCCGAGAGGAGCTGATCCGACGGGCGCGCGAGCATGGCGGCGCCGAGACGCTGCTGGGTCGCCAGCGCCCTCTCCCCGCCATCAACAGTGACAACTGGGGGGCGCGCTCGGAGGCCGAGCGGCAGGCCCTCAACACGCCCATCCAGGGCAGCGCGGCGGATCTGATCAAGCTGGCCATGGTGCGGGTCCACGAGCGCCTACGAGCCGAGGGCCTCCAGGCGCGCATGGTGCTGCAGGTCCACGACGAGCTGCTGCTCGAGGTGCCCGAGGACGAGCTGAAGCAGGTCACCGCCCTGGTGGCACAAGAGATGGAACAGGTCTATCCCCTGGACGTGCCCCTCACGGTAGACGTCAAGGTGGGCAGGAACTGGCTGGAAATGAAGGAGGTCGAGCGGGCCGACCCAGCGGGGTGAGGTCGGCTGGTTACGGAAAATATTGTGTGCGCCCCCTTCCGAATTGAGAGCAACAGTGCACTAGTTACGGTCAACTTGGAGGGGGCGCAGTGCTGAGAGCCGTGCGATTCGGCTGGCTCCGCGGACGCCGGCCTATGTCTCCCCGCCCCCGCCTCTGCTATGTTCGCTTCGAGGCGCATCAAAGTTGACATAAAGGTGGGGGGCAGCATGGACGGCAGCGGCTCGGTGGACGCGGACGGGGTCGAGTTGGTTATCCCGGGTTTCGCCTGTCCGTCCTGTGGCGAGCGGCGCCTGGACTGCCTGGCCTGGCTGGAGCCCGACGATGAGCTGGTCCACTGCGCCACCTGCGGCGCCGCGTACGAGCCGGGCGTCGGCCGACGAGAGTGGCTGATCGAGGTGGTGGTGCGGATCGGCCAGAACGCGGGCTGGTGGGGCGAGCGAGCCGTGGCCGAGTGGCGGCAGTTGGCGCCGAAGCTCAGCGATGAGCAGCTCGATCGCTGGTACCGCGTGTCGGCCTGGGCGGCCAGGACGGAGAGGGAAGCATGAGAGGAGTCAACATGGAGAACGTAACGCTACACTTTGAGATCGAGCGCGAGACCAAGAACACGGTGCGCTACGCCGAGGTGGCAGAGTCCGGCCAGCCACCACGGATCGGCACGCTCTACGTCCAGAAGTGGGCGCTGGGGGAACCACCGCCACAGCGACTGGTGGTGACCATCGCTGGGGAGGAGTGACCCAGACCAAGGCCCGGGCAGACGACCCAGACGCCGTGCGGCGACTACCTTGTCGACGGCGACGGTACAAGACGGTGGCAGCGATCACGCCTCGATGGGGACTGAGCGTGCGCCGGCAATTGCCACCCAGCTGCCGGCAGCCTGGACGCTGAGGGCCATGCATGGTAGGATTATCTCCGAGGGGGCGCTATGCAGCGAAACGATATCTTGCTCCACGCGATGCTCACGCTCTTGCTCCTCGCGCTCGCTGGGTGCGTTGCCCAGGTCCCCACCCATGCAGCTATTGAGAGACCCATCACCGTGCTGGCGCCATACACGGTGGAGGTTCCGATCACCGTGATCACCTGGCAGACGGTCGAGGTACCCGTGACGATCGTCGTCCCACAAACAGTACAGGTACCAATGACAGTCGAGGTGGCTCGCCCCGTCACCATAACTGTGGAGGCTCCTGTCGCCCTGCCCGAACCGACGCAAGAGCTATCCATAGCGCCAAAGGCAACTGAAACGGCCTCCGGACCTTCTACAGCGATCACTTCCTATGCGGCAATCGCTAGGCCACAGAACGAAGCCCTTTTCAGCTGCCTGAACTCGCTGGAGATGTTTCGCAACTATCCCGCCAGACCGACGGACAAATGGCTTGCCTCAGCAGTGGACACACTCGCGCGTGTTGGTGCGCGAGTGTCCTCTGTGCGAGGGATCCTCGATATCACTCCGCCACCCGCCGAGTTGGCGGAAGCCCACCAGCTAATGCTGAAGGCCTGTGATCATATCGACCATGCTGTGCGTCTTGGCTGGGAAGGACGCTGTGACACTGATACGCTGGATCGAGCCTACGAGGCGAACATGAAAGCCAAACAGCTACTCGACGCCGCTAGAGACGGCTCATAGGAACGCGCCAGCTGCGCGCATCAGGCCAGCGGATTCCGGCAAGCAGACTGCTGCTACCATCGGCTGGTCTTCACGCCGGCTTCACGGCCAACCTTCGTGACAGGCAAGCTGTCAGACAGCCACTCCGCCAGGCGTCCCACGAAACAAGAGCAGCAAGGGTGGCTTGACCCGGGCCTCAGCCCGCGGGCTGAGGCTGCCGGTGGAGCGCATCATCGAGCGCGACGAGACTTTGGCAACCCCATAGCTGCGCCGGCGCGGAGATTGGCCGAAAGCGGAAGACACACAGTGACCGTGTCGCGCCTGCAACCCAGCCGCTGGGGCATGCGAGCATGAAGACGACGTCGGTCCATATGCAGCTGGCGCAAGAGGTGGTAAAGCGGAGCTACAGAAGAACGCGCTCAAGGACCAACGATCTACACTGCATAGCTCTGCTAATTACCTGAGGGCGTCGGTCGCGTCGACAGGAGACCGAACCCACTGTTGCGCTTTTTACAGAAGCTTGACGCCCGACAGGCCGGTTGGACCTTGACGCACCACTCTCCCTGGACTATGATGGCTGTGGTGTACGGTGCGTGCCTTCCAGCGTGCGTCCACACCCTTGACATCGAACTATACTGATCTACTGTTGTTTGGACGCGCCGCCATCTTGGGCCCACAACCAGCGACAACCCAGAGGCTCCCCATGCCCCATCACGACGACCTGCTCGGCAAAATCGAGGGCCGCACCGCTCGCGTGGCCGTCATCGGCCTGGGCTACGTCGGCCTGCCGCTGGCCGTCGAGCTCGCCCGCGGCGGCTTACCCGTCACCGGCATCGGTATCGATCCAGCCAAGTGCGAAGCTACCAACGCCGGCCGCTCCTACATCGACGACGTCCCCTCCGCCGACTTGCCCCCCCTGGTCCAGGCCGGCCGCCTGACCTCCACCACCGACTGGGACGCCCTTGATGCCTGTGACGCTGCCCTGATCTGCGTGCCCACGCCGCTCAACAAAACCAAGGCCCCCGACATCTCCTACATCGTGGCCGCCACCGATTGTGTGTTTGTGCATACGGCGCATCAGCAGGTAGACTGGGGGTGTGTGAGCGAGCTGGCACGCGATCGGGTGGTCGATAGCCGGGGGGGGCTGGCCCAAGCGGATCGCCCACCCGACACGTTCGCACCAGGAGCCGATGCATGACCCGCCGTCAAGACCTCCAAACGGAGTTGGACGGCTACGTCGCCAAGCTGGCCGAAGACCCGCGCTGCCAGCGCATCATCCTGTTCGGCTCGCTGGCGGCCGATACCGAGGACGACCTCTGCGAGGCCTCCGATATCGACCTGATCGTCATCCAGGAGACCGAGCTGCCCTTCTGGAAGCGCATGCAGGAGATGCGCCGCCACCTGGATCCCCACGTGGCCACCGATCTCTTTGTCTATACGCCGGACGAGTTCGAGCAGCTCCTGGCCGAGCGGCCCTTCTTTCAGGACGAGGTCATGGCCAAGGGCAGAGTGGTCTATGAGCGACCTTGAGCGCCGCTGGCTCTATATGGCCGCCGAGGACCTGCGCACCGCCGAGCTCACCTGGCGGGAGGGCATCTACGCCCAGACCTGCTTTCACGCCCAGCAGTGCGCTGAGAAGGCCCTCAAGGCCCTGGTCGTCCACCAGACCGGCCGCGCATCGCCGCGCACCCATTCGCTGGTCGAGCTGCTGCAGCGCCTGCCGGCCCAGCTCCGTCGCCAGGCACCAGCCGACCTGGCCGCCACCCTGGATACCTACTATACTGCCGCCCGCTACCCCGACGCCCTCGTCGGGCCTCTGCCCGAGGCGCTGCCGGGCGCGGAGGAGGCGCGCGAGGCCCTCGATCTGGCGCGGGAGGCGTTGGCGTGGGTGGAGAGGCCGATAGGTGGGGCGTAGGCGGGGAGCTACCTTCGTCGTCGCTCATTTTAATGCCCCCGAAGGGATTGGGAGATCGTGAAACGAGCATCACATCACACACTGGAAAGGCTTGAGCACCATGCGTAGAGCTCTTGTCTGCGGCGCCGGTGGGTTCATCGGCGGTCATCTCGTTACCAAGCTCAAGCGCGAGGGCTATTGGGTGCGCGGCGTGGACATTAAGGAACACGAGTTCCGCGCCACCGACGCCGACGAGTTCATTGTCGGCGATTTGCGTGACCAGCAACTATGCCGCCAGGTACTTGACCAGGCTTTTGACGAAGTGTATCAGCTCGCTGCTGACATGGGGGGTGCCGGCTACATTTTCACCGGCGAGCACGACTCTGAGGTCATGCACAACTCGGCCACCATCAACCTCAACATCGTGGACCTCGCAACCAAGGTGGGGGTAGGCAAGCTCTTTTACTCATCGTCCGCTTGCATCTACCCTGCCTACAATCAGATGGACCCCGACAACCCCAAGTGCTCGGAGGACTCGGCCTATCCTGCCGCGCCTGATAGCGAGTACGGCTGGGAAAAGCTTTTTAGCGAGCGCATGTACCTAGCCTACCATCGTAACCACGGGCTCCAGGTGCGCATCGCACGCTTTCACAATATCTTTGGGCCTTACGGTACCTGGGCTGGCGGCCGGGAGAAGGCGCCGGCGGCTTTCTGCCGCAAGGTCGCCGAGACGCCAGACGGCGGAGAGATCGAGATGTGGGGAGACGGCAAGCAGACCCGGTCTTTCCTCTATATCGACGAGTGCCTCGAAGGGGTGCGACGGCTGATGGATTCGGGTTTCGTAGGTCCGGTGAACATCGGCTCCGAGGAGATGATCACCATCAACGGCCTGGCCGAGCTGATCATGAACATAGCCGGCAAGGAGCAGACCATCAAGCACATCCCTGGGCCGCTAGGTGTCCGAGGACGCAACTCGGACAACCGGCTGATTCGCGAGCAGCTTGGTTGGGCTCCGAGCCAGCCGTTGCGACAAGGTCTGGAGTCCACCTACCAGTGGATTAAGGAGCAGGTGCATAGCGCATGAGCGTCCAGCCGACCAAGCACACCCAGGCTTCCGAAGGCGCCACCGGTGACGCCTTCGAGCGCGCCGACGCGCCCCCCATCGCCACCATCATCATCGAGCCCTCCCGTGGTTGGATCGGCCTCAAGCTGCGCGAGCTCTGGGAGTACCGCGACCTGCTCTTTTTCCTGGCCTGGCGCGATATCTCGGTCCGCTACAAGCAGACCATCCTGGGCGCCGCCTGGGCCATCATCCAGCCGTTCTTTTCCATGGTGGTGTTCAGCCTGTTCTTTGGCCGCCTGGCCCAGATTCCGTCCGACGGCGTGCCCTATCCCATCTTTTCCTACGCCGCCTTGCTGCCCTGGACCTACTTTGCCAACGCGATGACCAACTCGTCCAACTCGCTGGTCGGCAGCGCCAACCTGCTCACCAAGGTCTACTTTCCCCGGCTGGTGATCCCGCTGGCCTCGGTGATCCCGCCGGCCATCGATTTCGCCATCGCTTTTGTCGTCTTGCTCGGCATGATGGCGTTCTACGGCATCGCGCCCACCTGGAACGTGCTCTGGCTGCCGGCCTTCCTGCTGCTGGCGCTGGTGACAGCATTGGGCGTGGGACTCTGGCTCTCGGCCATGAACGTCCAGTACCGGGACGTCCGCTATGCCGTGCCGTTCCTGGTCCAGTTCTGGATGTTCGCCTCGCCGGTCACCTACCCCTCCAGCATCGTGCCGGAGCAGTGGCGGGCGCTTTACGGCCTCAACCCCATGTCCGGCGTGATCGAGGGGTTCCGCTGGGCGCTACTGGGCACGGAAACCGGCCCCGGCTCGCTGACGGCGGTCTCGGTCGGAGCGGCGTTGGCACTACTCATCAGCGGGGCCTATTACTTCCGACGTATGGAAAGAACCTTTGCAGATGTGGTGTAGTTCATGAGCGATTTAGCTATTCGCGTCGAAAACCTGGGCAAGCAGTACCGCATCGGCGCCAAGCAGGAGCGCTACAACCGCTTCACCGAGCAGGTGATGGACTCGATCACCGCGCCCATCCGCCGCGCCAAGCAGGCGATCCAACGTTCCAACGTGGAAACGTCCTCACGTTCCAGCGATACCATCTGGGCGCTCAAGGATGTCTCCTTTGAGGTGCAGCGCGGCGAAGTCGTCGGTATCATCGGACGCAACGGCGCCGGCAAGTCCACCCTGCTCAAGATCCTCTCCCGCATCACCGAGCCCACCACCGGCCGCGTGGATCTGCACGGCCGCGTGAGCAGCCTGCTGGAGGTGGGCACCGGCTTTCATCCCGAGCTGACCGGCCGCGAGAACGTCTACCTCAACGGCGCCATCTTGGGCATGCGCCGCGAGGAGATCGAGCACAAGTTCGACGAGATTGTGGAGTTCTCCGGCGTGGAGCAGTTCCTGGATACCCCCGTCAAGCGCTACTCCAGCGGCATGCAGGTGCGCTTGGCGTTTGCTGTGGCTGCCCATCTGGAACCTGAGATCATGCTGGTAGATGAGGTGCTAGCTGTTGGCGATGCAGAGTTCCAACGTCGCTGTCTAGGAAAGATGAAGGACGTCGCGCAGGGTGGTCGCACGGTGCTATTCGTCAGCCACAACATGGGGGCGGTCACCGCGCTGTGCCAGCGGGCCATAATGCTGAAAGAAGGTCATGTAGAGGCCGATGGAGGGGCCGAAGAGGTCGTGTCGCAGTACATGAGCGGGCCGTCACAAGCTTCGAGCGAGGCTGTCTGGCCGGACGCGTGCGCTGCTCCGGGGGATGCACTCGTCCGCTTGAGGGCCGTTCGGGTTCTGGACTCCAATCGGGCACCCAGATCCGAGTTCCTCACGAACCAGCCGATCCGCGTTGTGCTCGAGTTTGACCTTGCCCGCCTCGATCCGGCGCTCTGCATCGGCTTCGATCTCACCAGCCCGCACGGCATCGTGGCGCGTAGCTACCACAACGACGGATACGAGAAGGACTGGCCCCCTCTGCGCGAAGGTCATAACTGCCTCGAATGCGAGCTTCCTGCAGGCTTGCTCAATGCAGGAACATACGGAATCAGTCCCCGCATCTCACTGCACAATCTGCGGTGGATCGTTCATGTGGATGACGTGGTGACTTTTGGAGCGATCCTTGGCCACGGTGTATCGCCTTTCTGGAATACGCTGAGCGCTGGCAAGAGGCCTGGCGTGGCCGCGCCGATTCTCCCTTGGCACTCTGAAGCCGGTCGAAACTGAGACACAAGCTAGGAGATATGAGAATCCCTGAGCACAAACAGCATGCCGCGCAAGAGCGTTTTGGCATGCGGACGGACTATCCATGCAGCACCAACCTCAGGGGACCGGTGGTCCAAGACGAAGCTAGGCGCTACGGTGGTCTTGCTCTAGCGTACCGTTCTGTTGAGGATGAGTGACTTTCTATGCACAAACTGGCATATTGGCTCAGGGCAGCCCAGCACCCGCTGCAGTTCATGCGGCGGCGGGCTGTAGAACGGTGTGGCCTCGAGTACAACGTGTACCGGCTCTACAACAGACGCTGGCTGCTAGCCATGGATTTCGACATGATCCTCGACGTTGGTGCAGCCAGAGGAGCTCACAGTCTAGTGCTGCACCATTTGTTCCCGCGTGCAGAGCTCCACGCGTTCGAACCGCTCGCCGGTAGCTATGAGCAACTGGCACGTAATCTCTCTTCATTGCGCCGAGTCTTTGCCCACAATGTTGCTCTAGCGGACGTTGATGGGCGCTCTCCACTGTATGTCGCCGATAGCTCGCATCGTGACGCCTCCAGTCTGATGCCGATGACTGCCTCCCACACCCATACCTATCCAGGTACTAGGGTCTCTGGCGTAGATACTGTGCAAACGAGAAGGCTAGATAGCCTCCTAGCATTAGGATCTGACCAGCGAGCCTTGGTTAAGCTTGACGTTCAGGGAGGCGAGGCATGTGTAGTTACTGGCGGCCCAGAGTTCTTCAGGCGGACATCCGTGATTATTGTCGAAGTATCGTTTCGCCAGCTTTACGAGGGCGCTCTGTCGTTCGAGGAGCTGTACGATCTGCTTCGGCATCTGGGCTTTGCCTTTCGTGGCGCCTTGAGCCAAGACGTGAGCCCTCAGACGGGTGAGATAAGGCAGGCTGATCTCATCTTTGTGGGCGAGCGTCCGCCCCTCTCCGCCGGCGTAGAGCAGTAGCGTGTGCACAGGCGATTGCGACTATCGATGCACAAGAAAGGCCACACATGCCTGACCGGCACGTGCTCATTTTCTGTCCGTGGATTGACGGCCATCGACAGAATCACTGCTGCGTTTACGCGCTTTGGTTTCGTGATCGAGGCTATCAAGCAACGTTAGCTGCGGGACGCGATGCCAACGGAACGCCTGCAGTTGATACGCCCGTTATTGGGGCTCTGGCCAAGTACCCGGGCATCGAGGTGCACGATCTTGGTGATACGACGGGTTCGCATCTTCAGTGGCGTCGGTGGGTTGAGACGCTCCTCAGCCTCGAGTCGCGGCTGGCTCCCGCGTGGACTCTCCTGCCGACCGGGGACGAAATCCGACGATCACTTCATGGGCTGGGAACCGAGCGACGCTCCCAAGGTCTCCGGCGTGCTGGCACGTTCATCGGTGGCCATCACATCTACCCACGAGATTTCAGGCATGGCCCTCTGTGGAAGCGTCCTCATCGCTGGGTCCTCACGAAGCGGTGGGCGCGCCGAGAGGAAGCGTTCTTTCGTGTGGGTGTGTGGGACAGCCTTGGACTCGATGTTGCGCTGGCAACCAATCCCGATCTCGTCTCGTCCATTGCAGACCCTCGCTACCACTATTTGCCCGATCTCTACCGCGCTTGGGGTCTTGATCAGGCTGCACCTGTTGAGCTTGTCGAGCGGCTATCTACATCCTTTCGGGCCTTTCTTGATCGTCAGGGTGGGAGGCAGATCGTCTTGTACTTTGGAAGCTGGCAGGCGCGGCGCGGTTACGACGTACTACTGCAAATCGTGGCTAAGAGACCCGACACGGTGTTTGTTGGTTGTGGTCGACCGTCTCCAGACAACCGGTTCTTGCACCCGGTATCCGAACTAAAGCAACAGCTGCTGGACGAGGACCGAGTGTTCGAGGTCGAGATCCCATTCTTTCCCGAGAATTCCTTCGTGGACCTTTTGTTCTCGTCGGCCCAGTTTGTGGCTCTTCCCTATCGCGAATTTTACGGCAACAGCGGCAGCCTGGTCCAAGCTACGGCATACGGCCTACCTGTGCTGGTACCCGACATAGGCTACCTTGCTTCCATGGTTCAGCGAAGGGGCATCGGCCTGACATATCGCCATCGCTCCGAGGAGGATTTCGAGCGCCAGTTCAGCATCATGACACGAGACCACGCTCTATACTCTGGTGCCGCCGCGGCCTTTGGTCGTGAGTTTGACCGAAGGGCGGTGTCGCGTGCTCTTTCCGTGGCCTTCGACGAGGAGTGACCGAGATGCGTATTGCCATGCTTCCGCAAGAGCGGTTCTCGCAAGCCGCCAGAGCTTCGCGTGATCGGCTGATATGTGAAGCACTGCGCCGTGCGGGAGATACGGTCATACCCATTGAGCTCCCGGAGTGCAGCCTGCGCCTGTGGCAGCGGGGTTGGTGCCGCGGAGCGCGTGTGCTAGGCTTGCGCTACCGGCCGGAGCGTAACCCAAGCCTCCTTAAGAGGTGTGCCAGAGCGCTGCAGCAGCAGCTTGGCAGGGTCGAGGCCGACGTGATCCTATCCATGAGCACCTTGCACACCGCATATCTGGCGACCCATCTGCCGGTAGTGAACTGGATCGATGGCAGCTTTGCAAGCTCTGTTGATTTCTACGATTGGCATACCGGCCTGGACCCTTTGAGCCGGTGGGAGGGTCATAGAGCCGAGTTGCGGTCACTGCAGCAGTCCGCTTTGACAGTATTTTGGTCAGCCTGGGCTTCGCAAGCAGCCGCGCGGTACTACAGCGTCTCTCCGAGTCAGCTGCGCGTCCTGCCCCCAGGCGCCATGTTACTCGACACGCCGACCCGGGCAGAGGCCTTGGCAAGAAGCCCCAAGGCGGGTGAGCTTACCTCTGTCCTGATCGGGGGTGATTGGGCTCGCAAAGGCGCTGACGTCGCCTGGGAGGCTGTTAAGGCGCTGCAAGCGCTAGGCACCCGCGCATCCCTGGTGACTATCGGTATGGAGCCTCCGCAGTCTCTGGCAGGAGCGGACGGACTGCGCTGCGTACCGCGACTGTCCAAGGATAAGGCGGCAGAGTGGTGCCGTTTCAGAGCAGAGCTCATGGGCGCCGACGTGCTGCTGCTTCCTTCCCGGGCTGACTTCTCGCCCAATGTTATCCCTGAGGGCTATGCGTTTGGGTTGCCAGCGGTGGCCAGCGCGGTGGGAGGCATACCGGAGCTGATTGACCACGGACAGACCGGCTTCCTTGTCAGCGATGGCCAGAACCCGGCCGCGTATGCGCGGTACCTGGCGAGACTGGCGACCCGGCCCACGGAACTGGCACGGATGCGAGGGGCCTCGCGTGCCAGATACGAGCAGGAGTACAGCCTGGAGACTGTCGCTCGGCGGCTCAGCTCTCTTCTGGCCTGGGCTATCGACGAGCAGGTAGAAGGTAGATAGAGCTCCACTACTTTTCGATTGCAGGTATGGCAGGAGTTTAGATGCTTGCTCTTCTAGTAATGGTTCTAACATGTGTGCTGGCATTTTTCTATCCTCTAAGCGGTTTGCTAGTTTTCTTGCTTGCATATACAGGATTTTCTAATCTGTTCATTGACCTGGGAGTCTTCGGAAGGACAGTTGGCACCCCCTTGAGAGCCGACAACCTAGCCCTTGTTGTCGCCATCTTGGTCCTTCTCAGGCGTCCACGTAGGTTCGCGGTCGACCGGGCGGTTGAGGTGCCCCTTTGGATCATCACCGCGCTGCTTCCCCTGGTGATGTGGTTCCTGCACACTTCCGTCTACTCGTGGATGGCTGGACTATGGCGTATATGGCTTTGGGCTCCTCTATTTTCTGCCTTACTGCGTTTAAATCCACGGGAGATGAATATTCTTCGATGGGGTTTTATGGTGATTCTGGGGCTTGCTGGTTGGGTCACCATCTACGCGTTTGTCCGCGGGGACATATCTCTCTACTCTAAATTGAGCGCTTATCGTGTCACAGATCCCTATGGCTTCCGGGCCTATCAACTGCCGATAGAGTCCCTTCGCATGACACTTCCGGGCGTTTACAGCCTTGGACACGTGGGCTTCTTTGTGGCAGTGCACCTGCTAGTGCAATCTTACAAGCAAAAGCGCTTGATTGCGGTTCTTATCCGATTGATGGCGCTACTTGGCGTCCTCGGGATACTAGGATCCGTGTTTTTTACATTGTCCCGGTTCTCGACGATTGCCATCGGATCAGGGGCGGCTCTAGCTGTTATGGTGCTATTGGGCGGCGGCTCCTGGAGACGGCGCTCGGTGCTTATTGCAGTCTTGCTTGGCCTGATTGGGCTAGGAATGATGATACCAACGATCTTCCCAGCAGTATGGTCTCTCTGGGAGTTCCGGTTCGCGCATTTTCAGGACGCCAGTCTGGCCACGCGGTTAGCCAACAACGGGCGCTACTGGGGCATACTCACTAGTCAGTTCTCGCTGCTTGGAAATCCCAGCTACAACGACTGGTCTCGTCTCATTGGAGGCTATCATGATGTAGTTGCCCCCATGGCCATATGGTGGGAGTATGGACTGATCCCTGCGGCTCTCTACCTATGGACTATGGGATTCACAGGAGTGAGACTGTTGCAGTCTCTCAGGCGGAAGGAGACGCGCTCAAGGTCGCAGTTGCCCGCTGTGGCCACATGCTTGGGTCTTTTTGTTGCGTACAATATCCTGACGGGAAGTGGGTGGGTGCCCCACCATTTCGATAGGTTGTTTGCCCTGAGCTATGTGTTTGCAGAATGCGCCCGAGCGACGGGCACTCTGTTGCCGAGCGAATCTGCAAGGCAGAGTAGTTCCCGGAGACGATCGGTGTCTGCTCGGGCAGCGATTCGCGGTATGGCACTCAAGGAGCATGCGGGGGTATGAGCGGGTTGGGGCTTGTCTACACCACTAGCATTTGGTCTCACCATCAATTTCCGGTAGCTTTCGAGCTGGCACGGTTGCTAGGGGATCGGTTTCACTTCGTAGTCATGGAACCAATTCGTGATGAGCGACTTCGGTTGGGTTGGCAGGATCGCGTCAACAGGCCCAGGTGGGTAGTCGGTCCTCCGACCAATGAGGCAGAGCGTCAGAGCCTCGTTCGGCTATGCCTCAATGCCGATGTGGCGGCTATGGGCTATGGCCCCATCAAGGAGCGGGTACAAGCGGGCAGGCTGACCCTCGTCATGGGCGAGCGCCTGCTGAAAAAGCGCTGGCACTCGCTACGTATGCTCAATCCGCGCTATGCGGGTGGGATTCTTCGCTTTCGGCGTCGTGCACAGGTTGGTAACGTACACGCTCTTGCTATAGGGCACGCTGCTCCCGAGGATCTCCGGAGGGTGAGGGCATACGGCGACCGGATCTACTCCTGGGGTTACCTTGTTGACGTCAATCCAAGTCCACCAGCAAATCGGCCTGATCGACCGCTGCGTTTGCTCTGGCTAGGGCGAATGCTACGCTGGAAGCGGGTCGATCTTCTGCTGCGTGCTCTACAGCGTGTGCAAGGCGCCTCTTGGTTCGGAGACTGCCGCATCGTCGGGGATGGCCCAGAGAGGGCCCACCTGCGGCGTTTGAGCCAGAGGCTCGGGATTGATACTTCGCGCATTAGCTTCCTCCCCCCAGTGCCCTTTGAGGAGGTACGTTCACTCATGAGAGACTCTGATGTCTGTGTGCTAACTAGCAGTCGGCACGAGGGGTGGGGGGCCGTTTCAGGCGAGGCCATGTCTGAAGGCTGCCTGCTGGTAGCGAACGAAGAGGCGGGCTCCGCTCGGGTGTTGGTGGACGACGGCGTGACTGGCTTGCTCTTTGCCGATGGCGACGTGGGGCATTTGGTCAGCCAACTGGAGTGCCTCGCCGGTGACCCCTTCTTGCGCGACCGGCTGCGACAGCAGGCCTGGGAACAGATGCAGCAGACTTGGCATCCGCGGGTGGGCGCCCAGCGTCTTGTGGCCCTGTGCCAGGCGTTGCTCGACGGCAGTCCTATTCCTGACTACGTTTCGGGTCCGTGTCGCCGTCTGGCTGAGGAGTGAGGTGTCGCTTTGCCGCCCCTGAGAGTCCTCTGGCTGAGCAACAAGGTGCATTCGCGGAGTGACGGTGCTGGCACCGGCTCCTGGTTGGAGCCGATGGCGCAGGCTCTGGTCCGGTCCGGTGAAGTGCAACTAGGCAACATCGCTCAGGGCCCGGTGTCCACGACCACCCGTCAGGACTGTGGCCCGGTTCAGCAATGGGTAGTGCCTCGCGGTAGGTCTGGCCGCGATGGGTTGCCTGCTTCAGGCACGGTAGCGCAGATCGCCAAGGCTGTGGACGAGTTCTCGCCCGATCTGATCCATGTGTGGGGCACCGAGGGTTATTGGGGCCTACTCACTGCCAGGGGCCTCCTGCAAGCACCGGCTTTGCTGGAGATGCAGGGGCTCAAACGCACGATCGCAGAGGTCTTCTCCGGCGGTCTATCTCTTGCGGCACAGCTGGCCTGTGTGGGGCTCAAGGAGGTGCTGCGACAGACGTCCATCCCCCAAAGGCGCAACAGCTTCGCCAAGTGGGGCGTCTTTGAGGAAGAGATCGTGGCGGGTCATCGCTTCATCTCCACCCAGTCCACCTGGACCGAGGCTCAAGTCAGGGCGATGAACGATACCTGCCAGGTTTTCCATACCAGTCGTCTCCTTCGTGCGCCTTTCTACTCCGCTGCGCCATGGCAGCCCCCAAGCAATGCCGTCGTTTTCTGTTCGGCAGCCGACCCTGCGCCATACAAGGGCCTACACGTCGCCATCAGAGCGATGTCGCATCTGGTGGCGCGCTTCCCAGAGATCCGGTTGCGCATCGCCGGCGCCCACCAGAGACCCGGGATACGACGGGATGGTTACGTTGCTTGGCTTGATCGACAGATAGCGAGACTCCAGCTAGGCGCCAATGTTGTCTGGTTAGGTCCCCTGACGGCTCCGGAGATTGCTGGCGAACTCTGCCATTGTTCTGCGGTTGTAATCCCCTCTTTCGTGGAGAGCTACTGCGTTGCATTAGCTGAGGCCCTGTTTCTTGGGGCGCCGGCGGTGGTGTCGTATACGGGGGGTACGGCCCATCTCGCTGGGGATGAAGAGACTGCTCTCTTCTTCCCTCCAGGAGATGACGCAATGTGTGCTTATCAACTTGAGCGCACCATCTCCGACGAGCGACTGGCGTCCCGTCTCTCGAGAAACGCTCGGGACGCCGCAGTCGTGATTTGCCATCGCCAGCGAATCGTCCAGAACCAGCTCGCGATCTACCGCCAGATGCACTCTGCTGTGGCTGGCGTAGGCGGGAGCCAGGCTGGCTCTGACCTTGCGGGAGAGATGTCATGAGCTACCCCCGCGTCCTAGTCGTCGCTATGGGCCGCGTCAACGCTGCCGATAACGCCAACAATGGCCTACTGCTGCGGAACCTCTTTGGCGACTGGCCCCGCGAGAGCCTGGCCCAGGTCTATAGCGGTGGTGATAATGGCGATGAGGGGTTTTTTGGACGTTACTATGAGCTCGGTCCGCAGGAGCGACGGCTGGGGCGCTTGTTCTTCAGGCTGAAGAAGGAGGCGAGAGGCTCTGCTACAACGGCTGGCCACGAGAGGATAGGCACGCATGTGCCGGTACGGTGGTCGGCAGCGCTACGATCTTGCGGCCAGCGCCTGTTGATGGACACCGGACTCTACGAGCTCCTCTTTCGCCCGCGCTTGTCAACGAGTCTGGGGCAGTGGGTGGACGGTTTCCAGCCCGACATCGTTTTGGCTCAGGGGTATAACCTGACTTTCACCTGGCTACCTCTGATGCTTGCTGACGCCTTCGGTCTACCCATCGCTTACTATCCCACAGATGACTGGCCAAGCGCACGCTACCTAGACACCAAAGGATTCCTGGGTTTTGCTAGGCGCTCGGCCCGCCGGGCCGTCGAGACAACGTCGCGGCAACTCGTCGGGAAGGCCGCTGTCGCGATCGCTTTTAGCCCCTACATGCAGGAAGAGTACCGTCAACGATATGCCAAAGAGTTCCATGTGCTGATGCATGGCGACGACGTTGGGCGATTCGAGGCCGCCGGCGAGCGCCGCCTGGCAGCATCAGATGAGTGCTGGATTGTGACCACCGGCGCCTTTGTGCAGTATCGGTGGCCGCTTCTTCACGACCTAGACCAGGCCTGTGAGGTTCTCGGCCTCAGGGGGCTCAAGGTTCGCGTAACTGTGTTTCCCGTCAGTTTGCCGAGCGGCGTAGCTGACCCTGCGGATGAGTTCCGCCACATCCAATTTGAGGCCAGCCCGTCCCATCAAGGCTTGGCAGCTATGCTGCGCGGGGCCGTAATCTGTTTCTGCCGGAGCGGTTTGACGACACAGTGGATACTATTCGCCTCAGTGTCTCGTCAAAGGCGCACCTTTTCATGTTCAGCGGCAGACCTATCGTTGTCTACTCTGACCCAAAGGCGGGCATTACACGCTACGCGCGAGAGGAAGGATGGGCAGCAGTTGTAGACCACAAGGATCCGCTGCGACTGGCGAACACCCTGGAGGCTCTGCTGGTGAATGGGGGAGAGACGCTCCAGCTGGTTGCGAGGGCTCGACAGGTGGCGTTGCGAAATCATCACCTGCCGACAATACAAAGGGAGTTTCGAAGCGCACTCATTTCGGCCATTCCTGAACAAGGGCAGCATGGGCATGGGTAGGAGGCTCGCAGATGGGTACTGACGTGTATGGCGCAGGCTTCTATGCCAGTCAACGCAGGGCCTCGAAGCGCTCCGCTGCGGTGTTGGTCCCGCTGCTCATGGCTCTGGTAGAGCCAGCCAGCGTGGTCGATGTTGGGTGTGGGGTGGGCGCGTGGCTACAAAGGTTTGCTGAAGAGGGCGTGAGTGAGATCCTAGGTCTGGATGGACCGTGGGTCGATCGAGGTCTCCTCGAGGTTCCGGCCGAATGCTTTGTCGCGATGGATCTTTCTCGTCCGGACGGATTGCCTCACCGGTTTGATCTGGCCACGTGTCTAGAGGTAGCAGAGCACATACCGCGAGCCGCCGCTCCTGGTCTTGTCGCGCTATTGTGCCAAGCTGCTCCGGCTGTGTGCTTTGGAGCAGCCATACCGGGCCAAGGCGGCGCAGAGCACCTGAATGAGCAATGGCCAGGATACTGGTCGGACCTCTTCAGCGATCAAGGGTATCGTATGCTGGATGTGATCCGGCCGAGGGTATGGGAGGACTCAGGCATTGAGCCCTGGTATGCGCAGAACACGTTTCTGTACGTTGCTGAGGAACGACTCACCGATGGCAGGCTGCTCAGGTCGGCCTTACGGCTGGCCAACGAAACGAGGATGCCGCTTAGGGTGGTGCACCCAGAGCTGTTCCGCCGATTTGTCAGCCTGGAGTACGTCTCCAGCGGCAGAATGCTGCGCGAACTGATTCGGAGAGCTGGCTTGCGGCTCGTTGGCAAGAGACGTACTAGGCCCAGTCCAGACCATGCAGGATGAGCAATCCTTATCGCAGCATTGTGGGGGTGTTGCCGTGGCAGCTGCCATTAGCTTTGTGATGATCACCAAGGACCGGGCACATCTGTTGCAGCAAACGCTCCCACCTATTCTCCAGTACGCTTCGGAGCATGGTTATGAGGTTATCGTAGTTGATGACGGATCTCACGATCAGACTGCTGAATTTCTTTATGGACTGAGTTCTTTTCACTCTTGCCTGAGGGTCATCGCCCACACGGAAAGCTGCGGGATTGGTCGCGCCCGGAATGCCGGGTTGCGTCTGGCTACTGGGGAAGTGATTGTCAGCATGGATGACGATGTCGCCGTCGACGAGACGGTGCTCGATCGAGCGAAAGAGGCGTTTCTGCTGCATCCGAGCGCGGGCATCGTAGCTCCCGAGGTCAGAGACGTCAAGACTGCCAGGCATCTGAATGGCATGCGCTGGCGCAACTCTCGAGCGAGCTGTGCAGCGAACCATCACGGCGCTTTCGCCATTTTGCGCAGACAGGCTGTACTCGCCACTGACCTGATCGACGAGGAGTGCACGTATGGCGCGGAAGAGCGATCTCTGGCCATGAAGGTGCACGCACTAGGATACGACATCATCTTCGATCCGACGTTCGTGGCCACTCACATCGACATCATGGACCGTACAAGGCCCAGCATAGAGCGGCTCTCAATGCGAGCATACAACAACGTCAGGCTGAACTTCAGATATCTTCCGCGGATGAAAGCAGCGGTGTTCTCAGCCCGCTATGTGAGCAGCCTGCTTCGCGCAGCATGGCCCGCGACCTTGCAGGGTGTCCCGAGGATACTCAGCGCGGCGTCTTCGGGTGCGCTTCAGGGCCTCCGGCAGCATGTCGATCTACCAGAACGTTCGGTAAGGTTCTACACCGATCCGCGCCTCTGTCCCGAGTACGGTAACGTCCCTGTTAGGGTCAAGGTTGCGCAGCGTGTCCGAGGACGCTGTACCGAACGCCGTACGACTGGCGGTTCTGAGAAGGACACGAGCATCTAGATGCGCTTCCTCCATATCACGAACATCATCAGCCATCACCAGTTGCCGCTAGCGCGGGCACTCGCGTCTGTCCTCGGGGAGCGAAACTACCGCTTTGCGGCAACTCAGCCACCCAGCAGCGAACGCGCTCGTCTCGGCTGGCCTACCTCGGCTCCAGAGAGCTGGGTCCTACGGCCGGGAGAGGAGCCGCAACACCGTGGGCTGTTTGCGGAGTGGTGTGCAGATGCCGATGTCGTGCTGTGCGGAGAGAGGTTGCTGGACGTGTTCGCCGCCCGATTAGGGAGGGATAGGCTCACCTTCTACATGTCTGAACGGTGGTGGAAACCCCTGCTTGGCATGGCTCGCCTTCTGCATTCGCGCTATGCACGTATGGCAGCTCGTTTCCGCCACTTGGCCCGCTCGGAATGGTTTCACTACCTGGCGATGGGCGGCTATGCTGCCAGAGACATGCGGCGTCTTGCGCGCTTCGATGGGCGCCTGTGGCAGTGGGGCTACTTTACCGATCTTCCTCGACCCTTGCCCAGTGTCGGGGAGCGAAGCGGACCCCTCAGAGTGTTGTGGGCTGGCCGCATGCTCAGCTTGAAACGCGTGGATACACTCGTTCGCGCCTTTGCGACTCTCCGTTCGCAGAACGACGCTGCCACCCTCACTTTGATTGGGGAAGGCCCTTGCCGAGCCAGCATCGTCCGTCTGGTAGAGCGCCTTGACCTGGACGGCGCGGTGGACCTTTTGGCAAGCATGCCCGTCGAAGAGGTTCTGCAGCAGATGCAGCAGGCGCACGTGTATGTGCTGCCCAGCAATGCCTACGAAGGGTGGGGCGCCGTGGTCAACGAGTCCATGTCCCAGGGCTGTGCTGTGATAGCCAGCCATGCGGCTGGGTCGGCCAAGGCGATCATCCAGCATGGGCAGAATGGCATGCTATTCCGGCCAGGCGACTGGAGATCGCTGGGGAGGCTGCTTTGCGAGCTGGACGAAGATGAGTCGATGCGTCTGCGCCTCGCTCAAGCTGGTCAGCGCGCGATTGCAGAGACATGGTCGCCCGCCATCGCTGCAGAAAGACTGGTTGCTGCCTCAAGCGCACTGCTGTCAGGCGAACCTGTACCGCGGTATAGTGGTGGCCCGATGGCACAGGAAAGATGACGGAAGGCTCGTGGTCCCATCCGTCGCCATGGGAGGTGGACGTATGGTCGCCCGTAAACACATCGCGAGGCACGCGGCTCGGCTGGTGTCGCTATGACGGTTGCTTGTTGGAAGATCTCCGCATGCACCTAGCCATCGACGCCTCCAACATCCGCGGTGGCGGGGGGGTCACGCATCTCGTCGAGCAGCTTCAGGCTGTCGACCTGCCTACCTACTGCTTCGACAGCATCACCATGTGGGCCGATCGGCCGCTGCGCGGCCTGGCGATTCTGCTGAGCGCCAGATGATAGACAAGCAGATGAAACACAAGCCAGTCGTGTTGACCTTCTTGGACTACTATCTGCCCGGCTTCAAATCCGGTGGTCCTGTGCGCACCGTGAGCCACATGGTGCAGGAGTTAGGCAGCGAGTTTGGCTTTCGCATCATCACCCGCGACCGCGACGTTACTGACAAGGCACCTTACCCAAGTATCGCGGGCGATACATGGAATCAGGTCGGGAAATCCCAGGTGTACTATGCGTTGCCCGGCCATCTGTCGCCGCGGACCATTCGCTCTCTGGCCCATCAGACCAAGCCGTCGGTTATCTACCTAAACAGCTTCTTCTCGACGCTCACTATCAAGTGTCTTGCTCTCCGCAAGCTGCGATTGCTGCCCGCGACACCGTTTGTTGTGGCGCCGCGAGGCGAGTTCTCGCCAGGCGCCTTGGCTCTCAAACGAATGAAGAAGCGGCTCTATATCGCCGTTGCCAAAGCACTCGGTCTGTACAGCGACGTCTGCTGGCAGGCTTCGGCGACCGCTGAGCGCGACGACATCCTCGCCGTATTCGGCAACAGAAGCAGCGTACACATTGCGCCGGACGTACCTGCCCCGATCGTCTCCCAAGCGGCCGCGTCCAGACCCAAGCTGCCGGGAGAGGCGCGCTTTGTCTTTCTGTCGCGGATTTCGCCCAAAAAGAACTTGCTTGGGTTCATAAAGATGCTGAACCGCCTGTCTGGGAATGTGCATCTGTCCATTGTCGGGCCCGTCGGAGAGTCCTCTTACTGGCGACAATGCCAGAAGGCGCTGGAATCGCTCGCCGGTACCGTGCCAGTGGATGTGATCGGCCCGGTACCTCACGAGCGTGTACACGACCTTCTCTCAGAGCATCACTTTTTCGTGTTGCCAACTTTCGGAGAGAACTTTGGGCACGCCATATTGGAGGCGCTAGCTGCAGGGTTGCCGGTTGTGATCAGCGACCAAACGCCGTGGCGAGGGCTGCAGCAAAAGGGGGTCGGCTGGGATCTGGCGCTGGATGACGAGCGAGGCTGGATCAGCGTGTTGCAGCGTTGTGTCGAGATGTCCCAAGCCGAGTTCGACCGTATGGCTGAGTGCGCAAGAGATCATGCCGTTCGCTGGTCATCTGTCGATCGCATCCTGGCGGCTAACCGTGCTTTGTTTGAGCGAGCAATGGAGAGATGAGCCAAGTTCTCCAGAGCCTCAAGACTGGTGCCATCGAGCGGTACCAAGTCCCCAGGCCTGTCTGCGGTCCGAGTCACCTGCCTATCGCCAGCCGCTGCCGTCTCATCTCAGCCGGTACCGAGCGTGTGCTGCATACGACAAGCCTTACCAATACTCTGAGAGCGTTGCGCCAATGAGACGTTTGCCTTCCTAGCTCAGATGGCAACCGCCTACCACGGCAGTTAGCAAGGAGCCCATTCCATGTTCTCCAATCGCACCCTTCTCATCACGGGCGGCACCGGCACCTTTGGCAACGCCGCCCTGCGCCGCTTTCTCGATACCGACATCGGCGAGATCCGCATCTTCTCCCGGGACGAGAAGAAGCAGGATGACATGCGCAAGGCGTACAACCATCCCAAGCTGCGCTTTTACCTGGGCGACGTGCGCCACGCCGATAGCCTGCGCGATGCCATGGTCGGGGTGGACTATGTCTTTCACGCCGCGGCGCTCAAGCAGGTGCCCTCCTGCGAGTTCTTTCCGCTGGAGGCGCTGCGCACCAACGCTCTCGGCGCCGAGAACGTCATGTCTGCTGCCGTCGATGCCGGCGTCAAGCGCCTCGTCGTCCTGAGCACCGACAAGGCCGTCTACCCCATCAACGCCATGGGCCTCTCCAAGGCCATGATGGAAAAGCTGATGATCGCCAAATCCCGCGCTGCGGCGCCTCGCGGCACGGTGCTCTGCGGCACCCGCTACGGCAACATCATGGCCTCGCGCGGCTCGGTCATCCCCCTCTTTGTGCACCAGATCACCAGCGGGCAGCCCCTCACCGTAACCGATCCGACCATGACGCGGTTTATGATGTCCATCGAGGGCGCGGTCGACCTGGTGCTCTATGCCTTTGAACACGGCGAGCCCGGCGACATGTTCGTGCAAAAGGCGCCCGCCGCTATCATCGGCACCTTGGCCGAGGCGATCAAGCGGGTCTTTGATGCCGACAATCCGATCCAGTATATCGGCACGCGCCACGGCGAAAAGCTGTACGAGACGCTGCTCACCCGTGAGGAGACGGCTGTGGCTATCGACTGCGGCGACTATTACCGGGTTCCCGCCGATGGCCGCGACCTGAACTATAACCGGTTCTTCTCCGAGGGGCGACAAGAGGTGGCCCTCAAGGAGGACTATAACTCGCACAACACTCGCCGCCTGGACGTTGACGAGATGGCCGAGATGCTCCTCAGCCTTGACTATGTACAGCGGGCGCTGTCCCGCTGGAGAGCTCACCCGGATCAGCTGGTAGACGAGGGAGGCCTGGCATGACCACCGTCCTCATCACCGGCTCGGAGGGCTTTGTCGGGCGCAACTTGCGCGCGGCCCTGGCGCCCCGCTCCGATCTGCGCCTATTGCTCTACGATATCGGTAACGATCCCGCTGACCTCGAGCGTTTCTTGGGCGAGGCGGACGTCATCGTCCATCTGGCGGGGGTGAACCGCCCCAAGGATCCTGCCGCGTTCACCACGGGCAACGTGGGCCTCACGGAGACCATGGTGGAGACGCTGCGTCAGCTCGGGCGCGCGCCCAAGATCGTCTTCTCGTCGTCCATTCAGGCCGCGCTGGATAATCCCTACGGCCGTAGCAAGCGCCAGGCCGAGGATCTGCTCCAGCGCTACGCAGAGGACACCGGTGCGGAGGTCGTCGTCTATCGCTTCCCCAACCTCTTTGGAAAGTGGTCGCGCCCCCACTATAACTCGGTGGTGGCCACCTTTTGCAGTCAGATCGCCCGCGACGAGCCCATCACCATCTCGGACCCGGCCCACCCGCTCGAGCTGGCTTACATCGCCGACGTGGTCGAGGCCCTCGTCGGCGAGATCGATGAGCAGGGCGAGGCCGGCTTCCGCTTTGGCCAGGTGCCGCCCATCGGGGCGATCACGCTTGGGGAGCTTGCCAACCTGATTCGGTCTTTCCGCTCCTTGCGCAGCGAGGCAGTCCTGCCACCCTTGGACCGCTTCAAGCGCGCGCTCTATGCCACCTACCTGTCCTATCTGCCAACCGACGCCTTCGCCTACGAGCTGCCACCTCGCGCCGATCAGCGTGGTGTCTTGGCCGAGTTCATCAAGTCGGAGCCCTTTGGCCAGATCTTTGTCTCGCGCACCAAGCCAGGCATCACTCGCGGTGACCATTACCACCACACCAAGACCGAAAAGTTCCTGGTGCTGGAGGGCCAGGCTGCGATCCGCTTCCGCCATATCCTGGATGAGGAGATCATCACCTATCACGTCGCGGGCACGGAGCTCAAGGTACTGGACATCCCACCTGGCTATACCCACAATATCACCAACGTCGGCGACTCCGAGTTGGTGGTGCTGTTCTGGGCCAGCGAGATCTTTGATCCGGAGCAACCCGACACGTACTATGAGGCGGTGTAACCCATGCGCGTAGCGACTATCATCGGCACGCGTCCCGAGATCATCCGCTTGTCGCGGGTCATGGCCGCCTTGGACCGCTACATGGAGCAGCTCATCATCCACACGGGCCAGAACTATGATTACGAGCTGAACCAGATCTTTTTCGACGACTTGGAGCTGCGCCGTCCCGATCGCTTTCTTGAGGCCGCCGGCACCACGGCCGCCGAGACCATCGGCAACGTCATCGCGCGCGCCGACCGCGTGCTCAGCGAGACCCGGCCGGACGCTGTGCTGATCTTGGGGGACACCAACAGCTGCCTCGCCGCCATCGCAGCCAAACGCCTGAAGATCCCGGTCTTTCATATGGAAGCAGGCAACCGCTGCTTTGACGAGCGCGTGCCCGAAGAGATCAACCGCAAGATCGTCGACCACATCAGCGATATCAACCTGCCCTATAGCCAGATCTCACGCCAATACCTGCTGCGCGAGGGGCTGCCTCCTGATCGCGTCATCGTCACCGGCAGCCCGATGTACGAGGTCCTGCACCATTACCGAGCCAAGATCGACGCATCCGATGTGCTGGAGCGCCTGGGCCTGCAGGAGCATGCCTACTTTCTCGTCAGCGCCCATCGCGAGGAGAACATCGACCCGCCGGCGCAGTTCGAGAAGCTGGTCGAGGTGTTGCGCGGTCTGGCAGACACCTTCGGGCAACGAGTCATCGTCTCCACGCATCCCCGCACGCGAAAGCGCATTGAGGGCGAGGGGATCACCTTCCCGGCAGAGGTGGAGCTGCTCAAGCCCCTTGGCTTCAGCGACTATGTGCACCTGCAGCTGCACGCCCGCGCCGTTCTCTCTGATAGCGGCACCATCACAGAGGAATCATCGATCCTCAACTTCCCTGCGCTGAACATCCGCCAGGCCCACGAGCGACCCGAGGGCATGGAGGAAGCCGCGGTGATGATGGTGGGGTTGGAGTGGCCTCGGATTCAGGACGGACTGGCCTTGTTGGCATCGCAAGGCCGCGGCGCCCAGCGGGACCTGCGGATCGTCCAGGACTATGACGTGCCCAACGTATCAGAGAAGGTGGCGCGCATCATGCTGAGCTATACGGATTATGTTGCCCGCGTCGTATGGGGTAGAAGGTAGCCGTTCCCGACCATGCGTCTGACCATTATATCGTGCGTGTTTCTGCCCGAGCCGGTGGTGTCCGCTCAGACCAGCGAGGAGTTGGCCAGGGCGCTTACCCACACCGGGCACAAGGTCACGGTCATTGCGCCGTTCCCCAGTCGACCCAGCGGGCGCCTGCGCAAAGAGGACAAGTTCAGAATCTTGAGACGAAGCCACGAAGAGGGTTTTGAGGTGTGGCGTTGTCGCGCGCTCACCTCCAGGCGGTCAACCCTCTGGAGCCGCTTTCTGGAGAACGTCACTTTCGGGCTGATGAGCGCTCTCGTCGTTCTGGGCCTGCCGCGTCCTCAAGCCATCTATGCCAACAGCTGGCCGTTGTTCGCGACCGGTGCGATCCATCTCGTGGCGCTTCTAAGGAGGGTTCCGGTGGTGACAAGCGTCCAAGATATCTACCCAGAGACGCTGGCGATCCAGAGTCGGCTGTCCGGGGATAGCTTGGCGATACGGGCGCTCCGGAGGCTTGACACCTGGATTGCCCATGGAAGCGCCGCTCTTGTCCTCATCTCTCCGAGGCTGCGCGAGCATTATGTCCAGTCAAGAGCATTGCCAGAGGGCGTGGTGCACACTGTTCCCAACTGGATAGACCGCCAACGGATCGTCGTAGATCAGGAAAGGTCTCGCGAATACCGCCGGCAGATTGGAGTCCCCGAAAGCGCCTTTGTTGCCGTCTACGGAGGGAGTGTCGGAACGGCAGCCGGAGTAGAACTGCTTATCGAGGCGATGGCTCACATCGATGCAGACCTAGATCTGCATCTGGTAATCGCGGGGGAAGGTGGTCGTCTGACACGCTGTAAGGAGCTTGCCGATGGGATGGGTGGTTCCCGGGTCCTCTTCCACACCCCTTACCCGCTATCGGAGAACGCCATGGTGCTCGGCGCAGCTGACCTCCTGCTGCTGCCAACGATGAGCGGCCAAGCCCAAGCAGGGCTACCGTCAAAGCTGCTCGCGTACATGCTAGCGGCACGCCCTGTGCTTGCAGCGGCGGTCCGCGATTCGGACCTGGCTGACATGATTCAGCGGGCAGGCTGCGGCTGGGTGGTCCCGCCAGGGAACCCCGAGGCCCTTGCCGAGCGAATCAGCGAGATCATGTCGCTTACCGCTAGCGAGCGCGAAGCGATGGGACGCGCCGGCCGCGAGTACGCCCTGAATAACCTTGTGGGCGACGTCCTGTTGCCGAGACTGGTCACCGTGATAGAGTCAGCTGCGAGGAACCCATGACGGGCTCAGGGAGGCCACCGCACTGGAGAGTCCGAGCCATGCATGCGGGTGACCTCGATGCAGTGACTGCTGTGCACATGAGCAGTTTTCCAGGTTTCTTCTTGACCTTCCTCGGGAGCGGGTTCATTCGGCTGTTGTACGATTGCGTGCTCGGCGACCCGGAGGGGGTGGCGTTCGTGGCCGTCACTGACTCCGGCACAATCGGTTTTGCCATTGGCGTCGTCCACCAGACAGGCTTCTACCGGCGCATACTGAAACGACACAAGTGGCGATTTGCCTGGCAGGCTCTGCGGACAGCGCTGGCACACCCACAGATCATCCCACGGCTTGTTCGTGCTCTACGGCGTCCGGCGACCGCCAAAGAGTCTGCTGCCGAGGCCTGTCTGATGTCAGTTGCTGTTGACCCTTCGTACCAAGGACATGGAATCGGCAGCGCATTGGTGGAGGCCTTTTGTGAAGAGCTGTGCATACGGGGTGTGTCTCAGGTCTGCCTGACGACCGACAGCGTAGGCAACGAGTCAGTCAATCGCTTCTATCAAGCCGCCGGATTCGCTCTCGGGCGGCAGCATGTGACTCCCGAGGGACGCCAGATGAACGAGTACGTGAGATCCCTGCACGGCGAGCATCGCGCGCAACAGGAGTTCTAGGAAGATCCAATGCGTGACACCTTTCTTCCCTTTTCGCCTCCCGACCTGGGCGAAGAAGAGATCCAAGAAGTCGTCGATAGCATCCGGTCGGGCTGGATAACTACAGGCCCGAAGGTCAGGCAGTTCGAGCAGGACTTTGCCGCCTATCTCGCCGCCCCAACGGCCCTTGCCGTCAGCTCCGCCACTGACGCCATGCTGGTGGCCCTGGCCACGCTGGGCATCGGCCCTGGCGACGAGGTGATCACCACCACCATGACCTTTTGCTCCACCTTGCACGTCGTCGAGCATCTGGGGGCGCGACCGGTGCTGGTGGACGTGCGGCCGGACACGCTCAACATGGATCCTGAAGCAGTGTCCAAGGCGATCACGCGGCGAACACGCTGCATCATGCCTGTTCACCTATACGGGCATCCCTGCGACATGGATGAGCTCATAGGCCTGGCGGAACGGCACGGCCTCTACGTCGTGGAGGACGCGGCGCACGCCCTGCCAGCACGCTACCACGAGCGCATGGTCGGCACCATCGGGGCGCTGACCGCTTTCAGCTTCTATGCCACCAAGAACTTGACCACCGCCGAGGGGGGCATGCTCACTGGGGCACCCGAGCTGATCGACCAGGCTCGTATCTGGAGCTTGCATGGCATGAGCCGAGACGCCTTCAACCGCTACCAGGCAGAGGGCTCCTGGTGCTATGAGGTTGTCCTGCCTGGCTTCAAGTGCAACATGACCGATATCCAGGCCGCGCTCGGGCTGGCGCAGCTGCGTCGCCTACCACAGATGCAAGCCCGCCGCCGCACGATCGTCGAACGCTACAACGCGGCCTTTGCCGACATACCCGAGCTGGAGCTGCCTATCGTTAAGCCGTGGGTCGAGCCATCCTGGCATCTCTATGTGGTGCGCCTGAACCTCGATCGGCTGACCATCGACCGCAGTCGCTTTATCGGCGAGCTGAAGGAACGCAACATCGGGGCGAGCGTGCACTTTATCCCTAATCACATCCAGCCCTACTATCGCGACAGGTACGGCTACAAACCCGCTGACTTTCCGGTAGCCTATCACGAGTACCAGCGCCTGGTCTCCTTGCCTCTGAGCCCTGCGCTGAGTGATCAGGACGTGGCAGATGTGATCGAGGCCGTAACCGATATCGTGCGGCTGTTTCGGCGCTAGGAGCACAGGTGTGAAGAGGGCCTTCGATCTAGTGGTCTCGGTCATAGGGCTGGTGCTCCTGTCGCCACTGTTCCTGGCGATCGCCGCCGCAATCAAGCTGGATAGCCGCGGACCGGTCTTCTACGTCGCCAAGCGCGTCGGCCGGAGTGGTGAGCGTTTTGGCATGCTCAAGTTCCGCAGCATGGTCGCCGACGCCGACAGACGGGGGCCCGGCATCACCGCAGCGGGAGACGCGCGCATCACTCGCATCGGGGTGCTTCTCCGACGCTCCAAACTCGACGAGCTGCCTCAGCTGATCAACGTGCTCAGGGGCGAAATGAGCTTGGTGGGCCCGCGTCCCGAGGATCCTCGCTACGTAGCGCTGTACACGCCGTCGCAGCGCCGCGTTCTTTCGGTACGCCCGGGAGTCACCAGCGTCGCCTCTCTCGCCTACAAAGACGAGGAGGCGCGGTTGACGGGACAAGACTGGGAACGTTACTATGTTCAGCAGATCATGCCCGACAAACTGGAACTCGAACTAGCGTATCTCGAGGTCCAGACCATGTGGCGCGACTTGGGCATCATCCTCGGAACGCTGCTGTCGCGTACCGCGAAGCGCTCTGATCCAAGCGAAACGCCAGTCAGGTGACAGGTTCCTCATTAGCCAAGGAGGTCTTTGTGAGCAATCATTCAGATATCGCCGCGTCGTTGCCCGACATCACCCAGGCCGAGGTTGATGCCGTCAGCGCAGCACTCCGATCGCACGAGCCGGGCTCGCTAGTCGTGCGGTTCGAGCAGCGCCTCGCCGATTGTGTGGGTAGACGCCATGCCGTCGCGGTGAGCAACGGCACCGCAGGGTTGCACCTGAGCCTGATCGTGGCTGGCGTCGGCGAGGGCGACCTGGTTCTTACCAGCGCGTTCTCAGACATCGCCGTGGCGAACGCCATCCTCTATCAGCGCGCGATTCCAGTGTTCGTGGATGTGGATGCCGCTTCAGGAAACGTCAGCACCGAGCTCATGATGGACGCCGTCAAAGCTCTATCAGATGGGGGCACGGAGGGCCAAGCGTGGCTCCCACCGGCATTTCGTGACGGCCCCTCCCAGCAGCGCAAGCTCAAGGCGGTCTTGCCCGTGCACATGCTCGGCCAGCCGCTCGATCTGAGGCCCATCGTCGAAACGGCGAACCGACACGGCATCGACGTCATCGAGGACGCATGCCAAGCCATCGGCTCGGAGCACAGCGGGGTTAAGGCCGGCACCTACGGTGATGCCGCTGTCTTTTCCTTCGGGCAAGAGGCCCAGATTACGACGGGAGAGGGTGGGGCCATCACAACCGATAGCGACGAATGGGCCTCCCAGCTCAGGCAGTTACGCTCTCACGAACGGGGCGAGGACGAGCCTGCTGCGCCGCGACATCAGCTCACCTACGCCTACGGGATGCGCGACATAAACGCGGCGCTTGGTATCGTCCAGCTGGAGCGAATGGGGGAGCTGCTGGCGCAGGGGGATCGGGTAGCCCAGTGGTACAACGACCGACTCCAAGACCTGGACGCGATAGAGCTGCCTCGGCGGCAGTACGAGGCAACGAGGTTGTCCTGGTACGCCTACGTCGTTCGGGTCCGACCGCCCGCGGATCGTGACGCGTTGCTCAGTGGGCTACAGCAGGCAGGCATATGTGCGCGTCCCTACCCCATCGCAGTCCACCTACAGCCTTTCCTACGGGACCGCTTTGGCTACGCCCCCGGCGACTATCCCGTGGCCGAGGAGCTGGCTCGAACGAGCTTGACTCTACCCTTCTCGGGTGGCATGACCGAGTCACAAGTCGACCTCGTTTGCGATGCTATGCGCAAAGTCACGGACACCTCGTGTCGTGGCGCATAGGAGCGATCTGGCGGGCAGGTAGCGGACTGTTACGTGAGGCAGCTCTCTCCGACGACGCGGTGTCCAAGCTGGGCTCTGGGCCACCGCAACGCAAGGATGTCGCCCCGGGCGTACGCCTTTGTCTTTGGCGACGCGCGGCCGGCTGTTACCCTTGCGCTCTTTGCCGCTATAACCGATAGCGAGGGCCGTAGCGGGATACGCTTGTCGATGGACTTGCGGCTCGCGCTCCCTCTGGGTAGAGATATGTCAAAGGCGAGTTGCCATGCTACGTCACCTGTGGGGCACATTGCTACGTGGTGGTTGCCGGTGTCAATGGCAGGTTGGAATTCCCCATCTTCGCGTAGGTCCACTTCTCCAGATCAGGTGTTCGGTTCTTGGGTCGGACCTCCTTGCGCGTCGGCGAGCTCGGTGAAGACGCCCGCCTTGCGCTTCTCACGCAGGCGATAGCCCTAGGCGCTTGCCGCAACCGTTGGCGCAAAGCGCGAGTTGGGGGGTAGGCCATGGCTAGGAAACGATTGTTGCGGCGGAAGGTGCTCACCATCGGCCACCGCACCCGCCCTATCCCCGACTACCATCCCTGGTACCGCTCACCTCATGGCACCACCACCCTTTGTGGTACCTCGGTCTATTCTCCCCTTTTGACACGCCTTGCTTTTAAGCAGGTTGTCGCGCGTTCGAGTCGCGCACGGCTCATATCGCAACCGGCGGTAGTATTACGCACGTTCAGGCCTAGCCCCTTGTGGTGCCGGCCGCCGCAGCGAAAGGTATTCACCCTTTTCGCCGAATCTCTCAGATCGCGTGGCCCGCGCCCACCGAGGCGCGGGTTTTGCCATCCCCTATGTACTGTCAACGTCGAGTTTACAATCCCCAAAAACGCTCAGATAGAATTCCCCACGTTGGTCAAGTGGCGACCCGTAGGCACAATGGCCTGGTTAGCCCGAGTGCTGAAGGGAGCCACCCATGCTGAATGTGGAGAGACGGCACATGATCAAGGAACTGTATCGCAGGCGAGTAAGCATCAGCGAGATTGCGCGGGTGACCGGGCATGACCGCAAGACGATCCGGGGCGTGGTGCAGGGGCCGGTCATTGCAGCGCCGCAGGTGCGCAAGGCCAGAGCCAGCAAGCTGGACCCGTTTGTGCCGTACCTGGAAAGGCGCATCGCTGAGGGCGTTTTGAACTGCAACAAGCTTTGGGAAGAGATACGACTTCAGGGCTACGAGGGGGGCAAGAGCCTGCTGAAGAGCTTTGTGCAGCCGTACCGTGCAGCACGGCGGGTAGAGGCCACCGTGCGCTTCGAGACGGAGCCTGGCGAACAAGCCCAGGTCGATTGGGGCAGCTTTGGCTTCATCGAGCATCACGGTCGACGGCGCAGGCTGTATGCTTTCGTTATGACCCTGGGCTGGTCGAGGACCATGTATGTCGAGTTCACCACTTCGACGGACACGGCTACGTGGCTACGCTGTCACGTGCATGCCTGGCATTACTTTGGCGGCGTACCGCGCGTGGTGCTGCACGACAATCTCAAGACCGCCGTACTGGAGCGAGGCGCCGAAGGGAGCATACACTGGAACCCGCGCTATCTGGATCTGGCCGACTACTATGGCTTTTCGTTGCGAGCTTGCCAGCCCTACCGGGCACAGACCAAGGGCAAAGTGGAGTCCGGCATCCGCTATCTGCGTGGCAACTTCTGGCCGGGCTTGCGCTTTGTCGACTTACCCGACCTGAACCGACAGTGTCGGGACTGGCTCGATCTCACGGCCAATCGGCGGGTACATGGCACGACCGGGGAAGTGCCCTTCGACCGGCTGGCTGGTGAGCAGCTGCAGCCACTGGCAGGCAAACTGGACTATGACACCAGCCTGATCGGCTTCCGACGCGCTAGCAAGGAC
>Ga0334892_1000788_pt1 | contig 33589 bp, 31 predicted proteins | sample GraSluR3_MG_4_FD_207213 | JGI IMG/M metagenome (GOLD analysis project Ga0334892, IMG submission 207213) | Sludge microbial communities from methane-producing bioreactor in Wageningen University, Netherlands - Granular Sludge_15_04-R3 | ecosystem: Engineered > Bioreactor > Anaerobic >...
AGGCCTTAAGCATTACACTCACTTATGCTGTTATGGTATTTAAAGATTCATGGCTTAAGGCGGGGTACGATTCATCCCCGGCCTAAAGACCGGGGTTTTCTCTACCCCTGCACCCCGCATCTATAATAGACATTACCTCCAACGATTAACAACGGGATCGATGCCACCACTACGACTATGACAACGAGGGCAATAAGCTGGCTGGTGTCCAAAGGATTTCCCATAATATTCCTCCCAAGGAAAATATTATGGTTCAATATGTCAGTTTATCATAGAATAAGCTTATGGTTTCTTTCGCCGTCGGATTCAACTGGGCTTATCGGAGCGTTCTCTTATTGGAAATACTTCGATTCGGCCAAATCTTTATGTTTTTAGACGGCTAAAAACTCTTTATATCCAGCAGCACAATTAATCATCCATGCTCACCATCGAAGAGGGGAGGCGGGCCGTCGCCCTGGCGAGGGACGCCCTGACCGCTTATGTCGAGAAGAGGGAGAGGATCGCCCCCTACGGGCTCCCGCCGTCCTTCCAGGAGAAGGCCGGGGTCTTCGTCACCCTTCATGAGGACGGCGAACTCCGGGGTTGCATAGGCTACCCCGAGCCGGTGATGGAGCTATCGCGGGCGATAGTCGACTCGGCGATAAACGCCGGCGCGAATGATCCCCGGTTTCCCCGGGTCCGGCCTGAAGAGCTTCCCAAAATCGAGATCGAGGTGACGGTCCTCACCCCGCCGAGGCGCTACGACGTCAGAAACCGGGACCTTCCGGAGGCGGTCAAGGTCGGGGAACACGGCCTCATCGTCCGCAGGGGTATGTGGTCTGGGCTCCTTCTGCCCCAGGTGGCGATGGAGTGGGAGTTCGACCCGACGGACTTTCTATGCCAGACCTGCCTCAAGGCGGGCCTGCCCCCCGACTCCTGGATAGACGAGGAGACGGAGGTCCTCTTCTTCGAGGGGCAGGTCTTCGCCGAGGTGGTGCCGGGGGGCGAGGTGGTGGAGAAGGAGCTGGAGAGCTGCTCCTGAGGTCTTCGGCTCTCAGGGGAGCCCTTTAGATCTCTTCCTTCGCCTTCTTCGTATTCTTCTTCGTATTCTTCTTCGCCTTCTCTTCTTCCCGCTCCATCGCCTCTCGCGCTAGCCTTATGGCGCATAGTTCGTCGCACATGGTGCAGGTGTCGACGTCCACCCCCCTCCGGTGGCGCATCTGCCTTGCCAGGCTCGGGTTTATGGCCAGGTCGAACTGGGCGGGCCAGTCGAGGTCCCTTCTGGCCACCGCCATCTTCCTGTCCCACTCGCGGGCCCTATCTCTCACCTCGGGCTTTGCCAGGTCCGCGGCGTGGGCGGCGATCCTGGTGACGACCGTCCCCTCGAAGATGTCCTCTTTCGTTGGGAGGTCCAGGTGCTCGCTCGGGGTGGTGGCGCAGAGGAAATCGGCGCCGTTCATCCCGGCTATCGTCCCTCCGATGGCGGCGGTGATGTGGTCGTAGCCCGGGGCGATGTCGGTGACGATCGGCCCCAGGAGGTATAGGGGCGCGCCGTCGGCGACGTACTTCATAGCCTTGACGCTCGTCTCGATCTCGTCGGCGGGGACGTGCCCCGGCCCCTCTACCATCGCCTGGACCCCTGCCCGTCTCGCCCGATCGACGAGCTCGCCGAGCATTATGAACTCCATGTACTTCGCCCGGTCGCTGGCGTCCTCGATGCAGCCTGGCCGCAGGCCGTCGCCCAGGGACAAAGTCAGCTCGTGCTCCCTTGCTATGTCGAGGAGGTGGTCGTACTCGGCGTAGTAGGGGTTATCCTCGCCGGTCTCGCTCATGTACTTGAGGGTGAGAGAGCCGCCCCTGCTGACGACGCCCATGATCCTGTGGCTGTTCTTCAGCCTCTCAAAGCTGTTGAGGTTGACGCCGACGTGGACGGTGACGAAGTCGACGCCGTCCTTCGCCTGCCGCTCAAGAGCGTCAAAGAGCCCCTTGCTTGTGAGCTTTCCCTCGACCTCGGCCTGGTATATGGGGACGGTCCCGACGGGTATAGCTACGGCGGCGAGAACCCGCCGCCTTATCTCGTCCAGGTCGCCGCCGGTAGATAGATCCATCACTGTGTCGGCCCCCGCCTCCATCGCCACCACCGCCTTCTCAACCTCAGCCTCGGGGTCGGCGAGGCCGCGGGATGATCCCAGGTTAAGGTTGACCTTGGTTGTGAGGGTCTCGCCGATCCCGATGGGTTCTATCTCTCGGCGGACGTTCCTTGGGATAACGGCCCGGCCCCGGGCTACGAGGCGGGCGAGCTTCTCGGGGTCGACCCCCTCCTTCCTGGCGACGGCCTCCACCTCGGGGGGGGTCTTCCCCTTTTCAGCGTCTTCGATAATAGTCATGATACCAACTAGCTAATATATTGAAGGAATTACACTTGTCTTATGGGGTGATTTGTTTGGTGAAAGTGCATAAGGTTAACGGCGGCACCCCCTCTCACGAGGGGAACGTCTATCTGATCGTCGACGAGGTGGCGGTCCTCATCGATGCGGGGAGGGACGCTTCAGCGATCCTCGATAACGTCCGGGGGCTGATCGATCCTGGGGAGATCGAGTTCATCATCCTCACCCACTGCCACCACGACCACACCGCAGCGGTCCCGGCCCTCAAGGCGGCGACGGGGGCAAAGGTCCTGATAGGGGAAGGGGAGGTCTGCGACCTCGGCGACGACGTCGCCACTGGATCCTACCGGTACGCAGAGGATCCGGCGGAGTTCGGGGTAGACGGGACCCTGGAGGAGGGGGACGTCATCAACCTCGGAAAGTGGGCGCTTTCGGTCATCGTAACCCCGGGCCACTCCCCCGGTTCCATCTCTTTATACGAGCCGAGGGCTCGGGTCCTCTTCTCAGGGGACACCCTCTTCCCCCACGGGAATATCGGGAGGACCCGCCGGTCGGAGGAGGCTGTGAGGGATCTTGTCCGATCCATCGAACGGCTCGCGTCCCTGGACGTCCGGGTCCTCTACCCCGGCCACATGGAGCCGACGGACGAGAACGTCGGCGAGCAGATGAGAACGAGCCTCGCGTTTGCAAGGTCGATCCACTGATTCCGCTGCTCTGGACCGCCGCCTATTTTTATCATCGGGATCGAGCGGATCGGTGATGCTCGACGACCTCTTCGATCTCGTCTTCCTCGCCGGATTTCTCGCCGCCTCCCTGATCCGGGTCTACTGGCTGAAGAAAACCCCCTCCTGGTGGCGGGAGCCGACGGAGGTCGCCGATAGCCGCGAGAGAAAGCAGGACCGCCCCCTCATGCTCCTCACGGCCGCGGGGATGATCGTCGTCCCCTTCCTCTACCTCTTCACATCGAGGCTCGACTTCGCCGACTATACCCTGCCGGAGACGGCAAGCCTCGTCGCGGGCTCCCTGGGCGGCGCCCTCTTCCTCCAGGCCCTCCTCCTTCTCTGGCGGTCCCACGCCGACCTGGGAAATAGCTTCTCGCCGGGGCTTCAGATCCGAAAGAATCACAGGCTTGTCACGACGGGGGTCTACGAGCGGGTCCGCCACCCGATGTACGCCGCCCACCTCCTCTGGGCGGCGGCCCAGCTCCTCCTCCTCCACAACTGGATCGCCGGCCCCGCCTTCCTGGTGGCGTCCCTCCCCCTGTATATGGCGCGGATCCCCCGGGAGGAGGAGATGATGGAAGAGAAGTTCGGCGAGGAGTACCGCAGGTACGCTGAGAGGACGGGGCGGGTGGTGCCGCGGTGGCGGCGGGGATAGTCCGCCAAGAAGGAGACGATCAGATCGTCGCCAGCGCTACCACCCCCCAGCTTTCTCTACCTCCCCACCGGCACCTGGATCTCCGTCACCCGCTCCTCCGGCGGCATCGTCTCGCCCCACCGGACGTAGACCTCCCGGCGGCGTCCGTCGGCTGGCGCCCATGCTGGAAGACCCATCTGTAGAGCTGGTGTGGACTTCTTCAAGGCTGGTTCAGGCCTCCTTATTGTCAGGTACGCCACCTACGCCGCCAGGAGGCCCCCAACGCCGCCCCGCCCACGGGGCCACCGCCGAAAGATCTTAAAAGTAAGACGAGCAAGACCAGCATCCAGAAAAAACCCTGGAAGGCCTGAGAAGGGGGGTGCTTTGTGGATACGGCGCGGTCGAAGAACGGCGTCCCCATCCGTCTGCCGGAGGAGAGATGGCTACACATAACTGAGTCGCATTCCGAGATGGCAGGCTTTTACTCCGACGTCCTGGAGACGGTAGAATCTCCGGATGCCATCTTTGAGGGGGGATCTGGAGAGCTTCTGGCGGTCAGGCGGGTGCAAATCGATAAATACCTCGTCGTCGTTTATAAAGAGGTGAGCAAAGAGGACGGCTTTTTGATCACAGCGTTTCTCACGAGGAAGCGAGGCCAGCTTGAAAGGAGATCGAAGGTATGGGAGCTGCAGAAGTAGAGAAGATCTCTGACCTGGTGCCCCATTTTCTGGGCATCACTCACAAGAAGATCTGGATCGATTATGACGAAGAGGCGGACGTCCTTTACGTCAGCTTCAAAAAGCCGAGCCACGCCGACGACTCCGAGATCACCGAGGACGGCGTCATAGTCAGGCGCGAGAAGGGCGCGGTGGTGGGGATGACCTTCCTGAACGCGTCAAAAAGGGGAACGGCCCCAAAGAGTCGCAGCTGAACTGAGATCGCCCTCGCCTATTCGATCTTCCTTTCATCCTCTCCTCCACCCTCCTTTCTTTCCTCTTCCCTCTCGCCCTCTTCCCCTACCTCCCCACCGGCACCTGTATCACAGTTTCCCATTCATCCGGTGGCATATCCTCCCCCCGCCGGACGTAGACCTCCCGGGCGGCGTCTGTGGGATGATATCCATGCTGGAAGACCCAGCCGAAGAGCTGGGTGTAGGCGTCTTCGAGGCTGGTGTAGGGCCTCCGAACCGCCCTCAAATCCGGTGCCAAACAGATATATCGGTGGAGCCCATCCTCCGAGCAGGTGTTGGAATGGTGGAAGTCCACAAGGTCTCAGGCTCGCCCTTCGACGGGAACGTCTACCTGATAAAAGACGAGGTCCCGGTCCTCATCGACGCCGGGATGGACCCGGAGCCGACGCTCCGGAAGATCCATAAGTTCATCGACCCGGAGGATATCGAGATGATCATCCTCACCCACAGCCATCACGACCACTCCGGCGGAGTCGTGCGGCTGAAGGAGGCGACGGGAGCGAGGGTTCTGATCCACGAGGAGGAGGCGGGCTTCCTCGGCGACGATATGGCGACCGTAGCCTACTTATTCGGCCTCTCGGCCCCGGAGCTGAAGGCCGACGGGGTCCTGAACGAGGGGGACGTCCTCGACCTGGGGGAGTGGAAGCTGGAGGTGATGCACACCCCGGGCCACTCGCCGGGGGGGATCTGCCTCTATGAGAGGAAGGCTCGGGTCCTCTTCTCCGGGGACACCGTATTTCCCCAGGGGAACATCGGGAGGACCGATCTATATGCCGGATGCGGCTCCGACCTCGTCAGCTCCATCGAGAGGCTGACGGCCCTGGAGGTCGAGGTACTCTACCCCGGCCACATGGAGGTCGTCAGCGGCGAGGTTGGCCGCCAGATCCAGGCGAGCCTGCGGTTTGCGCGGAGCGTTCTATGATCGATAGAGAGAGCGATGAAAATGAAGATGGAGAGAGAAATGTCTAGATCCGAGTCCGAACTCTCTGGCGCCGAGAGGACCGCCCGGATCGTAGAGCTGGAGAGGGGGTCGGTGATCCAGACCTACACCCGCCAGCCGATCCTCCTGGTCCGGGGAGCGGGGGCGAAGGTCTGGGACGCCGAAGGGCGTGAGTACATCGACTTCGTCGCCGGGGTCGCCGTCAATACCGTCGGCCACTGCCACCCTGCCGTCGTCGAGGCGATCGCCCGGCAGGCGAAAGAATTGATCCACACCTCGAATTTATACTACACCGAGAACCAGGTCTTCCTCGCCGAGGAGCTGAAGACCCTCACCGGCATGGACCGGGCCTTCTTCTGCAACTCCGGAGCCGAGAGCGTCGAGGCGGCCCTGAAGCTCGCCAGAAGGGCCACCGGCAGGTCAAAGATCGTCGCCGCAGTCCACTCCTTCCACGGCAGGACCCTCGGGTCCCTGGGCGCGACCTATAAGGCCGTCTATCGGGAGCCCTTTCGCCCCCTCGCTGAGGCGGAGTTTGTTACTTTCGACGACCCCGGGGCTCTGGCTGCGATGGTCTCGAAAGAGACCTCGGCGGTCATCCTGGAGCCGGTCCAGGGGGAGGGGGGCGTCAACGTCCCCAGCCCGGAGTACCTGAGGGCGGCCCGCCAGATCTGCGACGACGCTGGCGCTATCCTCATCCTCGACGAGGTCCAGACGGGGTTTGGTCGTACTGGAAGATGGTTTGGAAAGGAGCACAGCGGGGTGATGCCAGACGTCATGACCCTGGCCAAGGGGATCGCGGGCGGCCTTCCCATGGGAGCGATGCTGGCGGCGGAGTCTGTCACTGAAGTCTTCCAGAAGGGCGACCACGCCTCCACCTTCGGCGGCGGTCCGCTGGTCTCCGCGGCCGCCCTTGCCTCCATCGGGGCGATCAAGAACGAGAGGCTGGTGGAGCGGTCGGAGGAGATGGGCCGATACCTCCGATCGAGGCTGGTCGAGGAGATCGACGCCCTCGAGGTCAGAGGCCTCGGCCTGATGGTGGGCGTCGAGCTTGAGGCGAACTGCCCAGAGATCGTGAACCGTGCTCGTGAGCGGGGCGTACTCCTCAATGCAACGAGCGATCACGTATTGAGATTGGTCCCGCCCCTGGTGGTGGGCAAAGAGGAGATCGACCGCGTGGTGAAGGTCCTTGGAGAGATACTCGAAGAACCTTAGGCCCTGCTTGGAGCGGTTGAAGCCCTACGTCGCCGGACGGGGGATCGGCGAGATCGCGGCAAAGTACGGCCTCCCGCCTGAGGAGATTGTAAAGCTCGGGTCCAACGAGAACCCCTACGGCCCGAGCCCCCGGGTCTATGAGGCGATATCCTCTGCAAGGCCCGAGAGGTACCCGGAGCCGGAGCGGCTCGTCGAGGCGATGGCGGAGTACGCCGGTACATTGCCCGAAAACGTCCTCATCGGGACCGGCATGGATGGGGTCATGGACACCCTGACTAGGCTCTTCCTCGACGCCGGGGACAGGGCCCTGATCCTCACCCCCACCTTCAGCTACTACGAGATCCTGACGGTGACGGCAGGGGGGCAGCCCGTATTCATCCCTCGGGGACCAGAGTTCGAGGTGCCCACTGACGTCCCAGAGGGGATCAAGATGATCTTCATCTGCTCGCCGAACAACCCCACCGGCGACACCATCCCCGAAGAAGACCTCAGGGGGATCGTCGAGGGGACCGACGCCATAGTCTTCCTCGACGAGGCCTACGCCGAGTTCAGCGACGAGAACTTCCTACCCCTGGCGGCAGAGTACCATAACCTGGTGGTGGGAAGGACCCTCTCCAAGGCCTTCGGCCTCGCCGGGATGAGGCTCGGCTACGCCGTAGCTCCCCCGTGGATCGCCGAAGAGTATCGGAGGGCGTCCCCCCCCTTCTTCGGGGTGACGACGCCGTCGGTTGCAGCGGGGATAGCAGCCCTGGAGGATATCGAGTACATGAGACGGTCTGTTGAGGCGATAAGGCAGGAGAGGGCCCGGATGCTGAGGCTTATGCCAGAGTTTCGCCCCTCGGGGGGAAACTTCCTCTACCTGGAGACGAAGGTCCCCTCGGGGATGGTGGCGGAGGAGCTCCTCAGAAGGGGGGTCATCGTCCGGGACTGCTTCTCCTTCCGGGGGGCGGGCGACCACGCCCTCAGGGTGACGGTGGGAACCCCGGAGGAGAACGACCGGTTCCTCGAAGCCTACGGTGAGGTATGCGGGCTGCCCTGACCGGTACGCCGGGGACGGGAAAGACGACCGTCGCCGCCCTCCTCCCCTTCAGGGTCATCGACCTCAACGCCGTCGTCAGAGAGGAGGAGCTCACCCTGGGCACCGACCCCGACCGGGGCTGTCTGATAGCCGACGTCGAAGCCCTCGCCGGGAGGCTCGATGAGCTAGCCCCCGAGGGAGACGACGAGATCGTCGTTCTGGAGGGGCACTTCAGCCACCAGTTCGCCTCCGAGGCGATCGTCCTGCGGACCAGGCCTCGGGTTCTGAAGGAGCGGCTCGTCCAGAGGGGGTACTCCAAGGAGAAGGTGAGAGAGAACCTGGAGGCTGAAGCCCTGGACGTCATCCTGGTGGAGGCGGCGGAGTGGTGTGAAAAGGTATCCGAGATCGACGCCACCTCTCTATCGCCGGAGGAGGTGGCGGCCCTGGTGGTGAAGATATTGCGCCGGGAGATCGCCATGCCCCCGGGAAAAGTCGACTGGACCGGAGAGATGGAATTTGACCCTTGACGACCTGAGATCGAAGTCCTTCGCCGTGACCGAGCCCCTGGCCGCCCTGGCGGAGAGGGCGGGGGCGACCCCCAACGCCATATCTCTCATCTCCATGGCCTTCGCCCTGGCGGCGGGGGCCTTCTACTATCTATCGGCCGGGGGGTCATCCCTCCTTTATATAGCAGCCCTGATGGTCCTCCTCAACGCCGTCTTCGACGCCGTCGACGGGACCCTCGCCCGGAGGATCGGGGCTGCCGAGGCGAGGGGAGACTTCCTCGACCACGTCATAGATCGTTACGCCGATATGGCGATCCTCACCGGGATCGTCCTCGCCGGCTACGTATCGGAGGCGGTGGGGATCTTCGCCGTCATGGGGGTCCTCCTGACGAGCTATCTGGGGACCCAGGCCCAGGCCCTGAGCCTCGGCCGCCTCTACGGCGGGGTGATGGGGAGGGCCGACCGGCTCGTCCTCATCCTCGCAGCCACCATCACCAACGCCATCTTCCCCGGCGATATCGCAGGCCTCTCGATCCTGGGGTGGGCCGTCGTCCTGATCACCGTGGCGAGCCACGTCACAGCCCTTCAGAGGATCGTCCTCATCTGGAGGAGGCTATAGTCCCCTTCGGGCCCCCAGGCTCCAGCTCAGCCGCGGTCCGTGGAGGATCTTCTCAAGCGGGAGACCTCCACCACCTTTCCGAAGTGCCATGCGAGATCTCTCGCGAATTTGATCAGGTGTTCATCGATCTCTCCTTCGCGGCCCAAAACCAATAGGCCTATCGGCTCTTCGCCGGAGCAAAAGGGGGCCGAAGCCCAGGAGATCCTCATGTCCCCCTCCACCACCGTCCTCTCCTCGCAACACTCCAGAAGCTCCCCGACATCTACCTCGTCCATCAGCTCCATCAGCTCCTCCATGGGCCCCGCCAGGGCCCGGAGGACCAGATCTTTCCCTTCCAGGATAAACGTCGCCCCCACCACGAACCCGTCGCCCCCCTCCACCAGTTCGGATAGCTCCTCTCTCATCAGGTCGTCGGCCCCTCCGCGAAGGTCGAGGGTCTTGCGGGCGAGGGAGTAGAGGAGAGAGAGCCTCCGTCGATCCGTCCGGAGGCCCTTCTCCCCCTCCTTCCTCTCGGTGATGTCCACCAGACTTCCCAGGACCCACCTCTCGTCCTGGTAGTCGAGGGGGACGATCCTCGCCTCGACCCACCGTTTTGACCCGTCCTTCCTGATGATCTTGAACTCGTGGACCATCGACCTTTCGGCTCCGGACTCGTTTGGAAAATCCCCAACGAACTCGAAGGACTCGGGGTCGGCGAGGTTCCAGAAGTGCTCTCCGACGAGATCCTCCTCGTCGCAGCCGAAGATCTCTTCGAACTTGGAGTTGGCCATCTTGAAGCAGCCGTTCTGGAGGAGGTATATCCCCGTAGGGGAGTTCTCCAGGACGTATCTGCTCATAGCTTCGGACCGCTCCACGTCCCGCTTCATCCGCTGCTCTTCGGTCCGGAACCTGGCCTCGCCTATCAGCGCCTCGAAGATGAAGGGGAGGCTCCGGAAGCTGTCGACGCTCTTCATAACATAGCTGGTGGCATATTTCTCGAAGGCGACCACCTGAAGCTCCTCCGTCCCCCGGCCCGTCACCATGACGACGGGGACGTCCTGATCTCTCTTCCGGATCTCCTCCAGGACGTCGAGGCCGCTGATCCCCGGAAGGGCGAAGTCCAACGAGACGAGGTCGTATCCGGTCTCTTTGATCCTCTCAAGCCCCTCCTCTCCGGTGGTGGCGACGTCCACGAAGAACTCGTCGTGTTTTGAAAAGCCGAGGAGGATCAGCTCCACGTCGTCGGGGTCGTCCTCAATTATCAGGATCCTGTAAGGGTTAGTCATCCTGGATCGCCTTTCCGTCTCGTCCCGCAGATATCCGTTTTCATCCGATTAGTATCTTCCCTCATAAGTTCGGACCAGGAGCTCCGATCTCGATGGTTTCGGCCCCCGGGGGAGAAAGGCAAATTCGGCGGGGATAGAGTTATCTATCCCCCACGATAACGGGATGATTTAACGGATTGGGGGTATCGCAACGGAAAGATCCTGGCTTATTATCTCGCTCCTTCTCATCTCGGCATCTCTCCAGCTGGCCTCAGCAGAGACGCTGGTCGTCGACCAGAGCGGAGTCGAGGGGTTTTCGACCATAAGGAAGGCGGTCAACGCTGCCGGACCCGGCGACGAGATCCAGGTCCGTCCTGGATATTACAAGGAGGGGGCCATCCCGATTCACCGATCGGTATCCATCCGTGGGGTCCCGGGGGTGGTGACCCTCGAGGGGGGATTTGTGGTGGAGGCGTCCGGCACGGTCATCTCGGGCTTCGAGATCAGGGGCTTTGGGTCTGGCGTCGGGATTGAGCTGAAATATCCAGAAACCGTCATCGAGGGATGCACCATCCGGAACTTCTCGACGGGGGTCCTCTCCACCTCTTCGGAGAACCGGATCTGGGACTCCGCCATCGAGGGCTGCACCGCTGGGGTCGGGTTCCGGAACGGATCCGGCAACCTGATCGGCGACTCTCTAATTCGATCCGCCCTCTGCGTCGAGATCGTCGGGTCCCAAAGGTCTGAGATCTCTAACTGCACATTCTTTGGAGAGGTGGGGGTTTCCATCGCCAACTCCAGCGAGAACGCCGTCCTCGGCTCCGTCTTCTCATCGGTGACGGGGATCGAGGTATACGACTCCGATCATAACCGGATAGAAGGAAATGAGATCTCCTCTTCGAATGCGGGGATCGCCTTGGATGGATCCCTGGAGAACGAGATCCTTGGAAACTGGATCGATGGGTCCAGAGTCGCGGGCGTCTTCCTCCTCAACTCCGGAAGAAATGCGATCAGAAACAATTCGGCGCGTGATTGCACCATCGGAGTTCGGTTGAAGGGCTCAGCTGAAAACCGAATCGTCGATAACCTCCTGGAAGATAACGAGGTCGCCGGACTCCGGCTGGAGGCTTCGACGGAGAACGTGATCAGAGGAAACCTCCTTCGGGATAACGGCGAAGGGCTCTTTTTGAGGTCGGGCTCCTCCAAGAACAAGATCGAAGATAACGAAATCTTCCGGAACGGACGGGGGGTCGGCCTCATCGGCTCTGGCTCAAACCTCCTCCGGGAAAACCGGATGGACCTGAACCGGTATGCCATCGGGGTCGACCGGGAGGATATCTCGTCCTGGGACGACGGCCCCTTCCGCCAGGACCTCGATCCGTCGAACACCATCGACGGAAGGCCAGTCTGCTACATCGTCGACGGCCTCGACCTCACCCTCTCAGAAGATTGCGCCTTCGTCGCCCTGGTGGGGTGCAGCAACGTCACCGCAGAGGACCTAGTCCTCTCCAACAACACCGCTGGAGCTCTCATCGTCAACTCTACAGGCTGCGCCCTTCGAAATCTCACCCTTTCCGGAGACGAGGCGGGGGTCCGTATGCTGAAGACCTCTGGCTGCAGGGTCGAGGGGAGCAGAGCCGATAACTGCACCATCGGGTTTCTCGTCCAGGGGGGGGAGGAAGACGAGATCCTCGGATCCACCGCCTGGGGCTCCGAAGGCTCGGGCTTTGATATCCAGGGCTCCGAAGGGGTCTTGCTGAAGGGTTCGAAGGCTTCGGATAACACGGTGGGTATATCCATCGCCAACTCGCCGAAGACCATGATCTACCAGTCCGAGGCGATCCGGAACTCCGAGGAGGGGGTGAGGATCGCGGGATCTCCCAACTGCGTCCTGAACATGAACTCGGCGTCGGAGAACCGCCAGGGTATCCGCATCTCCGGCTCCGGCTCCTCCCTTTTGATCAGAAACGAGCTTTTCTCCAACCGGGATGCTGGGATCGCCCTCCACCAGCTATTGGGGGCGACGGTATCCGGGAACGTCGCCGTGGACAACGGCGACGGCCTCTTCCTCCAGTCCGTCGAGGGGGTGAAGGTGGAGGGGAACAACCTGAGCAGAAACGGCAGATACGGCCTGAGGATGAGCTTCTCCAGGGACGGCAGGGTACTCGGAAACTCTTTCATCCAGAACGGGATCTCGGGGGCGAGCCTGGTGGACTCCACCGGATGGTCCATATACCGCAACAACTTCGTCGATAACGGAAACCCGATGCTCCCTCAGAACGCCGTCGATAACGGGGATAACGACTGGGACGGCGGCCCCGAGGTCGGCGGAAACTTCTGGAGCGATCATCATACATCGGGAAATCCGGGATCGGATCCCAGACAGGTCCCGGTGAAGGGGGTCGACAGGTACCCTTACCAGGACCCCGACGGCTGGAGGGGGCTCAGATAGGAGGTGTTGAAACGACCGAGGAGATCGACGGACTGGACATAGCCCTCATCAGGGCTGCCCAGGAGGGGATAGCGGTATCAAGAAGCCCTTACCGGCTTCTGGGTACAGAGCTTGCCATCGGCGAGGAGGTGGTGATCGAGAGGCTCCAGCGGCTCCTGGAGTTGGGGGCGATCAGGAGGTTCTCGGCGACGATAGGCCACAGGGCTCTTGGGATCGTCGCCAACGCCATGATCGTCTGGAGGGTCCCTCCCGAGGAGGTGGCTAGGGTCGGGGAGATCATGGCCTCCTTCGACGAGGTCACCCACTGCTACGAGCGGACCCCGAGGGTGGAGTGGCCCTACAACCTCTACACCGTCGTCCACTCCCCGTCGAGGGAGGAGTGCCGGAAGGTCGCCGCCGAGGTATCCCGGAAGGTCGGGATCTCCGACTATCAGGTCCTCTTCAGCGAGAGGGAGTTCAAGAAGACGGGGGCCCGTATCTGATGGGCCACCTCCCCCTCCTCCTGGATCTCTCAGGGCGGAAGGTCGTAATCTTCGGCGGGGGGGCGGTCGGCGAGAGGAAGGCGCGGTTATTTTCAGAGCACGCCAGGGTGACGGTGGCGAGCCTCGAATTCAGCCCCGGCCTTCAGGAGATGGCAGAGGAGGGGGCGGTCGATATCCTCGAGGTCGATCTTTGGAGCGGCGCCGCCGACCTCCTGCGGGAAGCCTTCATCGCCGTCCCCGCCACCAGTGATAAAGAGCTGAACCGCTGGCTCGAAGAGACGGCAAAGGCCGCTGGGGTCCTGGTCAACAGGGTCGACGGCGTCGGCGAGGTCACCGTCCCCTCCGTCGTCAGGAGAGGTCCCGTCGTCGTCGCCATATCGACCATGGGAGAGAGCCCTGCCCTAGCGAGGCGGTTGCGGGAGAGGATCGAGACGGTCCTGGACGAGGGGTACGGCGATATGGCCCGGCTCCTGGGGGAGATGAGGGGGGTTCTCAAGGAACGGGTCGCCGACCAGGGTGAGCGGCGCCGGATCCTCTTCGAGATAATCTCCGACGATAGTGTATGGCGGCTCCTCTCGGAGTCCTACGAAAAGGGCTATAAGAGGGCCGGAGAACATCTACCCCCAGATGAGCGAGATAGCCTCGATGCTGGTGACCCACCGGAAGGCCTGCATCGACGAGATTGAGCGCGCGTGGCACGGGGACCTGGAGGCGCTCCTGTCATGGATATCGTCTCACGATCTCGTCGAGGAGTGTGCCGTCCTAAAGACCTGCAACCGGGTCGAGATCTACGTCGTATCCCCCCGGGGGGAGAAGGTCCTCTTCGAGCTGGCCAAGAGGGCCCGGATCTCATCGCGAATCATCGATTTTCACGATCATGACGAGTCCCTCGCCCACCTCCTCCGCCTCGCCTCGGGGCTCGAGTCGATGATCATCGGCGAGGACCAGATCCTCGGCCAGATGAAGGAGCTATACTCGATGGCGAAGGAGGCGGGGACGACCGGATGGACCCTGGACGTCGCCTTCAAGAAGGCGATCTCCGTCGGTAAAAGGGTCCGTCGCGAGACGAGCATCAACGAGAGGTCGATCTCCGTCGGCTCGGCGGCCGTCGACCTCGCCGAGGAGATCCTGGGCTGCCTTGCGGGCAAGAGCGTCCTGGTTATAGGGGCCGGCGAGACGGGAGAGCTGATCTCAAGAGCCCTCCTATCCAGGGATGTAGGAGAGGTTCGCGTCACCAACAGGACCTTCGGGCGGGCCCTCGCCCTGGCCGCGAGCCTCGGGGCCGAGGCCGTCCCCTTCGACGAGATGAAGGAGAGGATCAGGACCTCAGACCTGGTCATAAGCGCCACCTCCGCCCCCCACTACATCCTGAGGCGAGACGACCTTCAGGAGGTGATGGGCCGCAGGACGAAGGGGACGCTCCTGATTATCGATATCGCAAACCCCAGGGATATCGACGAGGACGTCGGGGAGATCCCCGGCGTGGAGCTGCGCAACATCGACGCCCTCCGGGAGATCAGCGCCGAGAATATGAGGCTACGGATGGCGGAGATGGATCGGGCCGAGGCGATCATCTCCGAGGAGCTCGCCCTCCTAAGGGCGAAGTACAAGAGGAGGAGGGCGGAGGAGCTTCTGGGGAGGATCTACCTCCAGGCGGAGGAGATCAAGGCCCAGGAGATCATGAGGGCGATGAACAAGCTAGCAGCCCGCCACACGCTGGGGGAGATCGAGGAGAGGGTCTTATCGGATATGAGCCACTCCATCGTCAACAAGATCTTCGCCGAGCCGACGAAGGTCATGAGGAGGGCGGCGGAGCGGGGCGACGACGACTGTCTGAGGTTCATCGAGGAGCTCTTCGGTCTGGAGGCGGTTTATGATGAGACGGATGAGAAGGCTTCGTAAACCGGGGCTGAGGCGCATCGTCGCCGAGACGAGGGTATCGACGGACGACCTGATAATGCCCCTCTTCGTCGACGAGCGGCTTGAATCGCCGGCGAAGATAGGGTCGATGCCGGGCCAGTTCAGACACTCCCTCGATAGCCTGGCAAAAGAGGTCGAGGAGCTGGAGGAGCTGGGGGTTCCCGCCGTCATCTTATTCGGCCTTCCTGAAAAAAAAGACGATGTCGGCTCCGGAGCCTACGACCCCCGGGGCATCGTCCAGAGGGCCGCCGAGCGGATCAAGGAGACGACATCGAAGGTCGTCGTCATCGCCGACCTCTGCCTCTGCGAGTACACCAGCCACGGCCACTGCGGCCTCATCCGGGGCCAGGAGATATCAAACGACGAGACCCTCCCACTCCTGGGAAAAACCGCCGTCTCCCAGGCCCGGGCGGGGGCGGACGTCGTCGCCCCCAGCGGGATGATGGACCACATGGTCGCAGCCATCCGGGCCGCCCTCGACGAAGAGGGATTCACTGACACCCCGATCCTCTCCTACGCCGCGAAGTACGCCTCATCCTTCTACGGACCCTTCCGGGAGGCGGCGGAGTCGGGGTACTCCTTCGGCGACCGGTCCGGCTACCAGATGGACCCGGCGAACGCTTTAGAAGCACTATGGGAGGTCCGGCTCGACATCGAGGAGGGGGCGGATATGATCATGGTGAAGCCGGCGATGCCCTACCTCGACATCCTCCGGATGGTCAAAGACGAGTTCGGGATGCCGACGGCCGCCTATCAGGTCTCTGGGGAGTACTCGATGATCATGGCCGCCGCCGAGCGGGGCTGGCTCGACGGCGAGCGGGCGATGGGCGAGGCGCTGACCTCGATCAAGCGGGCCGGGGCGGATATGATACTGACGTACTATGCGAAGGAGTTTGCGAGGAAGATGGGGGAAGGCGTCTGACCGAATAACATCGGCAGTATAAAATATAAATTATTATTTATTATATTGCTGTCTTAGCTCTATAATCACCTAGACCTTTTACATCTAATAATGATGTGTGCGTACAAATAAGTTCTTTGTTTGGGACTATATGATTGTAATCTCCTGTAATCAATATTATATTTTTACTTAAAGATCCTACATAATGCGCATCAAGAATAATCTGTATATCATCCCAATCATCAATAAATTCTTCTAGAAGATTACGAATCTCTAAATATGGTTTATCTCTTTTATGAATTGTCACAGTCTCCTTAAGCTTGTTGAATCTGTCTATATAATCCTTATCGTATCTTCTCTGAACATCTCTAATTAATTTGATTAATAACACTGATGAGTATCCTTTATACTCATCAAATATACTTTTGAGAATACTCCAAATCCTCCAATTTTCATCGCGAGCAAACATTAAAAGTTGTTCATCTGACAATCCACTATTTAATTTTGCGATTGCTCTTCTAAATTCCCGACTTATCTTTTTTTGTATAGTGTTGCATCTACCACCTTCTGAAGAGCCAAAACATTCGCTCCAAACAACCGTACTTGAATTATTTTCCTCCTCATCTTCAACTACTACGTTTGCAGGGTCGCCCCAGATATCTGCATTTCTAAATACATATCCGATTAATACATTCGAATCCAGGAAATATGACAATTTGTCAGACCTCCGTCACTGGTTTATATTCTATAGCAATTTTATGAGATAATTCCATCACATTATCGACTATCTTTTGGACCTTCACATCAGTTTGTTCTTTTTCAAAGTGGATTCGCAGCAGATCATTTCGTTCATTTTCGAGCTTGTTTTCGTATTGATTAAGGCTTTCTATAAAGCTGAACGACCAATTAATAACCGTATCTGTAGAGACGCCATAACACTGCTTTACTCTTAATAGTTTACAAAAAACTCCCCAGAATTCTTCTGCAAGAACGTATGTGCGAGATGTATCGTTTTCTAGAGCAAGCCGAAATGTATCATCCCACTCAAGAAAAACGTCATACAATTCTTCCATCTCTTTTTCTGGGTACGCCTCTAGAAGTCTATCTAAGTAAGCTTCTATCTCATCTTTTGATACAGAGTACGACCTTAGCTTGTTTAATTCAGGCCTGAAACTTCGATTAAACACTTTCTGGAACTCATATGGGGCAAGTTCATACGCGCGGTTGAGCAAAAGCTCCAGATTAATAATTCCATTATTATCAAACTCGGCAATTATTCTATTTATCTCTTTTTCTATTAATTTTTTCTCTCCGATAGGAATTTCTACGTCGGAAACATGATCGATTACACGAGTATGCTCACCCTTCGGAACATAATACTCAAGCGGAACACCTACTTCGTGTTCAAATTCGGCGTGTGCTATAAACGGCCCCCATAAATACCAACAGTAAGGCAATTTGAGGTCTAATTGTTTTCCCTTCCTTTTCAATCTTTTATAAAGTAGGAAGACCATCTTGTTAAATGCAGTTGCTCCTAAGACCGCTTCTCCCCTGGAATTTGCCTTGTTAAGTAGTGATTCGACGGCAAATTTTAATGTTGGGTTATTCGTCAAAGGAACCTCTCATTTGTGCTTTTATGCTAATTTTTAAGCATTAGTGATATCTCGACCGCTATGATGTAAAGTCGAATGATTTAGACCATTTGACCCTACTATGTATTCTCTTAAAAATCTATCGAAATTTTAACGCGGTAGTTATATAGAAAGTTAGGTCATATTATCTCACTATAATTCGCAACTCTATTAGCGCATGAATACTATGGTGCGTTTCTCGGGACCTTCAAAACGATTGTGCGGTCTTCTCCCCAGCAACCCGCTCCTCCACCACCGCTATGGCGTCGATCTCCACCAGGAACTCCGGGCGGGCGAGCCCAATGGCGATGGCGACGGTGATCGCCGGTGGGTCGGGCCGCGTGCCCCAAACCTTCATGAACGCCTAAAAGCCCGGATGGAGGGGCTGGCCGGCGGCGACGGGGACGTTCCACTTGACGACGTCCCCGAGGTCTGCGCCAGCGGCCTCCAGCGCCGTCCGGGTCGGAACAAGCCTATTCATATCTTGACCAAGAAATAGAGACCTATGTACATCCCCATCATCCTCGGGACCGCCCGGGCGGGGCGCGAGTCCGAGAAGGTCGCGAGGTTCATGCTGGCGAAGGCGATCGAACTCGGCTTCGAGAGCGAGGTCATCGACGTCCGCGACTACCGCCTCCCCGCGACGGACGATACCAAGACCTCCGAGGCGGCGGCTCGGCTCAAAGAGCGGGTCCTCCGGGCCGACGGGATCGTCATCGTCTCCCCGGAGTACAACCACGGCTACCCGGGGGAGCTTAAGATGATGCTCGACCTCCTCTACGCGGAGTACTTCGGAAAGCCCGTCGGGATCTGCGGCGTCTCCTCCGGGGTCTTCGGCGGCGCCCGGATGATCGAGCATCTCGTCGCGACCTGCGTCAGGTTCCACATGCTCCCTACGGGGGAGGTGCTGTACTTCCCCAAAGTCCAGGACCTCTTCGACGAATCCGGGGCGATCAAGAAGGAGGCTTACCACCGGAGGGCTGAGAAGTTCTACGCCGTCCTCGCCGGATACTCAGAGCGGCTCGGCGGGGTGGGCAGAGATGCTCACTCCTGATCCCTGCCGCCCAATTCCAATCAAAAATAGCGGAAGATATCCACGACATGATTCGCGATCGGTCGAGAGGTGATCTATTCACCAACGACCCTCCGATAGAAGGTCGCGGTGGGCTATGCGACCGAAATATCAGGGTTTTATGGGCCAAAACCCCGAATAGACCTTCATTTTCCGACGCTTTAAATATCGATGAAGAGTAGCGATGAGATCCTGGCGAGGGGTCCGAGTCTAGGAAGAACTTATATTATAATTTTAGTCCATATTGGCCGAAGGGGTTATAAATTTCGGGCCCTTACCATTGGGGGTGAAGACTGGAGCGGGAGGGGGTACCATAAACTCGCCACGCCTTCCGTCCCATCCGCCTTCTCACTAATCCCGTGGGGGTTTCGTCTTTGAGCCGGAAGGTTAACGGACATAAAACGCAGCAGCAAACGCTGGTAGGTTCCCTTCTATCGGAGATGCCGATGGTCAGGACCACCGACGGCCACCTGATGAGGTGGAACAAGGATGCCGTGATAAACCAGCTCCTCAGGGAGACGAAGCTCTCCGAGCAGTTCTACCGGATCCCCGGCATCTCCGAGGAGGAGGCTAGAGAGATCGCCCGGGAGGTGGAGCGGCGGATAAGATGGATGGACGTCAAGTTCCTCTCCGGCCCCCTGGTGAGGGAGATCGTCAACGTCATCCTCATCGAGCGCCACCACCTGGAGTGGAGGAACATCTGCACGCGGGTCGGTACCCCGGTCTACGACGCCCACCTCATCGACGTCGGCTCGGGCTTTGAGGCCCATGAGAACGCAAACCTCCAGGAGAACGCCGAGACGAGCCACAAGAAGAAGGCAGACAAGATCTCAAAGGAGCAGTACCTCCTCTTAATCCCCCCCTACCTATCAGACCACCACCTCGCCGGCGACCTCCACATCCACGACCTGGAGTACTTCGGAACCCGCCCCTTCTGCCAGGACTGGGACCTTCGATACTTCTTCTACTACGGCCTCATGCCCGACGGCTCGGGAACGAAGGCCTCCGTCGCGGGCCCCGCGAAGAAGCCGGAGGTGGCGATGCTCCACGCCGTCAAGGCCCTCGCCTCCGCCCAGACGAACTTCGCCGGAGGGCAGGGTTTCTACAACTTCTTAACCTTCCTCGCCCCCTATCTCGAAGGGCTCGATTACTCCGAGATCTGCCAGCTGATGCAGATGTTCGTCTACGAGATGACCCAGATGATGGTCGCCCGGGGCGGCCAGGTCGTCTTCTCCTCCGTCCAGCTCAGCCCCGGGGTCCCCAGGCTCTGGAGGGACAAGCCCGTCGTCTACAAGGGGAAGGTATGGGACGGCGGCTCCGCCCCCCTCAAGACCTACGGCGAGTTCGAGAAGGAGGTCCGCCTCGGCTTCAAGGCGTTGATGGAGGTGATGCTGGAGGGGGACTACTGGGGCAAGCCCTTCAACTTCCCCAAGCCCGAGATCTCCATCGAGCCGGACTTCATGGCCGAGGATGACGAGTTCAACGCCGCTCACCCGGACCTCCCGACGTACCGGGACCTCTACCTTCTCACCTTCAAGCTCGCCTCCAAGTTCGGAACCCCCTACTACGACAACCAGCTTCCTGCGTACAGGGGCGCCGGCAAGGGGATAAGCTGCTACCAGTGCTGTGCGTATCAGTTCTCCGCCACCTTCGAGAGCGACGCGGACTTCGACGAGAAGCTCTGCTTCAGGGACGGGATGCACTTCTCCATGGGCTCCTGGCAGGTCGTTTCCCTCAACTGCCCCCGGGCCGCCTACCTCGCCCGGGGCGACGACGACCTCCTCTTCGAGTACCTCCGGGGTCTGATGGACACCGCCGTCGAGATATTCAAGGTCAAACGGGAGTGGATGAACCAGGTGATCAAGAACCGGAGGATGCCGTTTGCCACCCAGAGGCCGAAGGACCCCAATACGGGCAAGAAGGGGACGGTGGCCGTCGACCTGGAGGGGCTCGTCTACACCATCGGGGTCGTCGGCGTCAACGAGATGGTCCAGTTCCATACCGGTTCCCAGATGCACCAGTCGAAGGAGGCATGGAAGCTGGCGGTGAGGGCGATGACGGAGATGGAGGTCTACGCCAAGGAGCTATCCCGCCGCCACTGCATGACCATCGCCCTCGCCAGGACCCCGGCGGAGACCGTCGTCCAGAGGTTCGCGGTATCCGACCTTCTCCACGAGGAGTTTCGAGACTGCGCCATGAAGGTGGTCAAGGGCGATCTGGATACCGCCATGACCAGGATCCAGTCGACCCGGGACCTCCCCGTATACTACACCAACGGGACCCACGTCCCTCCGTCCCTGGACGTCTCGATCTACCAGAGGGCGAGGCTGGAGCACGTCTTCTTCCCCATCGTCGACGGCGGGAACATATTCCACATCTTCCTCGGAGAGTCGGCTCCGGATCCCGAGGGGCTGATGGACTTCGCCATGAACCTCGCAAGAACCACCCAGATCGGCTACTTCGCCTTCACCCGGGACATGACCGTCTGCCTCAGCTGCTTCTGCGTATCAGCCGGCCTCAAAGAGGAGTGCCCACGGTGCGGTTCCGACCATCTGGAGCACCTCTCTCGGGTCACTGGCTACCTCCAGTCGGTGAGCGGATGGAACGAGGCGAAGAAGCAGGAGCTCAAGGACAGGAACAGGTACTCCGACCTCAGCTGAAGTCCCGGCCTCAGCCAGAGACGTCCTCTCCCACCAGGGAGGGCACGTTCTACCTTATTTATGATATCGATGCCCTTAACGAAAGTTATATATCGTATATCCCAGACTCTAAATTTGCCTAATTTGGCGACTTTGGAGGAATTTGTAATGCCGGCAGTAATCAACAGAGATGAGTGTGTAAGTTGTGGGACCTGTGTCGAGGAGTGCCCCGAAGAAGCGATCACCATGGACGACGAAGAAATAGCAGTGGTGAACGCCGACAAGTGTACCGATTGCGGAACCTGCGTCGAGGCTTGCCCCTCAGAAGCGATCACCCTCGAGTAGGTCCAACCTATTTTAAAATTTTTCTCAAGCTCTGCAGGAGCCCTCTCATCGCTCCCGCTGCCTTCTCGGCCTCTCCAAGTCGGGGAAGCTCCTTTTATTTCGTCGTTTCTCTTTCGATCCTTCTGCAGCCCTTGGATCCTATCAACGAAAGCTATTTATCCGGACCTGCCTGCCTTTTAATATGACAATTCCGGCAGCATTGGAGGAGTTCTCGATGATGGAGGTGGCGCGGCAAGGGGGATTTGTGGCTTTTGCCCCATCTTCGACGAGATGGCCTCTGGCTGCGAGGACGAGATCAGCGCCGTCGGCGGAGCAGGACGCAGAACGCATCATCTCGCCTCACGCAAGCAGGAAGATGAGAAGCCTGGCCGAGATGGCCGATAGTCTGTAATTTTAGAGGTGTTTTTATGAGGTTTGAACGCGGGGTCTTTCTGGCCCTTATACTTTTTCTGGTCTTTTCAGGTCAGATCGCCTATATCCTGACGGAATGGCGGTGGTTTGCGACCCTCGATTACTCCAGCGTCTATGAAACGATGATCACGACGAGGATCGCCCTCTTCCTCGTCGCGACCATCGCCTTCGGTGCGGTGAGCCTCGCCAACCTGAGGCTGATCGGGAACAGGCCGAGGCACCTATCATGGGCCGTGGTCCTGATATCGATATTCTTCGGCCTTGTGGCTCAGCAGGGGTGGGAGAGGGTTCTTTTGGCCCTGAACGCCCAGCCCTTCGGGGTGGCTGACCCTCTATTCGGGATGGACGTAGGGTTCTTCGTCTTCACCCTGCCCTTCCTCTGGTCCCTTTGGTATGCGATCTTCTTTGCGGTCATGGTCAACCTGGCCATAACCGCCGGAGCTTACCTCTACCTCCACGCCGACCGGCTGATCTTCGACCCGGCGGAGAGGGATTATGCCGAGATAGCCAGGTCGATCCCAGAGAGGGCTTTCGGCCACATCGGAGCCCTCCTGGGGATCCTTGCGCTCCTATTCTCCCTCCGGTACCTCCTGGACAGGTACGAGATCCTCTACTCCAGCGGAGGCGTCGTCTTCGGCGCGGGTTACGCCGACGTTTACGCGCGCCTCCCCTTCCTCTACGTCTTCGCTGCCGTGGCGCTCTTCGCCGCCGTCCTCCTCTTCCTCTTCGCCGCAGGGAAGAGGTCGTCGAAGATCCCCCTGGCGATCGCTGTTCTGGTGGTGGGGGCTGGCGCCGCGGGGACGATATACCCTCTTGTCATCCAGCAGTACAGCGTATCCCCAAACGAGCTATCTCTGGAGCGGCCGTTCATAGCCCACAACATCAACTACACCCTCATGGCCTACGGCCTCGACAACATCGAGGTGAGGGACTTTCCCGTCGACTACAACCTCACCGGCGCTGATATCAGGAGAAACGCCGAGACGGTCGATAACATCAGGATCTGGGACTGGAGACCGCTCCTCACCACCTACAAGCAGCTGCAGGAGATACGCCTCTATTACGAGTTTATGGACGTAGACGTCGACAGGTACGAGATGGACGGGAAGAAGAGGCAGGTGATGCTCTCGGCTAGAGAGATATCCACCGATCGCCTTCCTGAGCAGGCGAAGACCTGGCAGAACCTCCACCTCTTCTACACCCACGGCTACGGGATCGCCATGAGCCCCGTAAACACGGCGACGGCCGAAGGGCTTCCGGAGTTCTTCATAAAGAACCTGCCGCCGGAGTCGGCCCTCGGCGATATAACGAGGCCCGAGATATACTACGGTGAGGGGAGGAAGGATTACGTCATCGTGAATACCAACGTCCTCGAGTTCGACTATCCCATGGGGGATCAGAACGTATACACCACCTACGCCGGGACCGGCGGCGTCGTCCTCGACCCGTTGATGAAGCTCCTCATTACCTACAGGTATGCGAGCCCCAAGATCTTCCTCAGCAACGAGCTGACCCGCGATAGCAGGATCATGATCCACAGGAACATCCTCGATAGATCGAGGACGGTCGCCCCGTTCCTCGCCTACGACAGGGACCCCTACATAGTCCTGGAGGGCGGACGTCTCTTCTGGATCATCGACGCCTACACCATATCCGACCGCTACCCGTACTCGGAGCCGACGGGCAGGCTCAACTACATCAGAAACTCGGTGAAGGTCGTCATAGACGCCTACAACGGGTCGGTCCGCTACTACGTCGTGGAGGACGACCCCATCGTAAGAGCCTACGAGGCGATATTCCCCGACCTCTTCCAGCCCATCGGCTCCATCCCGGAGGGGCTTTTGGTGCACATGAGGTACCCCGTCGACCTCTTCAGCGTCCAGGCAGGGATCTACCAGAACTACCACATGACCGACCCCCAGATCTTCTACAACAAGGAAGACGCCTGGGAGATGCCGATGGAGATATACCAGGGGAGGAGGCAGCCGGTGGAGCCGTACTACGTCATAATGAAGATCCCAGAGAGTGAGGTCGGCGAGGAGTTCATGCTGATTCAGCCCTTCACCCCTAGGTCGAGGAACAACATGATCGCCTGGATGTCGGCCATCTGCGACCAGCCGAACTACGGCGAGATCCTGGTCTATCGGTTCCCCAAGGACCAGCTCGTCTTCGGGCCGATGCAGATCGAGGCGAGGATCGACCAGTCCACCGAGATCTCCGAACAGCTGACGCTCTGGGACCAGATGGGGTCCACCGTCATCAGGGGCAACCTCCTGGTGATACCGATAGATAACAGCCTCCTCTACGTCGAGCCCCTCTACCTCCGGGCGGATATCGGGGAGCTTCCGGAGCTGCGGAGGGTCATCGTATCCTACGGCAACAGGCTGGTGATGGAGGAGACGCTGGAGGCGGCCCTCGGCCGAATCTTCGACCTCGCCCCCGAGGTCCAACGAACGGCGACGGAGATCGAGAGGGACGAGCTGTCCAGCGAGGAGCTGATAGTCAGGGCGGGGTCGCACTATCGGGCGGCGCAAGAGGAGCTTCGGGCCGGGAACTGGGCCGAGTACGGCGAGGAGATCGAACGGCTCGGAGAGGTGATCCGAGCTCTGGAGGAGAGGTCTCGGGGCTGAATTATCGTGCCGGCTCATCATCATGGGCCGGTCCGGACATCTCCCCATCGGATATCGTCTCGTAGAACCGGTCCCATTCGAGCTTCGTCGATATGCAGCCGGAGGTGAGGAGAGGGACCCCGATGGCGGGTATATCGTACCTGTGGCAGAGGTCGACCCCCTCTTTTATCTCCATGATGCAGCCGACGCCGACGATCGCCCCAGGCCTGTACTTCTTGATCATCCTCTTAATCACCCCCGAGCCCGGGGCGACGAAGAACCTGTATCCGAGCCCTTCGGCGTAGGCCTTGGCGGCACCGATGCCGCATTTGCCGCAGTTGACGCAAAGTAACCCTTCCGGGGTGAGCTTCGCCGGGCAGTCGATGGACCGGAGACACTGGGGCATGAAGATCGCCCTATCCTCCCAGGGGACCTTCCGGAACTTCTCCTGGTTGATGTAGTTACGGAGCTTCACCCCCACCTCGTCGACGATGGCGTCGTCGGCACCGAAGGTCCTGAATATCGCCTTTATCAGGCTCTCCAGCAGGGAGACGAAGGTGAGCATGATCCGCGCCATGAAGAAGTGGCCGGTCTTGAAGGAGTAGGCGATGAGGGCCGCTCCGACTATGGCGGCGGCTAGGACCGCCAGCGCGGTGACGAAGACCGCCTTTCCCAGGATGTAGAAGAGGGGGTCCATGAACGGGGGGAGCATGGTCGGAGATGGAGACGTAGAATATATAAGGGCCTCCATCTTGGAGGGCGCAACCTTTTTATCGCTTGGTAGGCTGGGATGCTTACCTTCGCCTTTATCTGACTTGAGATTATAATGAGGATTTGATATGGCCAGAATGCACACCAGAAGAAAGGGGTCCTCGAGGTCGAGGCCGCCTTTTAGATCGACGCCACCCGAGTGGTGCGACATGAACAAGGAGGAGCTGGGAAAGCACGTTCTCAGGCTTTACGGGAACGGCATCTCACCCACCATGATCGGGCTCACCCTTCGAGACCAGTACGGGGTGCCCAGCGTCAAGCCGATCCTGGGGACGAAGCTCACCAGGTACCTGAGGGATAACGCCGAGGTGCCGGAGATCCCCGAGGACCTCGCAAACCTGATGCGAAAGGCGATCGGCATGAGAAAACACCTCGCCAGCAACAAGAAGGACATCCACAACAGAAGGTGGCTGCAGCTCACCGAGAACAAGATTCGACGTCTTGCAAAGTACTATCGCGGTACCGGACTGCTGCCTGCGAACTGGCAGTACAAGCCAGAGACCGCTGAGATGCTCATCACATGAAACGGCTGGAGAAGCTGGCAAAGGCCGCGGCCAGCTCCCTCTTGCAGTGTGATTGCGCGAGGGTCATATCCCACAACGACGCCGACGGGATCGCCTCGGCGGGCCTGATCTGCACCGCCCTCCAGAGGGCGGATATACCCTTTCACGCCTCCCTCGTCAGCAGGCTCGACCCTTCGGTCGTCGACGCCCTCGAGCCACCGGTGGTCTTCTGCGACATGGGGAGCGGAAAGCCCGATCTCGTATCGCGGATAGAGGGGGAGGTCTTCGTCTTCGACCACCACACCCCCGTGGGTGACCTCGACTGCTTCCACGTCAACCCTCACCTGGTGGGGGTGGACGGCGCCTTCGAGATCTCCGCCTCCGGCACCGTATACACCGTCGTCCGGGAGATGGGAGATAACGTCGACCTCGCAGGGCTCGCCCTGGTGGGGGCCCTAGGCGACCGGCAGATGATGATGGGGGCGAACCGGACGATTCTGGAGGAGGCGGCGAACTCTGGGGTGGTGGAGGTCCGCCCAGGCCTCAAGATGGACGACGGCCCCCTGGAGTCCGTCCTGGCGACAGCCCTCGACCCCCTTCTGAATACCACCGGCGATGTTGCAAAGACGAGGGCTTTTCTCGAAGAGGTGGGGGTCGCAGGCGAGCTTCCCAAACTTGGGCGTAAGGAGCTATCCCGCCTCTCGACGGCTCTCGTCCTGAAGGTGTTGATGCAGGGGTCCTTCGCCGCCGATTCGGTGGTGGGGGAGACGATCCGGCTGAAGAGGGAGGTCGTCGAGAACGCCTTCGAGCTGATGTGGATCTTGAACTCTTGCGGCAAGATGGAGGAGGCGGGGCGCGCCCTGACCCTCTGCATGAGGGATCGGTCCTTCCTGGCGGACTGCATAAATATCGACCACGATTACAGGGCGAAGACCCTCTCGGAGGTCCGGCAGGTGGAGGGGAGGCTGAAGGATACGGAGAACCTCAGGTACGCCATCCTCGACGATATGGATGCTGCGGGGGTCGTCTCCGGCCTCTGCGTCCGGTACCTTTACGCCGACAAGCCGATGGTCATACTGAACAGATCTGAGGGGATCGTCAAGGTATCTGCCCGGGGGAACAGGCTTCTCGTATTCTGCGGCCTCGACCTATCCGTCGCCCTCAAGGAGGGGGCTAAGAAGGTGGGCGGGAACGGCGGCGGCCACAGCGTCGCCAGCGGCGCCTCCATCCCCCTGGGGACGGAGGAGGAGTTCATGAAGATCGTCGATGAGGTGGTGGCAAGGCAGCTCGCCGGAGGAAGGAAGGGATGATCCGAGCGAGGCTCCGATTTGAGGGTGAGATGGCCGGAGGCGTCGCCAGGTCTCTTGACCCCGACAACCTTCCGGGGATGGTCGTCAAGGTGGGGGCCAGGGAGTTCGAGGTGGAGTTCTCCGCCGAGAGGGCGGGGACGGTCCTTGCCACCGCCGATGACCTGATCACGAACGTCAAGATTGCAGAAGATCTTTTGAATCGAGAGGTGGGGACGTGAAGTTTCATTTGGAGGCGAGCTTCAGGCTCAGCGCCGATGCCGGCGATGCCGAAAAGGACGTCGAGGAGTTCTTCGCCGGCGCGGCCGATATTCTGAAGAAGGGGGCTGCCGAAGGCAAGGGCGCAGAGGTTAAAAGCTGGAAGCTCTGGAAGGACGAGATATCCGTCGTCATCGAGAGCGACCGGTACGTCCGGGCCCACGACGCCGTCCTTAGGTTACGAAGGCCCCTCGCGGAGCTCCTGGGCAAGAAGCACAGGATCGGGGTCAGGGGCATCGAGATCTCGAAGTACGAGATCGAAGTCGCATCCGAGCGGGCCATAGACCACAAGATCCCCTCCGTCCGGGAGATGAAACACGAGGGCGGGGTCTTGAGGCTCACTCTGGACGTCGACGAGTCGGACCTGAAAAACCAGGTCCCCGACAGGATAGTGAGCCTCCTGGACGAGAAGATTCAGGCGGAGGGGTACGGCGGGAAGGCGGAGCACTGGGAGCTTCTCTGGCAAAGTCCAGAACGTCCGCCGAAGTTCGAGAAAGATCCCACCGAGGAGATGGTGGGCAGGGGGTGGATCAAGCACGGGGCGAGCCGAGGCCAGTGGATCTACGGCCCCGAGGGGACCCACCTCTTCCGGGCCTTCGAGAGGATCGTTCTCGAGGAGATGATAGGCCCCCTGGGCTACCGAGAGATGATCTTTCCGAAGCTCGTCACCTGGGACGTCTGGAAGAAGAGCGGCCACGCCATGGGGGTATACCCCGAGATCTACTACGTCTGCCCCCCCAAGACCCGCGACCCCGAGTTCTGGGCCGAGGTGATGGACCACTACAAGGTGACCCGGGAGGTCCCCGTGGAGCTCATCAAGGAGAAGATCGACAATCCCATCGGCGGGATGTGCTACGCCCAGTGCCCCCCATCCTGGGTATTCTTCCAGGGGAGGACCCTTCCGAGCGATGACCTCCCCATCAAGATCTTCGACCGGTCGGGGACGAGCCATCGGTACGAGAGCGGCGGGATTCACGGGATCGAGAGGGTCGACGAGTTCCACAGGATCGAGATCGTCTGGATGGGGACCCAGGAGCAGGTGAAAGAGGAGGCCGAAAAGCTCAAAGACTGCTACAGGAGGATCTTCGAGGAGATCCTGGAGCTTCGGTGGCGGATGGCCTGGGTGACCCCCTGGTTCATGGCCCAGGAGGGCAAAACCGGCCTCGCGGATATGTCCGGGGCCGGGACCGTCGACTACGAGGCGCTCCTCCCCTACAACGGCGACTGGATCGAGTTTCAGAACCTCTCCATAAACGGCGACAAGTACCCGAGGGGGTTCAACGTCAAGGCCCAGTCCGGCGACCCGCTATGGAGCGGCTGCTCCGGGGTGGGCCTGGAGCGGTGGGCGAGCGCCTTCCTAGCCCAGAAGGGTCTGGACACCGAGAACTGGCCCGAGGCGTTCCGGGAGAGGTTCGGCGAGATGCCGAAGGGGATCAGGTTCCTCTGATCCTCCCCCCTTTCTACCCCGTTGATAATAGTATTCCATCTTCTATTCGTCGCGCTTCTGACGCTCTCGGCTCCCTCGCTGTGATAATGGATCCTTTGCACCTCCGGCAAAAGGCCTATTTACCATGGCTGGGAGAATGTACTCCCAGATAGAATTTTCTGGAGGTTTCTCTTTGGCGAGCTACAACCAGATGCCCCCCGGGACGCTGCGAGAGCGTGCCGAGGCCGCCCTCGCCAGGCTCGAGAGGTGCGAGATATGCCCCCGGGCCTGCGGCGTAAATCGATTGGAGGGGGAGGTGGGGTACTGCCGCAGCGGACGGCTCGCCCGGGTATCGAGCTTCACCCCCCACTTCGGCGAGGAGCCGCCCCTCGTCGGGACCCGCGGCTCGGGTACGATATTCATGACAGGCTGCAACCTCCGATGCGTCTTCTGCCAGAACTACGATATCAGCCATCTGGGAGAGGGGCATGAGGTCTCAGCGACGAAGCTCGCCGAGATGATGATCAGCCTCCAGGACTGTGGCTGCCACAACATCAACTTCGTCACCCCCACCCACTTCGTCCCTCAGATCCTGGAGGCGCTCTGCGAGGCGGCGGCGATGGGCCTCTCGGTACCCCTCGTCTACAACTCCGGGGGGTACGACTCCGTATCGACCCTCTGGCACCTGGACGGGATCATCGACATCTACATGCCCGACGCAAAATACGGCAGCGACGCCGCCGCCAAAAAGTACTCCGACGCCGCCGATTATACGAGGGTGATGAAGGCGGCGATTCGGGAGATGCACCGGCAGGTAGGGGCCCTGGAGGTCGGCGACGACGGGGTCGCCGTCCGGGGGCTTCTCGTCCGACACCTCGTCCTCCCCGAGGGGCTGGCCGGGACCGCCGAGGTCGTCCGTTTTTTGGCCGAGGAGGTATCGCCGCAGACTTACCTCAATGTCATGGCCCAGTACCACCCCTGCTTCAAGGCCTACAGCTATCCGGAATTGAGCCGGCCGATCAACCTGCGGGAGTACGCTGAGGCCGTCAACCTCGCTCGAGCGGCGGGGCTGGATCGAGGGATTGGGATCTGAAGAGCATCAAACCATCAAAAGCGGGTTTCTGCTGGTAGGGTCAGTCGCCCCACCATTCGAGGGATTTCTTTTGAAGCTCTAGCGATGTGTATTGGTCGCGAAATTCTCGGAGGCCCCCCGCCCAGGTCAGACGGAGCTTCTTTCGTCTCGGCTTCGCCTTCTTCTCCACCAGGAACCGGGCGAAATCCTTGACCTCTTGCTGGAGGTCTGGTGGGAGCTTTTCCATCAGCTCTTCTATGCTCTCCATCAACTCAACTTTGGCTCTGAAGAGGTATATAATTATCCTGGAATGTGGCCCTTCGGCTCAGTAAGCAAAGGCCACTTATATCTCATCAGATTTTATGATTTTTGAGATCGGGGACGATCCGGCGGCGATGAAGAGATGGGCGACTTGAAATCTTACCTGGCGCAGGTTAAGCGGGAGTTTGGGACCGGCGTTGCGACCGAGCACACTCACCGGGGGGCGCTGAAGGCCCTGGTGGAGTCCTTCGCCCCCGATGTCGTCGCCATCAACGAGCCCAAAAGGGTCGACTGCGGAGCCCCCGACTATGTCGTCAAGAGGGGCGATCTATCGGTCGGGTACATCGAGGCGAAGGATGTCGGAAAGTCCCTGGACGAGGCGGAGAGGTCCGAGCAGCTCGGCCGCTACCTGCGCTCTCTGGAAAACCTCGTCCTCACCGACTACCTGGAGTTTCGCTGGTACCATCGGGGCGAGCTTCGGGAGCGCGCCCGCCTGGCGAAGCTCACAAGAGACGGCAAGATAGTCTCCGATAAGAAGGGGGAGGCCGATCTCGCCCGGCTCTTCGAGAGCTTCCTCGACCAGAGCCCCGAGCCCATCACCTCCTCGAAGGAGCTATCCGAGAGGCTGGCGCGGCTCGCCCGGGAGATCCAGAGGGCGGTCGTCATGGCCTTCGAGCAGGACCTCGCCTCGACGGAGCTACAAAACCTCCGGCGGGCCTTCGCCGAGGTCCTGATCCCCGACCTCGACCTTCCGGAGAATACCGGCGAGTTCGCGGACATGTACTCCCAGACTCTTGTTTATGGCCTCTTTGCGGCTAGATGTAACCACCCCGGCCCCGAGCCCTTCCGCCGCCTCGGCGCAGCGAGGTCGATCCCCAGGACCAACCCCTTCCTCCGCCAGCTCTTCGAGACGATCACGGGGACCGCCCTGGACGACGAGCCCTACGTCGACTACGTCGAGGACGTCGTCGCCATCCTCGACAACACCGACCTCGATTCGGTCCTTGCGGACTTTGGGAAGAGGACGAAGCAGGAGGATCCCGTCGTCCACTTCTACGAGACGTTCCTTTCCGCCTACGACCCCAAACTTCGGGAGAGGCGGGGGGTCTACTACACCCCCGAGCCGGTCGTCTCTTACATCGTCCGGTCCGTCGACTCGATCCTCAAAAGCCACTTCGGCCTCGGGGGAGGGCTGATGGACTCCTCGACGGTCGAGTACGAGGAGGAGGCGCCGGTCATGGACCGTTACGGTAAACCGGACCCGTCAAAGCTCCCCGCGAGAATGACGAAGACCTCCCCCAAGGTTCTGATCCTCGACCCCGCCTGCGGGACGGGGACCTTCCTCTATGCCGTCATCGATCACATCCGCCAGGACTTCATGACTCACGGGAACGCCGGGTACTGGTCGGCCTATGTAAGAGACCACCTCCTCCCCCGGATCTTCGGCTTTGAGCTTCTGATGGCCCCCTACGCCGTCGCCCACTTCAAGCTCGGGATGATGCTGGCGGGCCAGGACCTCCCCGTTGAAGTCCGAAAGGACTGGATCTACGACTTCAAAAGCAACGAGAGGCTGGGGGTCTACCTCACCAACACCCTCGAAGAGGCCGAGAACCCCTGGAAGAACCTCTGGGGCTACGAGGCGATCGGCCGGGAGGCCCAATCGGCCTCGATGGTGAAGCGGGACAAGCCGATAATGGTGGTGATCGGAAACCCACCGTACTCCGGCCACTCGTCCAATCGCAGTTGGGAGATGGTGAACGGTAAGAGAACTCCTACTTTCGTCGGCAAGATTCTGCAAGATTATTATAAGGTGGACGGAAAGCCCCTCGGCGAGAAGAATCCGAAGTGGCTCCAGGACGATTACGTCAAGTTCCTCCGCTGGGGTCAGTGGCGTATCGAACATACCTGGATCGATCTGACTGAGATGGGGCAGACCGGAGGGGGCATCTTAGCCTTCATAACCAATCACGGATACCTCGACAACCCGACCTTCCGAGGGATGCGCCAGCAGCTGATGGAAGCCTTTGACGAGATTTATATATTGGATCTCCACGGTAACTCCAAGAAGAAGGAGCGGGCTCCCGACGGCTCGAAGGACGAGAACGTTTTCGACATTCAGCAGGGCGTGGCCATTGGGATCTTCGTTAAAACGCCTGAGAAAAACGGCCTGGCCAAGGTCTACCATGCAGAACTTTGGGGGTCGAGGGAGGATAAATATCAAATTTTATCGGGAACGGATATCGAGATAACTCAATGGGCAAATCTGATTCCTCAAAAGCCATTTTACTTATTTATACCTCAAAATCATGGCTTAAATGATGAGTATCAAAAAAGCTGGAAAGTAACAGATGTATTTCCAGCTAATGTTTTGGGATTTCAAACGCATCGAGATCACTTTGCGATAGACTTCGATCGCGATCAAATAAAAAAGCGCGTTAAAGATCTATGTGATACCTCTCTTTCAGATGAACTAATTAGAGAACGTTACAATTTGAGAGATAATCGGGATTGGAAGCTTTCTGCGATCCGTGCACAGTTGCAGATGGATTCCGATTTGGAAAAGCACCTTTTGATCTGTCTTTATCGCCCATTCGATTGGAGATGGTGTTATTTCAGCAACGCTGTGATGGATTATCCAAGGCGCGAATTGATGGATAATGTGAAACATAGAGAAAATCTTTGTTTACTATCATCACGTCAACAAGCTGTTGCAGGATATCGGCATTCTTGGGTTTCTGGTTTTCCTGCAAATGATTGCGCCGTGTCTACAACGAGTAGAGAAGCAAATCAAGTATTTATTTTATACCTCTACCCCTCCTCCTCTGATTCCTCCCGGCAGAAATCCCTCGCAAGCGCCGATTGGCCGCCGGGAAAAGACGGCCGCGTCCCGAACCTCAGCCCCGAGTTCGTCGCCGACTTCGCCGGAAAGCTCGGCCTCTCCTTTGTGCCAGACGGGAGGGGAGACCGTGAGGCGACCTTCGGCCCGGAGGACGTCTTCGACTACATCTACGCCGTCTTTCACTCGCCGAGATACCGGGAGAGGTACGCCGAGTTTCTGAAGATCGACTTCCCAAGGGTGCCCCTGACGTCGGATCGGGAGAAGTTTCGAAAGCTCGTTCGGCTCGGCGGGGAGCTGGTGGCCCTCCACCTCCTCGAATCGCCCCTCCTGGACAAGACGATCACCCGCTATCCCGTCGTCGGAGACAACCGGGTGGAGAAGGGCCGCCCGAAATATTTCGCGCCGGGGGAGACGGAGCCGGGATCGAAAGATGGGGCCGTCCTTGAGGCGGGTCGGGTC
>Ga0334892_1000789_pt1 | contig 33567 bp, 31 predicted proteins | sample GraSluR3_MG_4_FD_207213 | JGI IMG/M metagenome (GOLD analysis project Ga0334892, IMG submission 207213) | Sludge microbial communities from methane-producing bioreactor in Wageningen University, Netherlands - Granular Sludge_15_04-R3 | ecosystem: Engineered > Bioreactor > Anaerobic >...
TCCTGTAATAAAAACCTGCTATTAGACCAAGAATGGTCCCAATAGGCACAGCAATTGCTAATACTACAATGGACATTAATAAAGCTCCTCGTAAGGCAAATACAATTCTGCTAAAAATATCTCTTCCAATAGGATCAGTTCCAAGCCAATATGTTGCACTTGGAGGTTGCCCTGCATTTTTAAAGTCAACAAATGAGCTTGCATGCTGTGGGTAAGGAGTCATATATGGAGCGAAAATAGCTAATAAAATGACTAGAACGACAATAGATAAACCTAAAACAGAAAGTTTATTTCGAGAAAAATAGTACCAATTCCGACAAATGTTATTCCAAAATCTACCCCATTTGCTAGGTTTTAGAATATTTTCTTGTTTAGTTTTCATTTCTACCTTTTTATGTTCCATTTTCTCCCTCCCTGATGCCACGTAAACGAATACTTGGATCTAAAAAAGACACAATAATATCTACAATGATACTAGTCAACACAAATACTAATCCTATTATTAATACTGTACCAGAGATGGCATTCAAATCCTTATAAAGCATAGCATTAATACCATAACGTGAAATCCCAGGCCAGTTAAATATCAATTCAACCAAAAATGCATTTCCAATTGTTGCTGCAATATCCATTCCCATTACAGAAACAGTGGGAATTAATGAAGGTCTAAGTAAATATTTAAACATAATTATTTTTTCAGAAAAACCATATCCTCTTTCTGCTGAAATGTAGTCTTTATTCATATTATCTACCATGCTGGAACGAGTAATGCGAGCTTCTTGAAAGGCAGGTCCTAATGCTAAAGCGAATGCAGGTAGAATCAAATGCTTAAATGCATCCCAAGCTATATTTAACTTTCCTGCAATGAGGGCATCAAGGACCATAAATCCAGTAACTCTTGGAATGCTTAGTTGCGAACTTAATCGTCCAAGTACGGGCAAGATTGGCCAAGCATACCCAAAAATAAGAATAAAAAATACTGCTAAAACAAAAGCTGGAATAGAAACACCAACATAAGCAAAAATACGAATTAGGCTATCAATCCATTTATCTTTATTTCTAGCAGCTATTGCACCAAGAAGAATGGCAAGAAATACCATAATAATTGCAGTAAAAAAAACTAACTCTAAAGTTGCAGGAAGATACTCCCTTATATCAACAACTACTGACCTTCTGGTAACTAATGATCTGCCAAAGTCCCCTTTCATAACATTAGTTAGCCAAATCCAATATTGCACTGGTAATGATTTATCTAAATATAATTCTTGACGCAGCTGTTCAACTACTTCTACAGGTGCCCTTGGTCCTAAAGCTAAGCGAGCTGGATCTCCAGGTATTACCCGAGATATAGTAAAAATAAGTATTGATAAACCAATAATAACAAATATTCCCAACAACAGACGTCGAAGAATGAATTGTCCAAGTTTCACTTGTTTTCCTCCCTCTGGTTATCAGTTAAAAATGAAATTACATCGTTTACTAAGTTATCTAAATTTGTCATAAAAGAGTCTTCTCCTTCAGTGATGCTATTCTTAGTAATTTCGATGTGCTTAAGAAAATCTTTAGTTTTAATTGGCGAATTGATATTCCCACAACTTAATATATTTAATAATCTTCTTGCGATTTCTAGCATACGCAAAGGACCATATGATTTTGGTTCATCTATAAGATTACGAGAACTAACTATTATGTAGTAAATTAACTCAAAAAGAGGTTTATAAATCTCTTGGGACAAGATATCATTATTTTTTGTACTCATTAAACCAAATAATCTCCTTATTTCTTGATGGAGCTTTTTCGGGAATATATTCTGGATATCCGATTGAAATTAAAAAAATAGGAATTATTGACTGGGGTAAATTAAGTATTTTTTGCACAGCTTGGCTATGGAATGAAGCTACCACGCAAGTCCCCAAACCCATGCTATAGGCATAAAGGATAATGTTCTGAGAAGACATGGAGGCATCAGCAATTGCTAAAAATTTGGGACCTTGTAGCCCACCTTTAAGCTGAGCCTCATTTGAATCTTGACAAACTACAATCAAGGCAGGGGGATTGCCTGATAAGCCTGGACTTACTAATCCTATTTTATGTAATAATATATCATCGTTAATTACAATATATCTCAGTATCTGGTTATTTCCAGCAGAAGGTGCCCATATTGCAGCCTTAATAATTATATTCGTTAGCGTCTCCGTATCTATTGGACCTTGTTTAAATGCCCTTATACTTCGTCGTCCTTGTATTGCTTCTAATATATTCATATTCATCATGTCTATTCTTTTAATCCTTACAAAAATAATTGAATATATAATGTAGAATCTGAACCACAGTTTTCATATCTGAAATAGCAATCTTTTCAGATGTCGAATGTTCATTTTGAACTCCATTGCCTAAAGGAATTGTTTCTATACCTTTTTCATTGTAAATTGCCGATTCTAATCCTCCAGTAATAACAACAGTTTGGGCATTAATTCCCACACTTTCTAAAGCCTTTTGAGCAATTTTTACCATTGAACTATCTTCGGGAATACGATGAGCTGTATATGCTAAATTTAAATTCACCTCTGCTTTTGCTCCCATTGTCCTGGCAGATATCTCAAATACTTCTTTCATAATTTGACTAACTGAAAGGCACTTCTCATGATTCAAACTACGTGTCTCTGCTTTAACAACTACATTTTCGGGAACACCATTACGAATAATACCGCCTTGAATAATACCGATGTTTGAGGTTGTTTCTGAATCTATACGTCCATCTTTAACAATTGCAATAGCTTTAGCTGCTGCTTGAATAGCAGAGATTCCTTTTTCAGGTTCCATACCAGCATGTGCAGATTTACCAATAATTTCTATATCTATAAACATATGAGAAGGTCCACCAACAACTATCTTATCTAGTACATCCATATCCAAGAGAAATCCCTGTTTAGCAGTAATCAAGTTAAAATTTAAGTTTTTTGCTCCTCCAAAGCCAACTTCTTCTTCTCTGGTGATTACCACTTCTAAAGGTGGGTAATTATTTGCAGATTGTACTGCTTCAATAAATTCTGCTATCCCGGCTTTGCAATCTGCTCCAAGAATTGTGTCTCCACCAGAGACTACAAAACCATCTAAAACATTAGGTTTAATTCCCTTGCCAGGTTTTACAGTGTCTGCATGCATAGCAAATAATAATGGTGAAACATTGCCTCTAGCACAGGAGCGACCAGGTATTTTGGCAATAAGATTTCCATAATCATCAATTTGGCAATTTGCGTTCAAATCATTAGTAAATTTTACATAAAGAGATTGTATAAAATCTTGTTCTTCGCCAGATTCACTAGAAATCTGTACCATTTCACAAAAATTATGAACCATCCTATCGACTTGAATCATATATAAACTCCTCTTCTATTTTGTAAGAGTAAGGAGGTTTTCGCTTCCTTACTCTTACAAAAAGAAAATTATACTCTATTTAATATTAAGTTTACTTAATAAATAAATCTCATATCTTTAAACAGCATACGTAAACCAGGCATAAGATTGATTTTCTCACCCGTTTCTGTTGCATTAGCAGCAGGCCACATTAAATATTCAGCTTGGTATGCATGACGTTGAGGCATCTCAACTGCAATTATGTCTAAAGCTAGATCTAATATTTTTCTAATTATACCCTGATATTTTTGATGTCGTTCACTGTCATCAAGAGTTGCAATAGCATCCTCTATCAAGTAATCAATCTCTGCTTGGGTAGCATCATCTAACCAGTGCATATTAAACCAGGTTCCACGAGAACTAGAGTGATAGACTTGATATAAAATTGATCCGGCTTCGGGGTAAGCAATAGAAGATTGTATAACTGGAAAGATATGAGGACTTGTATCAGGATTTGCAGCTGCATCTACAAATACGGTCCAACTACTCTTTACAATATTTACCTTAATACCAATTTCCTGGCAGTTGTTCTGGAACAACAAAGCAATCTTTTCTTGATCAGGAACTACTGAATTCCACCAAAATTCAATTGGGTATTGATCCAATTGTGTTGCATATTTAGATTTTGCTAACTCTGCTTTAGCTTTATCTAAATCTTTTTCAAGTAAAGGTAGTGTTTCGTCACCGCCCGGAATAACTGGACTTATCATGGCTCTTGCACGCTCTGAAGTGGGTAGAATTTGCTCCTGGCAAACTGCATAGTCAAAAATATAGACAGCAGCTCGACGAAAATGAACATCATCAAATGGTGGTTTGGAAGTGTTAAACATCAAGCCTAAAGGAGCCCCAGTCCTTAAATCAGCAACTTTTACTCCAGGCAATTTATTCATAGCTTCATAGTTCTCTGTAGGTTGCCATTCATCCGTTATCTCAAGCTCTTTGTTAGCAATTAATGTTCGAACAGTTACAGGCTCAGTAACACCCATGATCTTGAATGAATCTGGTGCATCCTTATCTATTTCCTGCCAATAATTTAGATTTTTAACACCTATCACATGTTCTGCCAGATTAACCTCTTTTAGCACATATGGTCCAGAACCAGCAACATTCATTAGTAACCAATCCTTCCCATAATCTCCATACTCTCCATAGGGGCCTTCCTTTTTAGCATTTTCTATAACCTGTTTTTCATTAACAATCGCAACGTGGGATAGATAGAGTAAGAAAGGTCCAATGGGACGTTTAAGAGTAATCTTCACATTTTCCGAATCTAAAATTGATACATCTTCAATTTCTCCACGGAATAAATAACCCCAACCTTCTCCGATATCAATCATTCGTTTTAAACTAAACACCACATCACTAGCTTTTAGCTGATCTCCATTATGAAATTTAATGCTATTATTAATTTTAAAAGTATAGGTCAATGTATCGGAATCAAATTCCCAACTTTCAGCAACTTTTGGTTGGGGTACTCCATTCTCGTCTATAGTTAATAATGTGTCATAAAAATTCTGAATACATGTTGCTGCAACATTATCCATACCAACAGCTGGATCAATATATAATGGCCAAGATTGTACAACACGAACAATTTTCTCTGTTTGTGCCATAGTCTCTGTATTAAATGCCATTAATACTGCAAACAACAGCAACAATACAATAAATTTAGATTTCAATTTTAAAGAAAACATTACTAAAACCCCCTTTAAATATTTTTTAGATAGCAGAATTGATTGAAAATAAAAAATAATACTTTATTTAATTTATACTTATACCTCCTTTTAAGAAAATTTTTATCAACTAGAACGTTTCTTAGATGGTGGAAATTGATATGCTTTTTTGCTCTGAGCTAATCCCATGGCAATTAAACTTTCACATAATTTTGTTGCAGCAGCAGCTGGAATAACAATAGGAACACCCAGTTTTTCAGATGCTTTATCTGCAATACCTAGCATACTTCCACAACCCAACACAAGTACATCTGCGCCTTTATTGAGCATTTCAGTGCCAAATTTAAGCAAAACTTTTAGTTCTTCCTCTTCTGATCCAATTAAACTTAGCACCGGGATTCCTACAGAACGAATACCCACACATTTGTGATATAGTTCATAAACCTTTAAATTATTTTCTAAGTAAGAACCTGCCTCTGGCTCACCTGCAGTAATTATCCCAAATCTCTTTCCAATCAAAGATGCTATATAGGCACTTGCTTCCCCAATCCCAATAACTGGGATTTTTGCTACTTCTTTTGCAGCCTGTAAACCCGGATCGCCAAAGCAATAGATAATAACTCCATCATATTGTTCTTTTTCTGCCTTCATTACTTCCTGGACTGTGGGCAAAGCACACCATACCTCATCAAATGAGTTTTCAATAGACTCAGAACCTTTCTTAATATTAACAACATCTATTATTGTAGATTCATCTTTATATTTATTTAACTCATTAAGGGCTGGCTCATTCCAGATTGTTGTTGCTACAGGAAGTATTAATTTAATTCTACGTTTCATTAAAATACTCACCTCTTACTTCCCTAACTTTTTCGCTAATTCTTTTAATTTTGGTTCTACAAAAACTCCTTTATCCAGGATTTGAACGTTATCTAACCAAGCTGAACTATTTAAACAAATACCATCAGAGTGAGAAGGACCAGAAATTCCACCATAAACCAATATTGGTCCAACATTACCAATTCCCCATTCTGTGGATCCCCAGATGCGCTCATCTTCTACAACATCACCGCTCAATCGTGCATTGGGATGCAATCCATAGGAAATATGCGCAAGTTTCAGCATTTGGGGATGATTAAAACCCTTAAGCCATTGATCATACTCTATAGCTTCTTTGCCTCCTTCAATTTTTACAATTTCCCCTTTTTTAATTATTAAACGTACTGGCTCTCTTAAAATTCCTACAATTGGAGGTACTATTGAACCGTCAAAGACAATTTCTCCGTTAATGGTATCAAATTTTGGAGCCCAAGCAATCTGCCCGGGAGTCATATGAGAACCAGGTACATCGTATCTACTACATTCAAAAACAACTGGGTTTTCCGGATTATTATCAAATTCAATATCGGTACCTGCTGGAGTAGTAACTTTCATATGCTTAGCTTTGGTAGTAATTTCTAATAAATAACTCATAAATTTCTCTAAAGTGGGGAAATCTACTCTTCCTATCAATCTCACCATCATATCAACATCCATTCCGCAAGCATTTAGATAGCGTAGTTTGGGATTTTTAGCGGTAGCTACATCATAAGGGGTTGAATATAAAAGCCAGCCATTGTTAAATTCAACCCAGGCATCTGTCTCTGCAAGAGCCGCTGAAAGAGCCTCTACTGGTAGTAGCTTATCAGCTGCTTTCCCAACTCCCATGGGATACGCTGTATATATAACCATTGGTTTTGCATCACAGGCAAAAGCAGCTCTAGCTGTAGCATCAACAACTCTTTTATCAGATTCTGTATCAGCAGTAATAACAAAGGTTTCTCCTGGTTTTAATTTAAATAGCTCCTCACAAAGTATTTTTGCAGCTTTACCTAATTCATATTCGTAATAATAGGACATTATGAACCTCCTCAATAATTCTCTTTTTTATTATTACCCTTTCTTTTTATAAAACATCAAACAGTAAATTCACTTCTTCAAATATTAGATATATTACCAAACCCCCCCCTCTAAAAGTAATTTAAATCTACAATTTTTTTAAGATAGTTTTTTAAAAGATCAGCGGAATTATTAATTTAAGTAAGTTTCAATATGATTATTATTCTTTTTATTATGTCTAAAAAATTTAGTATTGTCAACAAATTGTCAACAAAATTAGGTAAAAAAATAAAATAATCAACATTATAATTCTATTTTATTTATGCTAAAATCTCCTATTTAACTATCTACCAATTAGATTCCAGATATCCTTTTAAATACTAACTTTATTATGTTCAAAAGAATTGGTGCAATCGTTAAGATTTTTTAAACAGTCAAGTAATAATTTCAGAAAGTATTAGATTTTTTACTCGCTCTAAATGCTTTTTGATAGTTGATTCAACTAAATCTTCTTCCTTCTTTTCAATAGCCTCTATAATTTCTAAATGTTCCTTGATAGATTCTTTATAGGGATAATTTTTTATAAATATATTCATAAACCAATTGGTATGATCCCCAAAGTTATCCAGAATATCTATCAGTTTTTTATTTCCACATTCACTATATAATAATTTATGAAAGTCTTTATCTAAAACAAAAAAATGGTTTTTACTTTCTTTATTTTCTGATTTGGAGCTTAGCTGAATAAAATTTTTTTTGATTCTTTCTAAATAAGACCTAGATATTCTTGGTAATGATTCTTTAGCAGCTAATGGTTCAAGCACTTTCCTTATCCTGCATATATCTTTTACTTCCTGCTGAGTAATATTAGAAACCATTGTACCTTTATAGGGAATAATATTAACAAATCCTTCCTTTTCTAATCTATTTAAAGCTTCCCGAATAGGACCTCGACTGATATTCATACTCTTGGATATTTTTTCTTCTACCAAAAATAATCCGGGTTTAAGATTGCCTATAATTATCTCTAATTTTATTGCTTGATAAGCCTTGTCTTTGAGGGATAACAATTTTTCTGAATATAAAAAATTGTCAATCAAAATATAAATTTACCTTTTGTAGTTTTCTTTTTATTATTATAATTCAGTTGTTTACAATTTGTCAACAATGCAAACGAAACCTTTTAGTGATATTTTAATAAGAACAAATTTCGCTTGACCTTTAAAATTTTTCCTATTTTTAAGGAAAGATTTTCAATCAATTCCTACCTTTAAACAATCTTCAATATTCAATCAAGGTAAAGGAAGAATTCTGAGGAAAGACCTGAACATCCTGTTCTAAATAGGCTAAGGAAGGGTAAATGTACTGGTAAATCTCATTTAATGTCACCTTATAATCCAGATTAATGTCAGCGGGATAAGGAAAACTAAAATCATTATAACCACAACCATCGCAAAAGAACGCAGAAAAATAGCCATAGGGATAGCCATCAATAGGATGTGGTTTGGTTGTTTCAAAACATTGCTGATCTCCGGAAGCAGATACAATTACCTGGAATCCCTCTGAAGCAAGATTCCCCTTTGCCAATTTTAAATTATATAAAGCGAAAGATTCCAGGATATTAGCATTCAATATCTGCAGTTCTTCTAGATTCATACCTACCCGAGAAAGTAATTCCTTGCCAATAAACCCCCCAGAATAACAAGAATCCATAATTACTACTTTTGTTCCGGATATTTTCACTAAAGCAGCAGCTAATTCCTCAACAGTAATATCCATGGAATAATCCTCTATTACCGCATCATAAGGTAAAATAGTAGTTATAACACCATTACTCCAGCCATGGCCAGAGAAATAAAAGTAGGAAACATCATTATCATTAGCCTGGGAAAATGACAAGGAAATTTCCTGTAAGATATTGGAATGAGTGGCTTGTTCTCCAATCAGAGTGTTAAGCACAGAAAAAATAGTTTTTCCATCACCAAATCGAGTATTTCTAAAAATCTGAATCATCCTGGAAACATCAAAAGAAGGAGCATACAAATCAGTTATACCTGGATCTTTATATTTATCAACACCTACGCATAAAGCTCGATATTCTGCTTCAGGAAATAACTCTAAATATGCTGAAGTAGTCTGCTTTTGAGTAATAACCACTGATTCAGTCCGGCTCAGGGGAGGATTATCTAAAGTTAACATAATGGTATAGGAACCTTGATAGAGATTAGTAATTAGAGCAGGAGTAACCATTCCGGTATCAGTATCGTTAAGAAAAATTTGTGCACCGGATGGATTACTGGTTACATAAAGTGAACCATAGGGAAAGAAAAAGCATCCACCAAAAAAAATGGAAAATAATAAGACAGGAATTAATTTAATAAAATAATTGTAATTACATTTTTCCCTGTTCAACCTATTATCCTCTAATATGTCCTACTAAAATTTGAAGACCAATAAAAATCAAGATTATACCACCAACCAGGTCAGCATACCTCTCCATTAAATAGCCTAATACTTTGCCTATTCTAACCCCTATTAAAGATAAGAGCAAAGTAATTATACCAATAATAATAATTGTTTTTATGATATCCAGTTCCAGAAAGGATAAACTTACTCCAGCGATAAACGCATCAATACTGGTAGCTAACGCTAATAATAACAGTACTGATATACTATTGAAATTAATAGATTGTTTCTTTTCTGTCTTCTGAAAAGAGTCGTAAATCATTCTGGCTCCAACCAGGCATAGGAGAAGAAAGGCAATCCAGTGATCATATTGTGCTATATAAATTACTATATTCTGGCCTAACCACCAGCCTATCAAGGGCATTATCATCTGGAAACCAGCAAATAAAAAAGCAATCTTTAAAGCAAAAACCAGATTCGCGGTACCGGAGACAATACCTCCGGTAATAGATACAGTAAAGGCATCCATAGCCAGCCCAATAGCCAGAAAAACTGTAGATAAAAAAGACATGGCGATATTTCCTAATTCCTAGAATTTTAAGTAACAATGATATTAAAATATATTTTTAATTATCAATAAGATGAAATGATTTTAACAAATTATCAAGAAGAGGTCTACTTATAAATTTCTATTTATCAAATATAACCAGGTTTAAGTTATGCTATACTTAAAGAAAACATACCAGTTACTGATAAAGGAGAAAAAATTATGAACTTTATTATCTATTTCATCGGTAAAAACTGGGCTCAAAGAATAATTGTTTTAGGAACAATTCTATTATACCTGTATTTAATACTGGATAAACCAGAAATTGCCAGGAAAGGATTTACCAATTCGATACGCATTTTTTTTGAATTAATGCCGTTTATTTTTGCAGCTCTCCTTATCTCTCAGGCTATTACTCTTTTATTGCCTGATGAGATAATCATAAAATGGTTTGGACAAGAAAGCGGTATAAAAGGAATCATCACCGGAGGGCTTTTAGCAGGTTTACTCCAGGGAGGACCATATGCAGTATATCCCATTTTGCAATCTCTTTTACAGAAAGGTGCCCACATAAGCATCATTGTAACCATGCTAATCGGTTATGGAGCAATCGGATTAAGTCGAATTGTCTATGATTTCATTTTCTTTGAACCACAACTCGTGGGATTGCGACTATTAATCACTGTTCCGCTTACTATTATCTCTGGTTTAATTCTATACTTTATTCTATAGAGCAAACATGGTTTGAAACTAACAACCATAAACTAAAAAGCTTATTACAGCAAACCATATTTGAGATATTTATTAACTATAATTTATATATAATTCTAACTACCGGATAATTATGCCTCGTTAAAAAATTTGACAATGAATAACATATTTCTATATGATAACGAATATCAACATATGTAATAATAGTGAAATTTCAAACTAATTCTGCTATTATTACACACTTTTTTCTAAATAAGGAGAGCAAGATACACTAAGCCTGATTATACAATAGAGTGTCATTTTCATAATTATTATAATTCAGGCAAAAGAAGATTTTTATAAAAAATGAATCACCAGATATTCTAATGAATAATAAATATTAAGCGTGAAGTTAATTTAAGAGGTTCTCAAGGGGAAGAATGATCCTTGAATATCTTATGAAAAACTATCTCTACACTTACAATGAAATATTATGAATAAAGAATTTGTAAAATTACGAACATCACATTAAATTAATATGAATAATAAAAAATCAAGTCAAAAGATTCCTTTTAATCAGGAATTTAAACCCAGAATACCTAAAAAAACTCAAATTTCAGCTACAGATTTTCTGTTTGCTGCTCTTCTTCTCTTATTAATATACTATCTGTTCAGATATACTGATATAGATGTATTCCTTATAACTGTAATTATCGCCTTGTTAGGAATAGCAATTGATATGTTCAGTAATATATTCACTTATCTGCTGGTATTAATTCAATCTGTTCCCTATATCGGGCCTATGATTGCTAAGATCATCACCTGGCCTATCTTTGTTACATTAAATGTCATGGCCTATTTCGTTACTTTAATTGTTATCCGCTTTAAAGGAATAGCCTTGGTGAAAGACGCCCGCATTGTAACAACTATTTTTTTGATTGGTTTGTTATTAGGTTTCATCCTGGGTCGTATATTTTGAATCAAGATCAAGTGCTTTAAGGTGGTCTAATCCCTTGTTTTCAACAAATACCGAGGCGCTATATAAAGCATTTTTTATTGCCTCTGCCTTAGATCTACCATGACAGATAAAACACAATCCATTTACTCCTAATAGCGGCGCTCCTCCATAAGTTTTATAGTTCCGTCTTCTGGCATAATCGCTAAATCTTTCTTTTAACATTTGAGTAGTAACATCATCAGGAAGGCTTCTTAAAATACTGACTTTAAAATCAGTCATAAACATATTGCTTAAGCCTTCTGCAGTTTTCAGAACAATATTACCTACAAAACCATCGCAGACAATAACATCTGCTAACCCCATAAAGATATCCCTTCCTTCGATATTTCCCATAAAATTAAGATCCTGCCTATCTTTGAGTAGGATATAAGCCTCCCTGGTTAATCGGTTCCCTTTGTTCATCTCTTCTCCTATATTGAGTAATGCTACTTTAGGTTGATTGATATTAAGCTCATATCTGGCATAAGAAGCACCCATAAGGGCAAAATGAAGTAAATGGATTGGTTTACAATCAACATTAGCACCCATATCAAGAATAATTTTATTGCCATTTAAAGTCGGTATAATCACAGCAATGGCTGGGCGTTTAATCCCGGGCATGCAACCTAATTTTAAAAGTGCCGCTGCCATAACTGCACCGCTATTACCGGCAGAAACAAACGCTTCTGTTTTCCCATCTTTTAATAAATCCATTCCCATCATAATCGAGGAGCTGTTTTTTCCTTTAATAGCCTCTGTAGGCAATAAATCATTACTAATCCTATCGGGACAATCAATAATCTCAATTTTCTCCTTATCAAAGGGATATTTTTCTAGATCCTGTTCTATTAATATTGCCTCCCCCAAAAGTGTTATTGAGGCATTTTTATCTCTTAAAAAAAGAAAGGCTCCTTTTAGAGTTTCTTCTGGGCTATAGTCTCCGCCCATTACATCTAATGATATGTTCAATTACCATCCCTCCTTATCACCTGCTTATAATAGCTGATATTATATTTGATTTATAGTAATATTATAATGAATGTATCGATATATGGCAAAAATAATTTTAAAAAATATTCTTTTTGATTATAAGCATTCTAATAACATCGACTGACTGTCATTTTCTATCATTGACATCTATATTGATTTAATGTAAACTAACCACAACTATTGAATAATTTTACTAAAAAAATAATAAAATTCGAAATACTAAAACAGATATCAATGGAAAATATTGATGTTGCTTCCCTTATTCCTTTTGTATTAGTAACTATCTATACACCCGGTCCCGGAAATATCGCGTGTACTTCTATGGGTGTTAGACATGGCATAAAAAAGTCAATTAACTTTATTTATGGTATTACTCTTGGATTCATATTGATATCATTACTTGGTGGACTATGCTCTAAATTATTATTGACAATTATACCTTCTTTGGAATCAATAATGAGGTGGATCGGTGCTGCTTATATTCTGTATTTAGCTTATAATATATTAAAAGCAGACTATTCCTTTGCTCAAAATAATAAGCAGATACAGATACAGCCATTTGGTTTTAAACATGGGATTCTTCTTCAATTCGTAAATCCAAAATGCATTATTTTTGTCCTTACCCTTTATACCGCTTTTCTTCATCCCATTGTAACCAAGCCTCATTTGATACTTGTCTTCACTCTAATTCTGGGATTAATGGGTTTTAGTTCCAATTTTCTATGGGTTTCTTTAGGAGCTGGCATTAGCCATTTCTTAAATCAAGAGTGGATAAAAAGAGTAGTAAATTTATTGTTAGCGCTTCTGCTGGTATATACCGCATTAAGATTGACTGGAATTCTTTCTTAATTATTTTATCTTTAACCTTAACCTTACTAGAGTTAAGGCTTACTAATAAGAAAATGAATCGTAGCAGGAATCAAGTTAATTTATTTCCTTCCTTCCCTAATAAATTTCATCTAATAAAATTTTGATTTCTTTTAGGGATTTAAAGATTAAATCAGGTTGAAAGCCGGAACCAGCTATATCCTCTACTCTGGTCTCGCCGGACAAAACCAGGATAGTAATCATTTCATTATCTTTGCCCATAGCAATATCAGTATAAAGGCGATCACCGATATAAGCAATATCTGCAGCTTCTAATCCGGTAAAATCAAGTATATATTGTAAGGTATAAGGAGATGGTTTACCAAAGACAATAGGCTTAATACCAGTAGAAGTAGTAATCATAGTACAAATAGATCCACAATCCGGAATAAAACCTTCTTCAACAGGACAATTAAGGTCCGGATTTACAGCCAGGAAGAGTATGCCCTCTCTAATATAATGACAGGCTCTAGATACCCTTTGATATTGTAATGATGTATCAAAACCAACCACCACCAGATCGGGATTATCATTCACCAGTTTCACTCCTGCACTCTTAAAATCATCCCTGAGATAGCTATTACCTAAAAGAAATATTTTTTTATTCTTCTGATTGTTAGTTAGATATTTCAAGATAACCTGATTTGAGGTCAAGATGTTTTTTTCCTGAACCGGACAACCCATTTTCATTAATTTATCTTGATAATATCTGGCGTTTTTAGATGAATTATTGGTAAAAAAGTAAAATGTTTTTCCACATTCTTTTACTTTTTTTATAAAGGAAAGTGCCCCCTCAATGATTTTATTTTCCACATAAAAAGTTCCATCCATATCCAGAATAAAACATTTAGCTTGTTTTAGAATATTTTTTTCTTTGTTTTTTGATAAAGTTATATTATATGATTTTTTCTGATAAAAATAATCAACAATTTCTCGAGAAAACTCTTCTAACAGCCCCAAATCCCATAATAATTGTAGAATACCATAACGATTTCTAACTTCTTTCCCATAAATTAAACTGTTATAAAAGGTATCGGCATCGATATCTATTTGTATTGGATTAATTGGAGCCTTGACATCCAGCAATATCTTCTCAATAGTTTTGGTTGTAGGCAATATTTGATCTATCATCTTAATAATATCAAACCATTTCTTTTCAATGATTTTGATGCGTTTTCTATGGCTCTCAATAGAATTTTTCATAGAATCTTCTTCCATAGCAATTATCGATGCTGCGGCAACCTGAAATATTTGGTTTATCTTTTGAGTCCATTCCTGCTTATCGAAATTACCTATTTTTTCCAAAGCGACAGTACAGTCAATTTTTTGTCTGTTCTTTAACATATGAAATAATTTGGTAATAGCTACAGTAGCTATTCCAACCTTAATTCCATGTAAGATTGCTTCCTTACCGCTTAAAAGAAACATAATTTCCCAGCAATGAGAAAGATGATGCTCAGAACCTGAAGCAGGGCGTGAATTACCGATCAAGTTCATCGCAATACCTGATAAAATCAGTCCTTCAGTAAGGCTGGCAATAGCCATCTCATTTCTTTCTAAAATACCTGATAAATTGTTTATGCACTTTTCAATAGATTTCTTTACCAGACCTACCACCCAGTTACAATAATATTCATCGTTAATAATTTTCGTTAATTCCCAATCACATAAACCGGTATACTTCCCCAGCATATCTCCAAGTCCTGCCTGGAGCATATTCAATGGGGCTTTTTTTAAAATATCAATATCGGCTATAATAGCCCGAGGGGTGGTGACTTCAAAGGTTATTTTCAGATTCCCTACAATTAAGGGAGATACAAATGAAGAATAACCATCCATAGATGGGGCTGTAGCTACAATGATATAGGGAATATGTAGTTTATAACTAATATATTTTAATAAATCATTTAACGTTCCTGAACCGACTGCAATAAGCATATCAGTATCTTTATTTAGACGAATTAGAAGTTCTCCAATTGCTCTTTCATCAGCGACCAAAGGCTTTTCTCTTTGAAAAATATGTACTGATAGATTAAATCCATGCTCTCTTAAAAGCTTCTCAACTTTCTCCCCAACTACTCCATAAGTATTTTCATCTGCCACCAGAAATAGATTTTGGCATTGATATTTTGCTAATAAACCAGGTATCCTATTGATTGCATCTTTACCAATAATAATATCGGCAATGCCTGCATAATGGATCTTCCCACAGGTACATTTAATATTTTTATTTATTAAATTTTCAATTTTATATTCTTTTGTTTTAGTCATAGCCGCCACCACCCTCTCTGGATTCATTTTTTAGGAAGTTACCTTTTTGCCTCATAGCTACTAATATTTTACTGTACAAAATTATCCATAATTTTTATCTGAAATATGTTAGGCCAGAATTTACCGGTAACAAATAAATAGCCTTTATCTTCATCATAGGCAATACCATTTAAGACATCAATATCCTGAGAGCTATTTATCTCTATATTGTCTAAAATACCTCCCAAGTCGAGCCAGTTAGTAACCTCTCCTGAGTCAGTATTAATAATAGCAATCTGTTTTGTCTGCCAGATATTAGCGAAAATTTTACCCTTAATATACTCCAGTTCATTTATAAAACGCACCGGGGTCTTCTGAAAATATACTGTAACCTGTTTAACTTCCTCCATGGTACAAGGATCTACAAAATGAAGCACCGGGCTTCCATCACTAATAATAAGATGTTTTCCATCATGTGTAATTCCCCATCCCTCATAAGAATAAGAAAATGTATCTATCAGTTGAAAGGTTTCCTGATCATAGATAAATCCTGTCTGCTCTTTCCAGGTTAATTGATAAATACTATCCTTAAAAATGGTAATGCCTTCTCCAAAATAATCATTTGGTAAATCATATTTTTGTAATACGTTTCCGGTTTGTATTTCTACTTTCCGCAGAGAAGACCTGCCATAAAGTCCTGTACTTTCATAAAAATAATTACCTTTCCATACTAATCCTTGTGTAAAAGCAGTATTATCATGAGGAAAAATATCAATTATTCTATATTGATTTTCGGAAAAACCAGAATTTTCATTATTTAAGCAGTTTTGAGCAGAAAAAATTAAAAGTAAAAATAGATTTATCAATAATAACAAACTTTTATAATTCAAATTAAAAAAATTATTCTTCAATAAAAAAGATTTTTTTCTGAATTTTAGCATAAAATTATAATAAGTAACCTTTGAATTTCCTATTTTTTTGCTTCATCATCTTTTTTTTGTTCTAAACCACACAGATGACAGATGCCAACCACTTTTTTTACATCCAGTACAAAAGAAATTCCCTTACCTGGCTCATCCAAACATAACTCCTCCCGAATTGCTTTTAATACCTGATTGGTCTTGTTGTTGTCAATCAGAGTAAAGACAATTTCTTTTTCCGGCTCAATAGGAATTCCAAATATTTTTCCACCTTCATGTACTCCAGCACCACGTCCTAACAAAATGGTACCACCTTCAGCTCCAGCTTTTTTAGAAGTCTGAATAACATCTGTAGCATACCCTTTACTGACGATAGTCACAATTAAATCAAATTTAATATTTATTTCAGCCATATTTCCCCTCCATTATCTTTATTATATTTCATAGAACTCTTCCTATAGGGATTCTGTTAATATCTATAAATGAATTATATTCTAATCAAGCTAATTGCAAAAGTTTAAAGTATTTTTTAGAAATAACATCTCGATGTACATACACTTTTTCAGATTATTCCTTATTTCTTTTCTTGGAATGATAAAGATAACAGATTTCAGCAATTTTATCCATATCTATAGTAAATAGCAAGCCCTCGTTAGAATCATCCAAAAATATTTTTTTCTGAATTGTTCTTATAATATCGGTAGTCTTATCTTTTTCTATTAGCTTGAATAGCATCTCTTTTTCTATTTCTTCTGGAAAGGTCACTATTTCGCTGTAAACATCAACTTTGTTATATGACTCTTGAATGCTATTATCTCCTTTAAATTCGATATTTTTAAAATATTTTACAATATCTGCCATATATTTTTTTTTAGCAAATACTCCCAGTAAAACAAATTCTTTTACTTTTTCTTTTTCAGCATTTATCTTTGCTTGTTCGTTAGCTTTGGCTTCTGCTCTATTGTATAATATACCCAATACAAGGATAGAAAATATGGGAACCATAGCCACCATTGCAATCATTCCAAAAGCATCAGTTAGAGGATCACTGCCCAAAATGACAGTTGAGCTCCCAACAGTTAGTGATAAAAGAAAGGTAGCAATCATAGGTCCGGTGACTACGCCTCCGGAATCAAAAGCTATGGATACAAAAATAGGGCTAACAAACCACATAAAAATCAACACTATTAAAAATCCCGGTAAAATGAAATACCACAGAGATATATTATTTATCATTCTGAACATCGATAAAGCCACCGCCACAGCAACACCAAAAGATAAAAAATAAAGGATAATTTTTCTATTAATCGAGCCTGCTGTTACTTTTTCAACTTCAATAATTAATACCTGGATCGCCGGCTCAGCAATGGTTACTACAAATCCCAATACAAATCCAATTGGAATAAGAATCCAATTATAAGATAATTGTCCAAGTGTCTTACCTATTAAATCACCCATGTAAATAAAACCCAAATCAACCCCACTCAAAAATAAAACAAGTCCTAAAAAAGTAAGTAATAATCCTCTTAAAACTATCACAAACTGTGCTTTAGGTAATTTTATTTTTATAAATTGAAATATAACAAATATGATTAAAAGGGGTAATAAAGCAAATAGCACTTCTACTGTTTTGTCTATTAGAATATCTATAAATATTTTCATTAGAATATCATCCCTAGAATTAATACTGCTAAAATAGGTCCGACAGACGCTAAGCCTACAAAACCAAAACTATCTCCAGATGTAGTTTTTGCACCACTTACTGAAGACATCCCTACTCCAAAGGCAAGAATAAATGGAACTGTCATGGGACCTGTTGTAACACCACCGGCATCAAAAGAAACTGCAAAAAAATTTGGTGAAGAGAATATGGCCAATAGAAAAACTAAAATATAGCTACCTAATAATATAATTCGCAAAGATATTTTATAAATGATTCTGACCAACGATAAGGCAAGAAATATGCCTAATCCTAAGGATACAGTAACCATTAAAAGACTTTTGGGAATCTCTCCATTTGAAACATCCATTACCTGATCTGCAAGGATCTGTAAACCGGGTTCAGAGATAGTAACCGCAAACCCTAAGGCAATACCAAGACCAATAACCAGCCATAGATTCTCGTTCTTCATTAAAAAAATACCAAATTCCTCACCTATAGGCAAAAGACTATATCGCACACCAATAAGAAACAAAATAAAACCAGAAAAGGTTAAAACAACCCCAAAAAGAAAAATCATAAATTCCCTTATCGGCAATCGAATAATGGTAAATTGTAAAAGAAATACTGCGATAGTTATGGGTAATATAGCCTGTAGTACTTCTATCATTGTATTTTTAATATTCATCTAAATTCTCCAGATTAAAATAGATGCATCGCTAAAATATTATATAACAACTACAGTTCTATGTAACTTCTATAATATTTGGGTTATTTCAGCAATAAATAAAATTGGATTATATAAATCTAACTTTCAAAAAATATATTCACTTAACATATAATAAAACAATTAAATTAAATTCTTCTTCAGTTGAATAAGGCTTTAATTTTTCATTATTTTTTATAAGCCAACTGATTCAATTATATACAAAAATAATACAATCAATAGACTTATAGGGATAATTACTAACCAGGGGTTTACTTTTAGATATTCTGGGATAGTAATTTCACCGAACCATCCTATCTTGAGAAATTTTTCCAATCCTGGATATAAATGGGCAAAAATTCCGGACCCCATTAGAATACCTACTAATCCTCCAAATAATGCATCTAAATTTCCCTGACCGATGGCAGCTGATATGGTTCCTGGACAATACCCCAATAATGCAAATCCTACTCCAAATATCAAACCTCCAACTACAGTCATACCGACAGAGCCTGGTTTTGGATGCAATTCTACCATTCTCATACCTTTCATCAGATAAATGCCCACCATACCCACCACAATTGCTGATAGCATTATCTTGATTACGGTGAAATCTTTCAGTAGCAATTGCCCCATAATCACATCATATTTAGCTACTCCTCCTTTTTGCAGTAAAAAACCAAAGAAAAAGCCCATTAGAAGACCGAGGAATAACTGTATTTTATTCTGAGAGTGTAATTCCTTTAACATCTCTAACCTCCCAGTCCATAATATATAAATTGTGCAGCACCTACTCCAGCGATAAAGAATAATATTACAGCAATCCAACTGCTTACTGCCAGCTGCATAGTTCCGCTAATACCATGACCACTGGTACAGCCTCCAGTCCAGCGAGCCCCAATTCCCAGAATAATACCGCCAATTAATGCAGTAAAAAAGCGGGGTAAAAATACTATGCCGAAACGTGCCATCCAAAGAGAAGGAATAAGTCTTAAAGAAAAATCCCCTGAAAGCCTTGCTGAAACCAGGGAACCAGCGATAATACCTAAAACAAACATCCACTCCCAATCAATCACAGCAGGAAATTTTTGGTAGTAGGGATTTTTTGCTAAAGACTTACCTGTTATAGCCTGTTCTATCATGCCACTGGTTCTGGAAAAAGCAGTAGAACATCCAATAGGTTTATTGGAAAGCAAAAAAGTAAACCAGCTTAATATCCCAATCCCTGCTCCAACTAAATAAGGAGAACATATTTTCAATGTTAAAAATTCCATTTATAATTCCTCCTTTGGGAATCAATTTTTACTATTTTCTATGAATCTTCCAGCGATAAGGGAAACTTCCCCATTTATTAATTATCTCCCTGTTTTCACCAAATTCTCCCATTCCGGTCATTCCACCGGCAACATTTACCAGCTGTTCAAATCCTCTCTGTAAAAGTAAAGAAATTGCAAGGGTTGAACGATGACCCGTGCTGCAGACAACATAATATTTTTCTTCTTTATCCAATTCCTTGTATCTTTCTCTCAAATCAGGAGCAGATATGTTAATCGCACCTTCTATGTGTTTTTCTTCGAATTCAGATGCTGCCCTAACATCCAGTATTTTAATATCATCATCTTCCCTTAACAATTCCAATTCCGGGGAAGAAACCTGAAGTACATGACGGCTTGGCAATCCGTCTTTAGCCCATTCAAACATTCCGCCTTCCAGGTAACCACATGCATTATCCAAACCGACCCTCCGAAGCCATACTGCTACCTCTTCAGCAGAAACTCTATCAGGTGTTACCAGCAGAATCTGCTTTTCTGGTGGAATAACCCAACCGGCAAAAGTCGGGAAATTTCCGTCATAAGTAATGCCATATGAATTTATAATATGCTGGCCTGCAAAGGCATCATAGCTGCGGCAATCCAGGACTATATATTTTTTAGATTCTGCCAGCTTTCCAAATTCAATTGGTGACAAAGCCTTAATGAGGTCTATTTTTCGAACTAATTTTGGACCTTTCCGGTTAATCTCACTGCAACGGCTAAAATGGTCCGGTGCCGGGGGCATATCATTGGTCAAAGAAGCAATAAATTCCTTTTCTGAATCAATCTGTAATGCTTCATTGTATCTCTTCTCATAACCAATTGTGCTTCTTCTTTTTGCTCCCATGGCTCTTCCACAGAGAGAGCCCGCCCCATGTGCCGGCAATACTTCACAAAAATCAGGTAATTCCTTGAATTTTTTCAGGCTGTTGAATAATTTGGAGGCTAATTCCTCTGCTCTGCCCGGAAATAAATCCGGACGACCAACATCCCCTACAAATAATGTATCACCAGAAAATAAAACCACTGGCTCCTTACCTCTGGACTTATCTGTAACAATATAGGCAATATGTTCCGGTGTATGACCCGGGGTTTCCAATACCTTGATTGAGATATTGTCAATTTGGAATTCATCTCCTTCTTTTAATGCCTTATGTTCAAACTGACAATCAGCCGAAGCCGGTGCATAAATTTTAGCCCCTGTTTTCTCAGCTAAATCCATGTGCCCTGATATAAAATCTGCATGCAAATGAGTTTCTAAAATATGGGTTATCTTAAATCCCATATCTTTTGCAACAGCAATATATCTATCAACATCACGACTAGGATCAACAATAGCACAATTTTCCTCTCCTCCTAAAAGATAGGAACTGTGGGCAATTTTCTGTACATAAAACTGTTCAATATACATAAATATCATGTCCTCCTTAATCTAAAAATAGTAAATTAGAAATAAAGGAAATAAAAAACAAAGGTAACTACAACTAAAAATAACAAAGTCATGATACCGCCTGCTTTTAAATAATCAGAGTTCTCATAACTACCTGCAGTTATCAGCATAGCATTAACCTGATGAGTGGGCAATATAAAAGAATTAGCTGCACAAACTGCGACTAATAATACCAGAGGTCTGGCATCCATATTTGTTAACAATGATAAATTGATAATCAAGGGAATCAAAACAACGGTTGAAGCCACATTTGACATAAATAAGGAAAATAAAGTGGAAATAAGGGCAATAGAAAAAATAATAAAGATAGGATGTTTGCCTTGTATTATAAACATTACCTTTTCAGCCAGAAAAGCAGCTGTGCCGGTTTTTTCCATAGCAATACCCAAGGGAATTAAACCGGAAATTAAAAATACCACTTTCCAGTCTATTGCCTGATAGAATTCTTCAATATTCAATACTCCGGTTAATACCATAACAACTGCACTGGTAAGAAGTGAAATAGAAAGTGGGTACCCAGCAAGAGCCAACCCAATCCCTGCAGCAAAACAGACAATTGCCAGTAATAATTTTCCCTTCTTCTCACTTTCTCTTTTAATAGAAGTTAAAACAATAATCTGGCCGGAATCTTTTAATTGATTAATATTTCTCCATAACCCATGGAATATTAATATATCTCCTGCTACCAGGATTCTATCGGAGAAATTATCCCGCACTGCTTTTCCCTGGCTGAAAATCATAATTGGCTCTATATGATAATTCTTCCTAATAGCTAACTGGCGTATAGTTTTACCGACAAATTCAGACCTGGGAGGGATAATTGATTCGGCAAATCCAGCTTTTTGGGGATTTTGAAAATCAGGAAAAATATCTGACTTTTCAATTAATTGCAAATTATAAAAAACTGCAAATTCTTTTACTCTCTCTTCATTTCCCAGTAATGCCAGTTTTTGACCTGGTTTAAAGTGAGTTTCCCTCCAGGGGGCATATTCTATATCTTTTTCGATTGACAAAGCAAGTATATTTAGCTGATACTTTTCCCATATCTCGGCGGCTTCAGGAGTTTTACCAACTAAAGAACTTTGTTCGGTAATATGATAATGTTGGACCTGCTGGGGCAATTGCCAGGATTCTATTAACATTTCCTGCTCAGGTTTGACTGCTTTAACATCCCTTTTTGGCAATACATGTGGACCTAAAAAGAAAAAGTATAAGATACCAGTCAATAATAGCAAAAGTCCAACCGGGGTTACGCTAAAAAAGTTATAAGGCTCCAAGTTTGCGTTTCTTAAGAAATCATTTAAAATTATCAGAGGACCTGAAGCTACCATAGTAAGTGTTCCCCCTAAGATAGCAGCAAAACCCATGGGCATAATCAACTCTGATGGATGATAATTCTCTTTTTTGGCAATGATAATTATAACCGGTAAGAAAAGAGCTGCTGCACCAATGTTTTGTATAAAAGCCGATATCAAACCAACAGAGATAGATACCAGTACAATTAACTTGCGCTTACTTCCGGAAACAATCTTTATAATCCAACGGGAAAATTTCTCCATTATACCTGTTTTAGAAATTCCGTAACCCATTACCATAACGGCAATCATGGCTATCACCGCATTACTGGAAAAATCTGAAATTACCTCTAAAGGTTCTAATATTCCTGACCATCCTAATGCCAGCATGCATAAAATAGCCACCAGGTCCACCCGTAAAATGTCGAAGATAAATAGGATAATTGTTGCCGTCAAAATCATTAAAACAACAACTTGTTGGGTCAGCATAAATGCTCTCCTACCAAGATTTATCAATTGTTTACCGGTATTTAAAAAATAATAAAAATTATTTTAGTGCGTCTTTTTTAATTCCTTAACCTTCTGGATATATTTTTCCATATCGAATTTTCTTTTCAAACCATTGTCGTTCATATAGCGAACCTTGCCATAAATGGGCCGCTCTTTCCAGGCTCGGTCGTGTAATCCAAAACACCAGGCAACTCCCGCATATCCATTAGGATCGCGACCATCCAGTCCATATTTATTGTTCAGATAAATACACCTTTGGAAAGCCTCCTGAGGCGTGGGACTCCATTCTAATATTTTTTTGCCCCAATACATACGCAAATATCCGTGCATTTTTCCGGTAATTACCATTTCCTGTTGGGCAGCATTCCAATACGGATCATGTGTCAGTGAATGTTCCAATTCTGCAATTGAATAAGTAATTTTTCTGGTATCATGCTGGTGCTTTTCCAGGGTACTCTTTGCCCATCTGGGCAGTCCTTTAAACTGGTCATAATTTACATTATAATACACATAATTAATTGCCAATTCACGGCGAACAATTAGCTCTTCCAGATATACCCGATAAGCTTCAGCCGGTGCCTCTGATTTTAATTTTAATGCAATATATAATGGAGAAATCTGTCCAAAGTGCAGATATGGACTCATATGTGACAAATAATCTTCAGATGGATTATTTCGCAAAGATTCAAAGCGATATATCTTTTCTTTGATAAATTGACTTAAGAAATCTTTGGCTTTACTATTTCCACCATGATAGATGGGAGAAGGTGGTACTGAGCTGTCTACAGACAGATAGTCAAGACAATTGGAAATATCGTCTATAGGTAATGATTTTATAGCAAAATTTAATGAGGAATGTTTTGGTTCTGTAGTATCTATTGGCTTTAAATAATCTGACAATAATCTATTTACTTTTGGCCTGAAACTGCCTGCAGTAAATTCTTCTTTAGTTGAGGCAGTTTCTACTGGTATAACAACATCACTTTCAACCTGGAGCATCAGACATGGTATTTCTTCCGCATATTTTTCTCTCCATTCAAGCTGAAAATGTAAATAACCACAGTCAGTAACAACTATAGCTGCATCTTTTGCCAGCTTAAATAAATCCGGGGTACTGCTGTCCTCCTGATAATGGAGAATCATTTTAATGCCATTTTTTTTCAATTCCTGATAAACTTCCTGCAGGCCTTCCAGCATAAAATAATAATGTCGTAAGTTGGCATCCGGAAAATCTGTTGTTATTTCAAAATAAACTAACAGAGGCAAAGAACATTTATTCGCTATCCTGATAGCAATTTCTAAGGCTTGATTATATTTCACACGTTGAGAAGCCTGCATCCAATAGATAATATATTTGCCTTCTTGCTCATGCTTTTCATTAAGATAGGAAATTCTGTCTTCCTGAATCATCTCTATCTCACCTCAATTCCTAAAAATAATTAAATAACTTATTTATTATCTACTTCTACCATATTCTTCGGCTTGGTGAATATCGCATTTATATTGTGAATGGCTTTAAGAAATTTAAAAAAGTAGTATTATGGCAAAATTACAATATATAAAATTAAGAATTTGTGCCTTTTTATACATTCTATCATAAAATAATTATAATAAAGCAAAATTAAAGAAGGCTCTCTTCAATTGCTTTCTTTATAATCTCTACAGCCTTTCCCGCATCTTCTCTGGAAATATGGCGATTGGTTACTAGACGAATCTTAAAGGGAGGCACAGGAGATACCAATAGTCCTTTCTCTTTTAATAATGCTGCCAGTTTGATTGCTGACACTTTTGTTTGACTGATATCACAGTAAACCATATTGGTTTGTACTGTGTTTAAGTTAATTTGAAGACCATTAACTTTCACTAACTCCTCGGCAATATATCTGGCATTGACATGGTCCTCTGTCAGGCGATCAACCATTTTTTCTAATGCCACAATTCCTGCTGATGCTAATACTCCAGCCTGTCTCATGCCACCGCCTAACATTTTTCTTACTTTTCTGGCTCTCTCAACGAAGGTTCTACTCCCAATAAGTACCGAACCTATCGGAGCACTTAGACCTTTCGAGAGGCAGAACATAACTGAATCGGCATTCTTAACCAATTCTTTTACCTCTACCCCCAGGGCAACTGCCGCATTGAAGATACGGGCTCCATCTACATGCACTTTTAATCCCTGTTCATGGGCAAAGTGGGCAATTTCATCCATTAATGAAACAGGATAAATAGTTCCTCCTCCACGATTATGTGTATTTTCAATACATAATAAGGTAGTCGGCGGAAAATGAATATCCCTATTTCGCATTACTTTTTTAATCATATTTACAGTTATAATTCCATGTTCCCCCTGTATTAATCTGGGAGAAAGTCCGGCTAATGCTGAAAATCCTCCTACTTCATAATAATAAGTATGGGAATCTGCTTCCAATATTACTTCATCACCAGGATGGGTATGGCTCATAAGAGCACATAAATTACCCATAGTTCCACTGGCAACCAATAGTGCTGCCTCTTTACCCATCTTTTCAGCAGCTATTTTCTCCAGCTTGTTAACAGTGGGATCTTCTCCAAAAACATCATCTCCTAAGGGAGCGTATCTCATTTCCTCCAGCATCTCTTCTGTGGGCAAAGTCTGAGTATCACTTCTTAAATTAATAAACATTCCAATTCTACTCCTTTCGTTTTTCCTTCTTTCTAACAAGATCCATCTAATAATACCTTATTTTCTATATTTTAAAAACAATTTTAGAATTTACTTCAGAAAGCTTTGCACTTACCTGTTCTATAAATAAATTATAGTCAAATAAAAAATGCCCTTTTTATTTACTATTAAGAAATAAAGGGCATTTAAACTTAACTAATTATATAAAAATTATGATTCTCTTATCCTTTAACGCAAGCTTTGTAGGCTAAATATTCTCTCATCCAATTCAGGATTCAATTTAATTTCATTTATGATAAATTGTGTATAGGTATCTTTGCGTAATTTGTTTTCCATGATAGATTGTACCGGCAACCAGCGACCTTCTATCTCCTCAATCTCCTGTACTTCGCTCACTTTTAACAATCTGCCGCTTTCGGCATAAAGTTCCTCTTTTAAACTGACAAAACGTTCTTTGTCTATCCAAGTCACCCTGCGGTAATAGGATACTTTCTGTCCGGGTACAGCAACCGCTTCCAGAACATAGCAGAGACGGTCATTAAAAGTATCGTCTTCTAAAAGAGTAAAAGCGTACAGTTCAGTCAGTTTATCGGATTCCATCATATCCTGGTAAGAAAAATCACTGCCCATGAAACCCTGTTCCAGCATATGTCCAGAGATTTTAACGATATCCTCGGCATCCGGAAAGAACATCCAGAGATTGTCTTCCCTCTTTAAAAACTTACTTCCCCGGTCGGCAGGATTAGTAAATTCCACCAGGGCATCCTTCTCCAAGGAATACATGACCATGGTCTTCTCTATTCTTCTGCCTCCCTGGCTGATTACCATGGTTGCCTCTATCCGGGCTGAGTGGATATACTCATTATCGTCTCTTTTTGCCATTATTTCTTCGGCTGTCATTTGGGCTGATGTAATTGCTGTAAAAAATCCGAACAAGTACATGAATAATATGGCGATGAATAGGCTCTTATTTATTTTTTTCATTCGTAAATCTCCTTCCTCTTCTTTGTTTTAACGCAATGCTTCATTGGGTTCCAGACGGGCAGCCATCCTGGCTGGAATAATACAGGCAACAGTCACGATTACTACTCCCAGTATAAAGGCAAAGATTAGATTTTCTAAACTGAAAACTGTATAGAACATCGGCTCAAACATTAAGTCTGCTGACATCCCCTCCATGGCTGCTCCAAAATCAATTCCCACTACGGAAAATACCTTGGTAATAATGCCACCAATGATAACTCCGATGGCACTGCCCAGGGCACCGATAATCATGCCCTCCATGGCAAAAAGATAGAGAATCTCTTTTGCTTTCAATCCCAGTGCGCTCATCATCCCTATTTCTCTTGTTCTTTCATTAACAATCATAATCAGGGTGTTGATTAAGACAAAACAGGCTAAGATGATAATAAATATGTAAATAAAATTATAAATTGTTTTAGCCATACCAAAGAGCTCAATCATCTCATAATCCCTGTTCCAGAGCTGTAAAGTGTATTTATCAGATTGATCATTTGCTTCAAACAGTTCTTCTATATGGGGCAGGACTACATTAGCCTGGTTATAGTCAGGCGTGACGATTAACAATTCGGTAACCTCACCAGGCATTTCCAGAATAGCCTGAGCCTGGTCTAAAGGTAAAAGAAAGATAGCTTCATTTAATAAATCAAGATTACTCTGGATTTTCCCTACCAGCTGAAAGGTTGAAGCGCGAAAAGAGTCAAAGGCAGTGCTATAGAGAAAGGTCACTTTATCTCCAACATTTTTTCCGATTTTTTCCATTAAACCGGCTCCCATCACCATTTCTCTTTCTCCAGGTTGTATCATCCTGCCTTCTACAATATGCCGGTCAATTCCGGTAAATTCAATCTCTTCTTCGGGATCTACTCCCCACCCCATCATACCTATCATCTTATCCTCATGACTGACCATAGATCCAAACTTCAGGCGAGGCAAAACCTGATTTACTCCTTCAACCTGTTTTAATCTATCAACCATCTGCTCATATCCATCATATTCAAAGCCATTAACCGTATAATTAAGAGAAACCAGATGCTCTTTTAATTTATATTCCTGATCAATGACCCGGATATGACCTGCTACATAATGAATATGGTTTTCAAAAGTAGAGGTCAACAACCCACCAATCATTCCCCGTAAAAAAACCACCGAAATGATAGCTATGGCAATGGCAATCACAGAAACGATGGTCCTTGTCCTGGAACGGGACAGGTTTTTCCTTGCTAAATTCCATAAAAACTTCATTTTTTGCCTCCTTATCGATGATAGATTGCCTCTACCGGATCTTTATGGGCTGCCCAATAAGCCGGTAATATACTGGATAATATCGCCACTACGACACCCAGCATAAAGATATAGGCAAAAGCCTGGGTATTCCATACACCGTAAATCCGGTCTACAATAGGGATACCGTATTGAGACCAGTCACCAAAAGATGCGATATAAAATCCATTGCGTACTAACCACCTGACACCAATATATCCCAGCAGACATCCGGCTAATCCTCCCAGCACTCCGATACCCAGGGCTTCTATCATAAAGACAAAGACGATCTCCCATTCCTTCATGCCCAAGGCCTTCATCATGCCGATCTCGGAAGTTCTTTCTAATCCGGAGAGAATAATATTATTTACAATACCCACCATACCGATGAGCAGGACTACAGACATGATTGCACCGATACCACTTTTCTTGGTGGTACTTAAAGCAATGACATTTGCAGCTAATTCCCGCCAGGAATAAGCACGTATCGGTAGTTCTTTTTCCTGAAAGTTGTCTTCCAAAGGCTGAATGATATTCTCTTCAATCATAGGGGTGGTTTTCAGAGAAATCATCGTTACACTGTTTTCTACGTTTAAAGACTGTTGAACCGTGCTCAAGGGAAGTAAAACTGTTCTGCTGTTCATCATGGGATTGAGTGTGCGGATAATACCACCGATCTCTATATCGATCGTATTAAAGGTGTCCTCTTTTGTTCTTACCAGCAAAATGATGTAATCATCCAATTTTAAATCCATCAGTTCTGCCAATTTCTCACCGATGACAGCTTTATTTTCACCTAAGGCAGACATGGAACCTTCGATAAAGAAATCCTGAGTTTGAAATACCTGATTATAATCTTCCGGAACAATTCCCAATCCGATAATACCCATCTCATCGATGCCGTTATTTAAATTGGCAGAAAATCTCAGCTCGGGAGAAATTCCGGTTACCCCTGGAGTTTGACTGATCATTTCGCGTAACCCATCATCCCAGCTGATCAAATCCTTCAGGGTTAATTCATCTCTTTCTTCCCAGTAATCCGGATGGGCAATCTGGATATCCCCTGTTTCAAAATTTCGAATATTTTCAAAGGACATCTCTTCCAAACCATTCATGATCGATTCCGTAAAAAGATAACCAAAAAAGGAAAAGGCTATGACAAAGATAGTAATGAAGTTTCTTCTCTTTTGGCGAGATAAATTCTTTAATCCCAGACGAATGCTGAACATTTTTTAATCCTTCCTCTTATCAGAAGAAATCATTCCGTCTTTCAGATTAATAAACCTGCGGGCATATTCCATGATTTGCGGGTCATGTGTTGAAAAGATAAAAGTGGTCCCCAGCTCTTGATTCATCTTGGTCATATTTTTAATGACCTCCTGGGCAGTTTCCGAATCCAGATTAGCAGTCGGTTCATCAGCCAGGATAATCTTAGATTTTTTTACCAAAGCCCTGGCAATAGCGACCCTCTGCTTTTCTCCACCGGACAATTCTCCCGGCTTGCGGTTCTCTTTACCTTTCAGCCCAACCTCTTCAAGCATCTCCAACACTTTTTCTCTCATCTCTTTTTCCGACAGTCTTCCGATAAGTCTGATGGCAAACTCCACATTTTCAAAAGCTGTTAAAACAGGTATCAGGTTATAGCTTTGAAAAATAAAACCGATATTATGGCGCCGGGTCATAGCAAGATCTTTCTTGGAAAGGTCGCTGATTCTGTTGCCATTGAGATGAATCTCGCCTTCTGTTGGGGTATCCAGACAGCCTATCATATTTAAAAGTGTTGTCTTACCCGATCCTGACGGACCAAATATAGTCGTAAATTCCCCTTCCTCTACCACCATATCGACTCCCCTTAAAGCCGGCACTTCAATTTTACCCTGCCGGTAAACCTTTTTTACCTTTTTCAGTTCCAATAAAGGCATTCCTCTTACCTCCTTAGCGTATGCACTCTTTTATTCATGAATCTTTTTCTATTTTCCCAAACTTTTGAATACAATGATGTTTCTACCGACGGTAGATAGCTTCTACCGGGTCCTTTTTTGCTGCCCAATAAGCCGGTATGATGCTAGACAATATCGCAACCAGAGTCCCCAGGAAAAAGATATAACCAAATGTTGCATAATTCCAAACCCCATAAATTTTATCCATAATTGGTATGCCAAATTGTGCCCACTCAGCTATCTCTCCATACAATGCCACAAAACTGATTCCCTGATTTACCAGCCAGCTTACACCGATGAAGCCCATGAGACAGCCCATCAGACCACCTAATAGTCCAATTCCGATTGCCTCTACCATAAAGACAAAGACAATTTCCCACTCTCGCATGCCCAGCGCTTTCATCATGCCGATCTCCGATTTTCTCTCCAGTGAAGAAAGAACAATATTGTTGATGATGCCTACCATGCCAATCAATAAAACAATGGACATGATGGCAGCAACTGCCTGTTTTTCCATTTTACTATAATTGATTAAACTTTGAGCTGACTCCTGCCAGGAATAAGCCTTCAGGGAAAAATTTTCTTCCTGGAAATTTTGATTTACTGTTTGTAAAACTTTTTCCTCTTTACCCGGGGATGCTTTAATAGAAACGGTGGCTACCAGATGATCTGTATTTAAAGCTTTTTGAACAGATTCCAGGGATAATAAGACTGTTCCGCTGTTCACCAAAGGATTGAGTGTTCGGATAATGCCCCCGATCTCCACATCAATGGTATTAAAGGTATCCTCTTGAGTCCTGACCAGTAGAATGATATAATCATGCATCTTTAAATCCATCAGTTTTGCCAACCGGTCACCTATTACAGCTTTATTTTCACTTAAGGCTGACATAGACCCTTCTGTAAAATAAGCCTGGGTCTCAAAGACTTGATTATAATCTTCCGGGACAATACCCATACCGATGACACCCATTTCGTCGATGCCGTTATTTAAATTGGCAAAGAATTGTAACTCAGGGGATACACCCGTGACACCTTGAGTTTGTCTGATAGTTTCTTCTAATTCATTATTCCAATGAATCAAATTTTCCAGGGGCATCTCTTCTCTTTCTTCCCAGTAATCAGGATGGGCAATCTGAATATCTCCGGTCTCAAAATTTCTGATATTATCAAAAGACATATTGGTCAGGCCATCCATCATTGATTCTACAAAAAGATAAACAAAAAAGGCAAAGGCAATGATAAAGATAGTCGCAATATTTCTTCTTTTCTGTCGTGTTAAATTTCTTAAGCCTAAACGAATACTGAACATATCTATCCTTTAACCATGTTATTTTATAAATCAAGTATCATCAATTATTAATTGATTTAATTTTATATAGTCAGCATAATCAGCATGTTATTTTATCAATAAAACTTTTTAACAGATTATCATTGATAAAATTGATTGCTCCTTCTTTAGTCCCAAGAATCCTTTCAATAGCAAGCTGATAATTATCATATTCTCTTTGCAGTTTTTGAAAATTTTCAGGTTTTTCATTAACCTCCAATATCAATTTAGCAATTCTTTCAGTAAGCGCATTGGCTAATTCAAAAATCATCCTGGACGATTCAAGTGGATAGGGTGTATTGAAAATTTCTTCTTTTATTCCTTGTTGAACAATTTTATAGAACTCAGGTGCAATTATATCAGTATTTTTTTGATATATCTTATATCGAAAGTAGACATTTTTTTCATCACATAAAACCTTTAACAGGGTCTTTATTAATTGAATGTTTTCGAATTTTATTGCGGCTGCTTCAGAAAAGGATTTATTTAGTTTAGAAATGGCGTCTAAATCATCCCTACCAACTATTTCTTCAATCTTGGTTATTATCTGTAGACTTAACTCTTTAGTTAGTTCATCAAGTAAATCTTTTTTTGATTTAAAATAATAATAAAAACTGCCTTTGGAAAGGCCAACTTCTTTAATAATAGCCTCCACAGGGGTTTGTTCATAGCCCTTAGTAAAGAAGAGCTTTCGAGCAGCCTCTAGGTATTCCTTTTTCCGTTCATGATGTTTCTTAACCTTCCTCACACGACCTAAGGCCTCCATTTGATTTATATGATTCTCTAATTTATAGACTGACCGTCAGTCTTTTTAATTTATAACACAACTCCCTATCCTTGTCAATGGTCAGTCAAGAAAAAAATTCAATGATTGAGTAAGAATGAGTAAGTCTGTTTTTTTAAATGTGGTAGAAAATTCTAATTGAAACGAGGTGTCTGATTTTAGAAGAAAAAGGTCAATAAGGAGAAAGGATTTAATTTTCAGAAAGCGTTACCATGGAAACAAATTTCTCGGTCAATTCGGGATCAAACTGACTTCCCTGCCCCCTTTTTAATTCTTTAATAGCATCCTCTTTCTTCATAGCCTGACGATAAGGACGTTCATGGATCATTGCCTGGTAGGCATTAACAATATGAATAACCCTGGAAAGAAGTGGGATATCCTCTCCTTTTAGCTGGTGAGGATAGCCCTGACCATTCCAGAATTCATGGTGGTATAAAATAGCATTGGCTATATTAATAAGTTCTGGAGTTGATCTAGCAATCCTATAACCAATCTCCGGGTGCTTTCTAATCTCTTCCCACTCCTCTTTGCTCAACCAACCTTTCTTAAGAATAATTTCTTCACTTACTGTGATCTTTCCTATATCACAAATTGTAGCTAGTAACTTTAAGCTATTTATTTCTTTCTTTCCTAATTTTAAAAACTTACCAAATTTAATGGCACACTCAATAAAGTTATGGCGGTATTTTGCTGATTCATATTTCTTTTGTTGTAAAGCTTTCTCCAGAGAAGCAATCATAACACTCTCAGTTGTCTGTCTATCGAGTATTTTATAGCGATACATTTCGCTTTCCGCTTCCCTTAGCACTGCATTGATATTTTCTGAGATATGTTCTTTGGTAGCAATTCCTATTGAGATACTGAGAGGTAAGGTTAGAGTACTTTTTTTCTGACATACTTTTTTTATTCGATTGATAATGTCAATCCCTTTTTCCCTGGAAGTATGTGGCAGAATAACACTAAATTCGTCTCCACCCCATCGACTGATTATATCGCTCT